>Ga0214545_1009547_pt1 | contig 14685 bp, 19 predicted proteins | sample CNSS4metaG_FD_160064 | JGI IMG/M metagenome (GOLD analysis project Ga0214545, IMG submission 160064) | Root nodule microbial communities from cowpea collected in UCLA plant growth center, Los Angeles, California, USA - CNSS4 | ecosystem: Host-associated > Plants > Roots > Nodule | place: USA... | reverse complement strand
TCTTCTTGGTTTAGCCAAACTTCTTCACTTTTCCAAGTTTTTCTTGTCGTCTTCATGCAATGCTTGGCCTGAATTTTTGTGCTTTTGATAATTTCTTATTCTTTGATTTATCTTTAAGGTGTCATGAAGCTTTAATCAATTTATTTTCACACCTCTAAATGAGCTTAAAACTTAACTTCAGCTGCATCAACAAACGTTAAAATATCCAAAAATAATTTATGCAGCTAAAAATCACTTTTTAAGACATTTTTATCACACAAGCTCAAACAACCTAATTATCAGAATTATCAATTAAATCACTCTTTAAGCACACAAATTCAATTAAATACCCAGAATTAAACATTAAATGAGGGAAAAAATACGCACTCATCACGACTCCTAAGCAATGCCAAGCGATAATGTAGAGGCCAGACTTGGGTTTTAATATGCTTGGATGTGCATGGTCTACAAGGCTTTGGTGGTATCTTGAAGGTCGGCTTGTTAGTGTTCCTTGAGTTGTGGCTCAGAACGTATCCCTTGAGTATTGGCTCAGGATAGGGGTTAAGCACGTGACATTCCTTGAGTTGTGGCTCGGAATGGCATCTCTAAGTTGTGGCTCGGGATGGCGGATGAACACGAGGAACTCTTGAGTTGTGGCTCGGGTTGGCAAGTGTTGCCAGCGTGATTATGCGCGTTGTGACATGTACTGATGGGTGCAGTTAGATTGCCCTCCTCAATATTAAACTGATGAGTTTGGTAGTCTTGGGATGTTTCGAATGTTATTCATATTGGGAACTCCACCTGGCGTTACAGAGTGTGGTCTATAACATGGTTTCCTACACGTGCTTTATTAATTGTGGTTAGTAGGTGTGTTAAAAGGACGCCTTGAGATGCTCATCAGAAGACGTAGAACACGGGTAACATGGTGGTGGCCATGTGACACGAAATCAAAGGATGGAATTCCTTTAGTGTGATTGGAATGATGTATATGTATATATGTTGTTTAACTGTTAGCTCATCATATCTGCTTGTGTTTGGCGATGATCGTACACGGGAGCAAATGATATTACAAGTGGATCTGGTGAGGTGTAGGTACCGCGGACCCTCCCACTTACGTGGTACTATCAACACCAAATCTAGCGGATTCACTGGTTGGGGGCCACTTCCTCTGCTAGGAAGAAACGCCTCTGAAGGGTATAATCCGTCAACTCTGTCTCTCACTCTTATAGACGCCGACAAATGCCGCCAGTTACCTTCACTGACGCCGACTTCCAAGACATGGATCACGAACAAAATGACCCCATGGTCATAACCTTGGAGATCGAAAACTTCACGGTTAAAAAGGTGTTGATCGACCAAGGCAACTCAGTTGACATTCTGTATTGGGCAACTTATCAAAAGTTGTAGCTACCCTAGAGACTATGATCCCATATGATGAGCCCATTTATGGATTCTCTAGCGAAAGAGTATGCACACGCGGGTACATCGACCTCCATACCTTTTTCCGCAAAGGCCACCAAACCAAAACCATTCCCATCTGTTACCTTGTCGTAGGCGCGCACACATCATACAGCGTCCTTTTGGGACGACCCTCGCTAAAGACACTAGGAGTCATCGTATCCACACCCCACCTCGCTATGAAATTCCCATCCTAATCCGGAGACATCATCACAATTCATGGCGATCAAAGGCTCATGCGTGAATGTTATATTGCTAGCCTACGACCCAAAGAACCCGCTCTGGTTACAAATATTAAGCGACATCCCAACGCCGGCCTCACCATAGCCAGTGAAGATCTAGACCCTTGAATATGTTGTGATTCTCGCATCGAACCAGTTGAAGATGCCTAACCTATAACCCTCTCACCAGGTAAAAGCCTTAAACTTGGTGTTAGTTTAAGCCATAGTAACCAAGCCCTAATCGAGGCTACCCTCAATGACAATATAGACTTATTCGCCTGGTCAGCGGCAGACCTACCCGGCGTCGACCCCCAAATAATTGTCCACAAACTCTCAATATACAAAGAAGTTAGGTACGTCTCCCAGAAGAAAAGAAAGTTAGGAGACGAATGAAGGCTTGCAGCAAAAGTAGAAACAACAAAACTTCTTGAGGCCGGATTTATCATTGAGGCCCATTACACCACCTGATTAACCTGCGTTGTCCTCGTTAAAAAATCCAGCGGCAAATGGAGGATGTGCGTTGACTATACTAACCTTAACAAAGCATGTCCAAAGGATGCATATCCCTTACCTAACATCGACAGGCTAGTAGACGGGGCGGCCGGTAACCATGTACTCAGCTTCCTAGATGTCTGCTCCAATTACAACCAAATACCCATGGCCCTATACGACATGATTAAAACCGGCTTCATCACTGAAAACTACAACTACTTTTAAGAAGTCATGCCTTTCAGCCTCAAGAATGTAGGTGCCACTTGCCAAAGTCTAATGGATAAAGTATTCAATCACCTGTTGGGAAAATGTGTCAAAGTATACGTAGACGACATGGTTGTCAAATCTCCCAGCCACCTACAACACTCAAAGGACTTGGTCGAGGTATTCACAGCCCTTCGTAAATACAACCTGCGATTAAACCCCGACAAGTGTGTCTTCAACGTCGATAGTTGGAAGTTCTTGGGCTTCATGCTCACACAACGACGAATTGAAGCGAACCCCGAAAAATGCAAAGCTATCATCAAAATGCGGAGCCTAGTGAACATCAAGGAGGTGCAACGATTTGTAGGCCGTCTTACCGCTATATCAAAATTTCTCCCTAAACTAGCCGACAAAACCAGACCCATCATTCACCTCCTCAAGAAATCAGCCAGGTTCGTGTGGAATGACGAATGCAAGCATATTTTTCAAGACCTCAAAGCAACCCTGGCATCCCCTCCAATCCTACTAAAGCCAAACATCAACCTCCCACTGATAGTTTACATCACAACCACATAAGGAACGGTTAGCGCCACCATCACCTCAGAATTTGTTGGCACCCAATACCCAGTATACTTTGTTAATCAATCAATGTAAGACCGCAAAACCAGATACCAGATAGTCAATAAGTTGGCCCTATCTTTAGTAAACGCGGCACAACGACTCAGACCCTACTTTTAGAATCACCAAGTCATCGTGAGGACGGACTATCCCATCGAGAAAATACTCCAGAAGCCAGAATTAGTTGATCGAATGTCTCCATGGGCGGTAAAACTATCTGAATTCAATATTCGTTATGAATCGCACGGACCTGTCAAAGCTCAATGCCTCATAGACTTCGTCAATGACCTATAACGCATGCCGCAAGAAGAACAATGGACTTTGTTTGTTGACGGATCTTCTAATCAAAGAGGAGTAGGCGCCGACATTGTTCTCGAAGGTCCAAACCAGATACTCATCGAAAAATCATTGCATTTCGCCTTCATGACCTCGAACAATCAAGTTGAATACGAAGCCATCTTAGCTAGCCTATCCCTAGCAAAGGAAGTTGGAATACGCATCCTCACATGCAAGATAGATTCCAAGCTAACTGTGGGACACTTAAACGACGAATTCTAAATTAAAGACTCCACACTCCTCCAATATTACCACTTGGTCCGAAATGTCATACAATCCGGATTCAAAAATGTCAAAATAAAGCATATACCAAGAGGATAAAACGCCCAAGTTGATGCCTTATCTAAGCTAGTGAGTACGAATCATAAAGGGAAGTACAAGTCCCTGTTGCAACAAACCTTGGCGGCACTCTCCACAACAAACATATGTCTAGTACTCGAACCAACTCATGACTAGATGTCACCATATGTGCACTACTTTAAAATCGGACACTTACCCATTAATGTTGACAAATGATGATGGACCAAAGCGACACGATTCATGATGATTCGCAACAACCTATATAAACGAGGGTATGAGCAACCATTTCTCTAGTGTTTTACCGGACAACAAGCTTAGTACGTCATAAAGGAAATTCATGAGGGAATATGTGGGTATCATCTAGGCTCACGATCCATGAAAACTAGAATTCGATGAGCTGGTTACTATTGGTCAACTATGGAGTCTGATTGCCACAACTTCGTCAAAAAGTGTATACCGTGTCAGAAATATGGCAATCTTATTCATTAGAAATAGGAGGAGTTACATTCCATACTATCCCCATGGCCTTTGGCAAAGTGTGGAATGGACATCTTAGGACCATTCGCTCCTGGTAAAGGGCAAGTTAAATTCCTCATCATAGGGGTCGATTATTTCACAAAATGGGTCGAAGCCAAACCACTCGCCACCATCACAGCACAACAGGTCTAACAATTCGTCTGGAAAGATATATTATGCAGATACGGGGTGTCGCATACCATCATAATGGACAATGGATGATAGTTCATCAATAAAGAGCTCGCGAAATTCTATACGGGTCTGGGAATCCAACATATAATGAGCTCCTTGGAACATCTGCAAACTAACAGACAGGCAGAAGCTACCAACAAGGTCATCCTAATAGAACTTCGAAAAAGATTAAACGGAGCAAAGGGGAAATGGTTAGAAGAATTACCTAAAGTCCTATGGGCCTATATATGCACGCCTCAGTCAGCCACCAATGAATCTCCCTTTAGTCTAGTTTACGGGGCAGAAAGGATGATACCAATTGAGATCGGGGAACCATCCTTGAGAAGACAAATATATGACTACGACAAAAACCAAAAAAACCTATGTGCTAGACTAGAGTTACTAACAAAACTTTGAGAAAAAGCGTAGATCAGAAACGTGGCAGCTAAGCAAAAAACGGCGAGAAAATATAACTCAAATCTCTATTCATGAACTTTCGTTAAAGGGGACTTGGTATGGAGAATGGCCAGCGGCGCAAGAAAGAAAGATGGCAAGTTCTCAACTAATTAGGAAGGACATATAGAATACGAGAGGATTCAGAGGGAGGCGCCTAGAGATTAAAGTAGCTATCCGGAGAAGAGATACCGAACACGTGGAACGTGTCTCACCTCAAATTCTATTTTAGTTAAAGTCGTAAATGTAATCATCACAAATAGATTGTAACCCTGGGTGTACTCTTTTTCCTCACTCGACATTTTTCCCTAAGGAGGATTTTGGTCGGGGAGTTTTTAACAAGGCACCCAACGTCATGAATAAAAACAAGGGTTCTTCACATTCATTGGTCTGTGCAAAATTTTCTTAAGTTCCACACCACTTACCAAAGTAAGCAGCCTAGGTCGAACACTCTTTCAATGAATAATTTTCTTAATTTCGCCAAAACTTATCAAAGTAAGCGGCTTGGGTCGAACACTTTTTAAATGAATAATTTTCTTAAGTTCACCACCACTTACCAAAGTATGCGGCCTGGGTCGAAAACTCTTTCAATAAATAATTTTCTTAAGTTCCTCATCACTTACCAAAGTAAGCAGCTTGGGTCGAACACTTTTTCAAATGAATAATTTTCTTGAGTTCCCCACCATTTACCAAAGTAAGCGATCTAGGTCAAACACTCTTTCAAAAAATAATTTTCTTAATTTCCGCACCACTTACCAATGTAAGCGGCCTGGGTCGAACACTCTTTCCATAAATAATTTTATTAAGTTCCCTACCACTTACCAAAGTAAGCGGTCTGGGTCAAACACCCTTTCCATAAATAATTTTCTTAAAATCCCCACCACTCGCCGATGTAAGCGGCCTGGGTCAAACATATTACATAATCACAATTAACGCAACACAATAATAAGTCGTAAGCGGCGTGTCTATAATCAAAGTAAAACAAGAACGAACAACATCACACAATGCGGTAGGCATGACAAAGCATCCATCGAATTATAATATCGTAAATGCATAAAATGACTGCTCAACAGTAAAATAATTGTGTAAATTATTATAGACTTGTACTGAATACGAATCAAAATATAAACATGACCCTAAACAACCGGATCAGAATCCACTTCCACCACCTCGGTCCCGTCACTCACAAGAATCGCATCAACAGTAGCGGCCACCTTTTCAACCTCCTCTTCCGGACTCAAGTCCAACTCATTCACCAGATGGTTGTCCACCACGTCCTTATTAACATCATATCTAGAGTCGGACACGTCCACTTCCTTGCAGAAAAAGGCCGCCTGCCGTAAACCCTTCTGGAACCTGTTTATATGTTCCTGAATGATATGGCCCTTCAAATCTTCAAGCTCACTCTCAAATCCATCATTCTTTTCTTTCAACTCGTCATAATTTGTCTTCATATTAGAAATTTTTTGATTCAGTTTTTTCTCGGAGTCTAGAAACCTAACCTTCTATGAGCCCAGCTGCTTCCTCTCCACTATCCATTCTTACCACTCCTTTTCCCAGGCCACCTTCTCCTCAGCATGCTTGGCGACCTATACTTTCAACTCCTTTTGGAGCTCCTCCACCTTGACCCGCCCACCTTCCTTGATTTCCCTCTGCAAAAGAGTGCCTACCCTGTGACCCAAAATCAAGGCCTTCCTATTGAATTCTAGCATGGCCTTTATCATCGAATGGGCTCCATATTGTCTATAAAGGAAACCAACGATTTAGCCAAGGAGATTTCGATGTCACAACGCACAGTCGTCTCCAGCAACTCAATAAGGCAAGCTTCAGGTTTTTTTGCCCAGAAGCGGATCCCGGCCCCAATAAGGTGGCCCTAGCTCACTTTAGGTCTTTTCCGACACCTTGTTTTACAGGCACAATCACCTTCCTTTTCGATCCCCTGTGGACGTGAACCTCGACCAACGGTTCTTGTAGATTAGGAACATCAGCATTCCTAGCATTCTTGGCCTTTTCAGCTTGCTCCTTGTGCAAAGCCTTGAACAGGTTTAAGTTCTTCTTGCCAAGCTGAGCCATGAGACTTGTGGCATAAACAATAACGGTTATTTCTCTCGAATACAACATGACGGTGAAAATACGAATTGATACTTTCTAAATCAACAAGTGGGTGCATGGATAAATAAACCCTAACTAGACCCTTAGTGGGCATCTTATCGCTAAATCTCATCAACACATCCACCACCTCCCTATCAGCCACCGATAACTCATCCCTCTTCATATCCTTATACCGCCACGAGTTGTCGATCTAACAAAATGGGAATTTTTGTACTTCCATCGTCGTTATAAAATAGTTGGCGTCCTGGCTCCTTTACCACCACTTTGAAGAACCCATCTTTGAAATGTTTGAATGATTGGGAAAAGGCATCTAATTTGCTTATCATTGGGCGGCTTATCAATGGCAGACAAGTAATTGGACTCTTAGGCTGAGTGTCGTAAAAATATAGAAAACATCATGGTGAGGGCTGGAGGTATAGAGACCGGCACAACATCCAGAATGCTTGAAGATAACCTTCGCTATTAGGATGTAGCTAGGTAGGGGCGACGTTGAGTAAGCGAAGTACCCCCATCGTGAAGTCGTTGAAAGGCACCCGCATATGTAGTTGGAAGAAATGGCACATGTACATATATAAGAATCCTTTCGTGGCCCCCTCTTGGCCGTGACAATCAACGACAATTACTCTTTCCAAAGACACTATGCTCCGCCGTGTACCCCTCTCGAGGACAGGTACGCAGTTCAACCAGGCAGTCAGTATGCGAGACCATCTAAAAAGAGAATATTGGGTTCACACGTCAGTAACTACCCATTCATACCTAGCTTTTGCCGGCAAGTTTCTCTCGGCTATCTCCTCCGCCAGATCCTCTCTAGTTTCGATAATAACAACCATTGGAATCCCCCCTCACCGGCCAGTTAGCCACTACCTTCATTCCCTCATCACGTGTGTTGGACTACGGACGGGGAGGTCCGTAGAGTGTGACTACGAGTAGGGAGGTTCTAAGAGTTCGACCACAAGCGTCAGGTTCATGCAAGCATTGAAATCCCTAAGACTAGCTTGAGTGTGTATCTTGTATAGGGTAGTGTGTTTTTCTTAATTTCGTTTTAATGTGTTGCGATGTGGACTTGGACCAGGAGGTGCGTAATTGTGTCATCAGTGGGTAGGTTCATGGCTGGTGGTGAACACGTAATAATATAAGCAGGGAGTTTCATATTATTATGCTCTCGTGTGAAGATACGAGCGAGGAGGTTGGTATGTTCCGTGCTCACACTTGAGGGCTGCTACAAGCGGGGAGGCTCGTGGTTGTTGGATCACGTGTGTTGGACTATAGGTAGGGAGGTCTGTAGAGTTGGACTATGAGCGAGGAGGTTTTTTAGAGGCAAGACCACGAGCGGGCAGGTTCGTGGAAGCACATATATCATGGGTGCATGGTCATGAAATTGTGGGTTGGAAACCATAGGGCAATAAGGTTTCTTGGTTAAGCATTGGTTGAAATAAAGTAATATAGGGTGAACTTCTATGTATTAAATTATACGTTTATATTGTTACATGAGCTCACCCTTTCTGTGTGTGTTTGGTGATGATCGTGTAATTCATTACACGAGAGCAAACGTTGTTTCAGGTGGAGCTGGTGACACTTAGAGTCGGAGAAGGGTTAGCTTGGGAAGTTTTATAGACTATATTTGACTATTTTGTAAACATTTAGTTGATCATTTTTGAACTATGTAAACATGGAGTTTATTTTATGGTTATGAATTTCAAGATATTTTAGTAAGGTTTTAATTTTCCTGCGTTTTGGGAAAGAACTTTGAATAATAATGGCATATTTAATATTATTTTACTTTTATTTAAATTAGTAATATCCAACCGGTATGTTAAAGTGGAGGTGCAAAAAATTCGATGGAGGACTGAAACATGAGCTGCACAGATTCCTCGTGCCATTAAGGATCAGAGAATTCCAGTCTTGGTCGAGAAGGCCAAGGCGGTTGAGCAACTAGGGATGGGGCCCAGTAGAGTGGCACAACCACAAAAAACAATTGCAAATACCAAACAACAAAAGAAGCCCTACAATCATCTACAATCTTCGTCTAGAAAACTGCAGTGCTATAATTGTGAGGGAGAACATTTGAGGAGGAATTGTCCAAAACCCTCTAGCATCTCTGGTGGCGGTACTAGAACTGCCAAATGCTATGTTTATGAGCAGACTAAACACTTTGCTCGATAGTGTCCTAATAAAAAACCATCTAGTGGAGCTCAAACAAAGAAGACACCAAGAGAACAACCTTGAAAGGTAGGGAGAGTGTATGCTCTGACCAGCACCGAGGCGACTTAGTCAGGTAACCTGGTGCAAGATTCCTATTTGTTATTTAATCACTGTGTGGTTTTGTTGTTCAATTTAGTAGCCACTCACTCATTCATATTCAAGGAGTGTGTGGGATGACTCAAACTTGTAATGCGAGATTTGGGTGCGAGCTAATAGTTGTGACACCAGCATCTAGCGAGGTATCCACCAACTTTGTTTGTTTCAGATGCCCTAAGGAAGTTGCAGGCCGCAAGTTCAGGGTGAATCTCATTTGCTTGTCGATGGAGGGACTGGACGTGATTCTGGGATGGACTGGCTGTCCAAAAACCACATTGTTATTAATTGTAGACGGCGCATAGTGGTGTTCCCAGATACAAAAGGACTTAAGTTGATATCAACTCAAAAGGCACTAAAGGAGATCAAAGTTAGAGCTACTTGTTTTATGATAGTAGCTCACGGAGAAAAGAAGAGCACAACTGAGCATATCAGAAGCATATCAGTGGTGGATGAGTATACAGATGTGTTTCCAGATGAAATTCTTGAACTACCGCCAAGCAGGGATGTCATCCTTGGAGCTGGACAATATCGATGGCACCATATCGAATGGCACCAGCAAAGTTAGCTGAGTTGAAGAAGCCGATTGAAGATCTGCTAGAAAAGAAGTTCGTACGACCGAGTGTGTTGCCATGGGGAACACTAGTGTTGTTAGTGAAGAAGAAGGACGACAGTTCCAGAGTGTGTGTTGACTACCATCAATTGAACAAGGTGACCATCAAGAACAAGTATCCACTACCGAGGATTGCCAACTTGTTAGATCAGTTGAGGGGGGCAGCGGTGTTCTCTAAGATTGACTTGAGGTCTGGATATCATCAGATCTTAGTCAAGCTAGAGGATGTGCAGAAGATAACCTTTAGGTCACGATATGGACACTACGAATATGTGGTGATGCCATTTGGGGTGACGAATGCTCCTGTCATATTCATGGACTACATGAACAGGATCTTCCGGCCGTACTTGGATCAGTTTGTCTTAGTATTCATTGACGACATACTAATCTATTCTAAGAGTCGGGAAGAGCACGTTGATCATCTGATAGTGGTGCTAGGAGTTCTCAGAGAGCATCAGCTATATGGAAAGTTGTCGAAGTGTGAGTTTTTGCTGGATAAGGTGCAATTCTTGGGTCATGTGATATCAATCCAAGGAATAGCAATGGACCCAACGAAGATTGAAACAATGGTGAAGTGGAAGAGACCACAGACAGTTATAGAGGTGCGAAGTTTCTTGGGTTTACCAGGATACTAATGGCGATTCGTCGAAGGGTTCTCCAAGATGGTGAGTCCATTGACACAGGTCACTAAAAAGGACCAGCCTTTCTCTTGGACAGACGAGTGTGAAGCCTGCTTCGAGGATATGAAGAAGAGATTGACAACCGCACCAGTATTGGCCATTCCAGACACGACAAATATGTTTGAGGTGTATTGCGATGCTTTGTATCAAGGGTTGGGTTGTGTGTTGATGCAAGAAAAATGACTAGTAGCTTATGTGTCCCAGCAATTAAGGGTGCATGACTAGAATTATTTGACTCACGACCTAGAGTTAGCTGCAGTGGTTTTTGCCCTCAAAACTTGGAGGCACTACAAGTATTCAGCGATCACAAAAGCTTAAAATACACTTTTGATCAGAAGGAGTTGAATGAGGCAGAGGCGCTAGATGAAGTATTTAAAAGATTACGCCTTTGAGCTTCTATACCATCCTAGTAAAGCCAATGTCGTTGCAAACGCTATGAGTAGAAAAAGAGTTCACATGTCTACTATGATGAAGGAACTGGAACTGATCAAGAAGCTACGGGATATGAACTTGGAACTACACATGGGTGCAGGTCATATAAGATGTAGTATGTTGAGGGTCACCAATGAGTTCCTGGAGGAGATTCAGATGGAGCAAGGTAATGATTAGGAACTGCAATAGATCATTGGATGGTTGGGCACTAATAAAGGAAAAGACTTTAAGATGGGCACAAATGGCATCCTACATTTCAGAGAGAGGGTGTGTGTACCTAGGAAACTTGCACTGAGGAAGACGCTTTTGGAGGTAGGGCATCAGAGTCGTCTTAGCATATACTCAGGTATGACTAAGATGTATAAAGATCTGAAAGTGACTTTTTAGTGGACTGGTATTAAGATAGATGTGGTAGACTATGTGGCATCTTGTTTTGTGTGCCAAAAGGCGAAGATTAAACATCAGAGGTCGGGTGGTACGTTGGAGCCTCTTGATATTCCTTAGTGGAAATGAGACAACATTTCCATGGATTTCAGATAACGTTGTTGTCAAGCGATCAAATTAATACTACTTATCTATAACAACTTCAATATTGTTAAGAAAATAGTCAACAAAATAGAAAGGGTAAAGTAACCCAAAGTCGTCTCCCAACGAACACGGAATTGATTTTTAACAAGTTAGTTCTTATAAAATCTATACAAAACGGTTAGTCAAATAAAATAATAAAAATTTGGGAGGATTAAGATAAACAAGAAAGAAATAGAAAATATAAAAAGAGATAAAAATAATAGTAAAGAAAATAGATTGATTCCATTGCTTTTTCAAAATATATTCATCATCGGTTATCTAAAGATTATTGCTCAATTAATTATTGTTGTAGATTTACAAATTAATCAATGTAAAGTCTCAATCAATTTGTTGGTGTTCTCACTTTTAACCAAAGTATAGTCTCAATTAAAAGTGAGAACTTTTAAATTATCCATAGTAAATTCAATCAAAGTACAGTCTCAATCAAATTTTAGTATGCCTAATCATGTTTATTCTTTTATCTCCTCACTAAATAAAGAGCTTAATTAATCAAAGTAAAGTCTCAATTAATTTTCGTTAGAGTAAATACCTCTAATCAAAGTAAAGTCTCAGTTATTGGTAAAAACTCATTTAATCACATGAAAGTTGCTAAATAAAATCAAAGTAAAGTCTCAATTAGATTTAAAAACCCTTGAACTCATATGATCAACATGCATATAGATTTAAAATCATTACTTTTTACGTGATTCAAAGATAAAAGACATAAATGAATAAAAACCTCAACAATAATAAAAAGAATGAAGAAATTAATTGATCTAATATCAGAATCCAATTAAGAAATTACAATAGAATCAGCCCAAGCAGTTTAGAACTCCATGAATGCAAAATAAAGAGAGAAAAATAGAGAGAAGAAAAGAAAGAGAAAGAAATTAGGTCCTCCTAAGGGTTCCTCAATTCTGACGTGTCGAGCTTGTTTTTTTCTTCTACTCCCTTGGTCTCTTTATATAGGATTTGGACTGGGCTTTTCGGTTGCTAAAACCTCTCAAATATCTTTTAAAATAAAAATAAAGATAAATATTTAAAGATATTTGGAGAGATCTAAACTAATTGACAAATATAGTTTGATTAATAATTTATGATATAATTAAATAAATAAATTATTTAAAGATATCTAATAAATTATTAACAAATAATATTTGCATTGATTTTCTCAATAAGCCATTTTTAATTATGTAGTCCAAATTTGCAGAGGCATAAAAAAATATCAATATTTGCAGTTAAACCCATCTTGTTTGACCAGTCTTTGACCAGATTTGAATATTTGACCAGAGTTGACTATTTGACCAGGTTTGACCAGTTTGAGTGTGCAACAGCAGACTGACACGTGGCAACTCCTTCTCTCTCCAGAATTAGGGTTTCACTCTCACACTCTTCTCCAACAAAGCTGCTACGTGATGACGGCTGCGGCTGTCGTTTTCCAACAATGAAGGTGGTGGTTCGTTCACGTTAGCGGCTGCGCGGAGGTGTAAGTGATGATGCTGCGACTGTGTTGGCTGACGGCGTTGTTGTTACGTTTTCGGCCGGCATGGTGATGGTGGCGCAGATCTGTGTTGAAGAATGCAGTGCAGATGCGGTGCTGGTCCAGGTGTGTGAACTATGGCGTGGAGGATGGTATGGAGGATGCAGGCGCGATGGAGGCTCGTAGAAATGGTGGGTATGGCAACGATGACGTTCCTATGTGGTGACTGGTGTGTTCGCTGGTTGAGCTGCTGCAATGGGGAAACTCGAAGTGCAGGTGTGATGGAGGTGTTAGTGACATGTTTGCTGTTGTTTCGTGGTTGAACGAACTACTGCTACGGTGCTGCGATGGTTCGTGCTTTCCGGTGTGGTGGTCGTGACTGGTTCGCTGCGGACAAAATGGACGAGAGTTGTGGTGGCCGAAAGGTTGGAGGAGTTGTTGCAGTGCAGTGGTGATGTTGTGCAGGCAGTGGTTACCAGTGAGAAGGATGGAGGGCGGACGACAGCTGCCATGGTGGGAGAGGAGAAAGATTAGGGATAGGGTTTCAGTTTAGGAGATGGTGACATGGTAGTGTATGATTGGTCAGTTTAGTAGTGGAGGATCATGACACGTGTCATCATATGGTTGGATAGATTTAGAAGGTGAGGATTGCCACATGGCAACATCTGGTTGAGTGGAGTTTAAGTGGTAGAAGGGGTGCAAATAGACATATTAGGGGGTGCAGAATAGGTTTTTGGTGAGACCATTTAGAAGGAGGGGAGTGTATAAGTAAAAATTGGAGGTGCATAAGTGATTTTTCCAAAACTTGCTAATTTTAGCTTTATTTAAAAGTGTTTTGTAATTTCAATCAATTTATTTTCCCACCTTTAAATAAGCTTAATCTTAACTTCAACTGCATCAACAAACGTTAAAATATCCAAAAATAATTTATGCAGCTAAAATTCACTTTTTAAGACATTTTTATCACACAAGTTCAAATAGCTTAATTATCAGAATTGTCAATTAAATCACTCCTTAAGCACACAAATTCAATTAAATACCTATAATTAAACACTGAATGAGGGCAAAAATACGCACTCATCATAACCACACAATTATCCTTTTGCACTCCTGGGCAAAATTGAGTAATTTCAAAACTTGTTCTGAGGTATTTCATTTCACATCAACACTGGATCAAAGGAATGAACATCGCTGGAGACAAATCAATCTTCTAGAGATTAAATTATCATGTATATACAAACGGAAAGGTTCTATTTTTCACACATGAGTTAATCTTTTGAATTCACAAGACAATCAATTATGAAAGAAAGTACTCAAGTTAAATGTGTATTTTCTCACCAAAATTCTCTCAAGTGTTTTGGCTTGTGTTTTCACTCAAAATACCCATGCAAGTAAACACTCCTAATACTTAACAAGACTCTAATATTCACAAACTTTCAGAAAATATGCAATCAAAAATGATGAGGACATTTCACAAGTTATAACGGGGCCAAGGCAAAGGTAGGAAAAATTTAGGACTCTTGGGGTTTTGAAATAGTAATGTAGGAAGAATAATGGAGCATAATTTCAAAAACAACTCTTTCGTTTATTGCTTTGTTGCTCTCTCTCTCTCTCTCTCTTTTTGAAAGCAAATATTTCAACACTTTTTCATCAACAATTTTTCCTTTTGCCATTTTTATTAATTTGTGGGTGAGGTACTCACCCACACACTTTATTCCTCAACCATTCCTGAACACAATCCATTAGCTCCTTCTTTCT
>Ga0214545_1009546_pt1 | contig 14686 bp, 11 predicted proteins | sample CNSS4metaG_FD_160064 | JGI IMG/M metagenome (GOLD analysis project Ga0214545, IMG submission 160064) | Root nodule microbial communities from cowpea collected in UCLA plant growth center, Los Angeles, California, USA - CNSS4 | ecosystem: Host-associated > Plants > Roots > Nodule | place: USA... | reverse complement strand
TGTAACTGAGAGCTCGGTTAAAAACTGAGGTTATAGGTGATAGGTGAGAAGTATAGAAATTAGTTTGTAGCTGGTTTAATTAAGGGCTCGATTAGCGATCAACATTGTTGATAGAAGTTGTAAAGTTTAACTTGGATATTGGTGTAGTTGGGAGCTCGGTTAAAAATCGAGATTGGTTGTACAATTGGAAAGTTAACTAATAAACGAGTCAGTTAATAGGTTAATTAAAGTCAAGTATCAAGTTAAAGGCTTAGGAAAATAAATTGGATAGGCAGGAGAGTTGATGGCAAGATCCTGAAAAGTAGGAAATAAGACTAAGTATTAAATAAAATGATGAGAATGTTGTTCGCAATTTTAACATAAATAGTCTGGTGCGAGAAAACAGTATGTTAAAAACCAGGCAAGTAATACAAGGAGAATGCCGAGCTACAAAATAGGGAGTTTTAAATAGAGTTCTAGTCATCGGTCTCCACTAGTTGCCCGTCGACTACGGATTTGGAGATATCTGCTGGGGATAAATCGGCATCAGGGCAGAGAACACAGACTTGGTCAAGTGCGAGTTGAAAGCCCATATTTAGGGAAGAGCTGATTTGGTCTTTGAGAAGCTCCAAACTGTTAAGGAAATTTTTCTCTTTGAGGTTCCAGCTTTGTTTCTCGGCTTCCAGAGTTTTCAGCTGGTTGTTCAAATTGGCAAGTAGTTCGTCTTTTTTCTTCACTTGAGTTGTTAGTTCGATGACCTCGGCAACAAGACGAGAGCTTTCAGTTTGAGAAAGCACCAAAGATTGCTCTTTTTGTTCTAAGTCCAGGGATTTTTTAGTGGATAGATGGGTGAATTGGTCCATCAGCATGAAACTGGATGCTTCAGCCTTATGGAGATTAGCCAGGATGCTCTCATGAAGAGTTTTGAGGTTGGGTCTTTAGCAGATGGGCGTCATGACGAAGGTAGTTGTGTTTCCGACCATGTTGGGAATTAAGGAATTGGGGGTGCCAAAAGCTCATTTCAGTGTCATCCACTGTTTGCTGAGGGGCTAGTTGAATCTGAGAGGTTGAGTGTTGTGAGGTTGCTTCGACTATCTTTTTGCCTCGAGATTTGAATTTTCGGGTCAGGGGTTCGAGATCGGGTTCCGATGTCTCTTCATGGAGTTCGATGTGAGGGGGAGGTGCGGAAGGACTAGCTCGTTTTAGCATATCTTCATGAGACATTGCCATTAGACTTTCTGCAAAAGTGGGTGAAATTGGATAAATGAGAGGTGATATTGATTACAAAATAGTGAAAAGTCAGTAGTAAAGTAAGTACCGATGTGGAATTTTAGATCCACCACTCGGAAGTCCAGCTCTAATAATTTTCGAGTATCAAAAATAACATCCAGTTGTTCCAGCATCAGACAATCTTTTTTCTCAGAAGGGTCCAGGTCTTCTAATTGCCGAGGGGTTTGGAGGTTGGGCGATTGACACTAATATAAACGCAAACCTTCTAAGAGGGAAGGGATGTGATCGGGGGCTACTATTTTTATAAAAATACCCTTAAAACCCTTGTAAGAAGAGTTGTATAAGGTTAGGAGAGCTCGGCCACTGACTCCACTAAGGGATGCCCACAGTTGCTTGTGCGGAGCTCGTAATTCGAAGAAGTAAAGAAACATGTTGCTAGAGGGGGTGATTCCGAAGTGGGTACATAGAATTTGAAAGGCACGAATGAAAGCCCAACTGTTAGGGTGTAATTGGCATGGGGAAACATTCAAAATGGTGAGGAGTTCTTTTTCAAAGGTATTGAAGGGGAGTCGTAAACCTAGTTTTTCAAATAGGGTAACATACATATAGGTAAACTTTTGGGGTGAAATGGGAAATAAATTGCCGTCTCTGCAAAATAGGTTCATCACCATCACAGGTAACAACGGCTACATCAGTTTTGTTGCTTTTACACAAGGATTGGTGGCATCTAAAGGCTTTGATCCTAGTAAGGGTGGTCATAGACGAGGTTTCCTTGCGTAAAGCCTAAGGAGCCCAGGAGTATAGGGAATTGTAATAGGTATTCATAGAGGACGGTTACAGTTGCAGTGTGGTAAGGGTTTCAGCAGAGTTAAAATAATCAGGGTAGAGGGAAATACAATCGCAAAGCTAAAACACAGTGCAAAAACGAAGATAATGCATAAGAAGCAGATAAGGGAAACAGGGAGATAAGCATGAGATTTGAAGATAAGGGTGGAAAGAAGAATACTTGGAGGGAGGAAGTCGCGGTGGAGAAGGGGTAGGTGAAGGCGGAAGGAGCGTGGTGTAGAGAATGAGAAGATGAAGGGTTGTTTAGGGTTGCGTAGGTTAAGAGGGAGATGAGCGGTGGTTGAAATTTAAAAAGGAGAGGAAAAAGAGACCGTTGGATGGCTTACACGTGGTTGCGAATATGCAGACGATAATTAATATTTTTATGGGAAATGGTGAGGAGTAGTTATTGAAAAGACAACTTTTGCTTTTCTCGTTCTTGAGACGAGAAAATGTAGAAGTTGGAGAGCTGTGTACTCGGCCAGAGAATTAGTACTCGGCCAGAGAATTATTTCGGTGTTTTACCGAGGTCATAGTTAGGAAAATCTGGTGGTCGGGTGGGATAAAAAGATACCTGGTAGATCGGGGTAGGGCCGAGGTTAAAAATGTCAAATAAATTGTGCTCGGCATTTAAGGGATTTAGTTGGTTGTTGAATAAATGTAAGGTTGTTATTATATTTAGAGATATTTTAGGGGAAAAAGATAATTTCATTTTGTATTATCTATAGGATTTAATATTTGTAACTGATTATTCTATAAATAAGAGTTTTATTCCCATGGTCAAGGGACGAATTATTTTTTGACCTAAACAAGTCTCAAGCTTGGGTTACAAATTTTCCTTTCTTTTTGTTTTTGGTTAAGAATTATCTGGTACTTTTCTTGACCAGAACACTAATATATAATTATTAATAGTATTATTAATATTATTATTAATACATTAATATTATTAATTATTATTAATATATGATAATATTATTATTATTATATAATGTTATTATTATTAATGGTAGTATTATTATTATATTTTAACAATGATTTTGCATGTGGAGAGACCAAACAATGACCAAGTTTCAACCAGGGACCATTTCCAAATTAAGTTCAAACTTCAGGGATTAAAAACATTTTTTTTTTCAGTTTTTGAGAAAAGCGTCGGCCTTTTTTGATAAAAAAATAAATAAATAATACGTGGCACGCCGCTTGTTATTTTAATGTCGTCCAAAAATAAGGACTAAAAACAATAATTTTGAAAGTACAGGAACTAAACAGTGACCAAATTTCGACCGGTGACCATTTTCAAATTAAGGTTAAACTTGAGGAACAAAATCATATTTTTCTCTTTTTTCTATGACTCCTTTGGTAGTGTTGTGTTTCTTTTGAGAGAACATGCAAACACGTTACATACTTCACAACCATCGTTAATAACAAAAATTAACTTTACAATTGCTTTTGATTTACATTAATAAATTATAAAATTAATGTATAATTCCATTATATACATAGGTACTATTTATATATAATTTATACATAAATTTAAAATGTTTTTAAAATTTATTTCAATGCGTCTATAAATTAAATGTGAATTTAATAATAATTAAAATTATAATTTAAAATATTTAATAAGTATTTTAAGTAAATCAATATTTATTCATAATAAATGTTTTACAAAGTAAATAAATATATTGATTAGGATAAATACTTTGACTTAGGTTAGATATGTTTATGTTCCCTTAATCTTTTTCAGTAAAAATTAGTGAAAATTGGAATTAGTTTATCTTTGAAAGTTTGGACCAATTAGTCTCTCAATTTTAAAAATGTTTAAATTTAGTCATTTTAACTAAATTTTGTTAAGTGTATTTGACGTTTCAAACATGTTTCATGATAGTATGAGTTAACATTGAAGAAAAAATGTATCAAACAACATAAACAACTCAAATGCCATTACGAGATGCATTTGGATGTCAAATAAGATTAACAAAATTTGGTTAGAAAACTAAATTGAATTAAAGTTTTGAAAATGGATTAATTATATTTTTTATTGAAAATTAAGGACTAAAAACATATTTAATCCAATAACTTATAATAACCTTTTATTTCATTTTGAGGAACTGATATAATTTTTTTTTTGTTTACAAGTTTGTCATAGTTATTACACTAATAGATTAGTGTTCAGTTATAAATTTAAATGTTACACTACATGAAAATTCCATAACAATCCATTTTAGTGACAAAAAATTATTATAGTCACTATACTGACCAATTTCGATATAAATTTGTAAAATAAAAAATTATTGAGTAGTAAAATTGTAAAGCCCATTTATTTTGGAGGGGTTACCCCAAATCGATTGGGCCTAGGGTTGGCCCATAAGAAAATAAAGACCCTAATCCCAGCTAACACTCTCATTTTTCTGCCACTCTATAGAAACACAACCGCCTTGCTCTCCTAATTCCTTCGACAATGCTCTACTAAGGTTTTGAGACTCATTCGATCCCAAGAGAGTTTGACCCTTTCCCTCATCCACGTAAGTATTTTCTGTCCGTACTCTTTCCCTTCAGTTGGATTTTCGTGATTCTAGCTAGGGTTCATCATGGCAACCCATTTGGGATCTGTTTCCATCATTCTTTTCAGCTCCTCATATTTATTCTCGAAACTATGGTGCTCGTAGCATAAGTGTCGAGGTTTTCCGCTAGCTCTTCCAAGTAAGGGAAGCTAGGGTTTCACTGTTTTAGGTCATTTTCGCATGCTTGGCCTATTTTACGTTATGGATGCTTGATTCATGTTGTCTGCTATATGAAAATGCATTGCTTGTTGTCTTGGACGATTTTCTGGCTTGGCACGCGTGAGAGCAAGGGAGGTCCTGCTGAACCTGCCCAGGCGAGCTGTTTGTCGCGCAAAATGAAAAGCTCTCGCTTAAGCGACGAGCTCTCGCCTGAGCGAGAACAGCTGCGACCTACCTTTCTCTCTTATCTAAGGGCTCGCCTAAGCAAAGGCCACTCGCCTGAGCGAGTTGGGCTAGCTTGAGCGAGACCTCGACGTGCCATCTGTTTGTAGTCTTGCTCAGGCGAGAGCAGGTAGCTTGAGCGAGGGGTTTCTCTCGCCTGAGCGAGAGCTCTTTAGCTTGAGCGAGATTGGCAGAGTTGAGGGCATATGCGTATGTTTTACATGATTGGTTGATGGGTGTTTTGAACAACTCAAGTTATGATGTTATATATATATATATTCCATATGATATATTAGGACCGGAAGTTAATGTGTTTGGCATGAGATTGGTATGATATATGCTTGGATAGTTGGTCGTTTACATCAATATTGGCATGAGATTGATATGCATGGAAATTATATGATTGATTGGTGAAACATGGACAGGGTATGAGTAAGACGTAATCCCATGACTCTCTTAGTGGGAGCTCATGGTGGTTCCTCATCTAAAGGACGTAATTTCATGGGTCCTCCTAGTGAGAGTTCAGGGTGGTGCCTCAACATAAGGACGTAATTCCACGAGGGTATCCTGGTGGTGCCTCAAGGCCAGGACGTAATTCCACGGAGGCCTTGTGGTGGTGCCTCATGAACAGACGTAATTCCACGAAGGCCTCGTGGTGGTGCCTCAATGCTAGGACATAATTCCACAGATCTCGTGGTGGTGCCTCATGATACGTATCCGGAAAGTCAAGTCTTGGTGTCTTATATAGTTTGGTACCTCTTGTGTGAATGTATGTTAATTATGCTTGACTATGAACTTGTATGTTGAGTGTTATGATATAAGAACCTTTTTCACTAGCTTACCCTTTGCTTGTTTATATGATTGTGTGTGGTTTCCTCCATTGCGATGATCATCAATCTTATTGATGTGAGTAGATGTGAGAACCCCTGGCAGTGGTAACGATAATAGGGATGTCGCAACTTAATGATTTTGGATGGGTATCGGGCTCACTATGAAGCCTGCAGCTAAAGGAGTTTTATTAGTTAGATTTCTCTGTTTTGGGCAAGAACTTGTGTTACTGTTGATCTATTGCACTTATGTTAGGTAGTGTGGTGCCTCTTTTCTTTTGTTATGAATATGGTTGGGGTACTGTATACCTTCATATCCAATTTTTCGTACTCTCTGGATATTTATGTATGTAGCGTTTATTAAATTGGATTTATCTATTTAATTAGGACGTTACAAAAATAATTATTGTTATGAATAAAAAATTATACTTAGTCTCTAAATTGGTTTCTAAAATTTAGTTACCAAGTTTTTGGCTACCAAAGGAATTAATTTCTAAATTACTCTCTAATTAATTAGTAAGTAATATAACAACCAATTATAATTTTTTATTTATAATAATGACTATTTTAATAACTAATCATTTCTTTGAAAATTGATATCTAAATTAGTCGTTATAGTGACTAACAATTTTTTGTCACTAAAAGTGGTTATTGGTTAAGAATTTTCTTGTAGTATTGTTTTTTATTAGTAACTAATTTAACACTTGCATTGTATTAAAACTAATTTAGATTACCATTTAAATAATTATAATTTCTATATAAGAACAATATTTTTTACTAAATAATTGTACAATTTTATATTATAATAAAATTATATCACAATAATAATATTTTAAATATATGAAAATATATTATAAACAAGTAAAATATTTTATAAATATATGAAAATATCATTTAACGAGGTTTTGTTTGAAAAATATATTCTCGTAAAAGAGATATTGCATTATGTACTGTACTTGGTCAACTTAACCATATAAATGACGACCCTTACGTATATGCCAGAAACAACCCAAGTATACGACTTGGGCCGGCATAAACTTAAACGCATAACTGGACGAAGCCTAAACTAACAACAGAGCAGCCAACCTAGGACAGTGCACGGGCAAAAACGACATCTGTCAACTAGAGAAGTAATCGGATCAGACCGCTCCTAAAGACTTAGCAAAATGAAAGCCCTCATATCATCCAATAAGTCCATGATAGTCGAACTAAGGGCCTGGGCCACCTGCAGCCCAAACTAGGGCCTAGCCCATGTCGTAATCAAACATAATTAATACTCTATAAATACGCGTGGACCCCAGTAATTAAAAGTACACATTCATTACTCCATTAATCATTTGATTTGACCTTTTGAGAGCTTTGACTTACTTGAGCTTCGGAGTCCCTTCTGCAGGTAACCCCTCCTGGGTCTAAGCCGACATATACCGACCGGGAAGAGACCAACTGAGGAGATAGCGGACTACATGGGTAAGGTGACGCTTGTGCCTAACTTATCTTGTTTGTTCTCTGGAGGAACAATTGGCGCCCACCGTGGGGCACGAGACGAACACCTTAGTACCCATTGTTCTCCGAAGATGGTTTCAACCCGCAGTAGAGCTGAAGTGAACAAGCAGGCGGATGTTGGTCCCTTAGGACCTGCCAGCACCACCCCTGACCTAGCCGCCATCCTGGACGGCCAGGCGAAGATGTAATAAGAACTAGCAGATCTGAAGAAACGCAGTGCTGATGAGATGGAGGCGCTGCGGCAAGAAAACTCTCACCTTAGGCGAAAGATCGAAGCTGATCCCACCCTGAAGGGAAAGGCCAAGGAGGTGTCTAAGGCTGCAAGGTCCCCAGCCTTCCAGCCCACAGAAGAGGAGAACGAATACAACCCCACCCCTCACACCTTCACCACCACCCAACAAACACCCATTCCTTCCATCCATCCCACTCACTTCCCATCCACTCAACCAGGACATACTGCGGCCCCTACCGCTGCTTCTACCCTCCCCACTACCCAGATTCCCTACGATATACCCACCACCCTACACACTACACATGTTCCACCCTACAACCCACAATACCTTTCGACAACCCACATCCCCCTTCACAACTTTACCTTCACCTTCCCCACTATGATCAACCATCACATCCCTCCCCACCCGCTCCCACCCCACCATCCTAGACGTCGTCATCCCTTCACCGACTTTATCGCCAACACTCCCTTTCCTACCTAGTGGGAACCCTTCACACTGGACCGCTACACCGACGAAACCGACCCTGATGAACACCTCAAAGTATACATCTCCCATGTCGCCTTGTACACGTCCCAAGACGCGATCTTCTGCAAAGCCTTCCCCACCACCCTCAAGGGCCCTGCTCTAGAATGTTTCACAACCCTTCCACCTTACTCCATCGACAGCTTCGACGCTCTCTCCTATATGTTTTCCACCCATTTCGCTGGCAGTCGTCCACACCAAACTACCACAATCTCCCTTCTAGGCATTAGACAAGAACAAGACGAACCACTCAGAGCGTTCATAGATTACTTCAGTAAGGCAGCTCTTCGCACCCCACACCTCAACCAAGAGATGATCCTCCAGTGCATGACACTTACCATACAACCCGACCCCTTCGCCAACAACGTCTACCTCCACCCACCTGCCTCTATGCACGAACTTAAATTGCGTGCGACCGACTATGTCCGCATGGAGGAAATGAAGACCCTCCATACCAAATTCTGTAATGACTATGCAGCCACCACCGCCAACCCTACCCCACAACCTCCCCGCCCTGATCCCCGCCCACACGAGCCCCACCAACCCCGCTTCACCAGATATGCCCATCTTCACAGATGACGACTTTCACGGCATCGACCACCAACAAGATGACCCCATGGTCATCACTATTGAAATTGAAAACTATGCCATTAAGAAAATCCTCGTCGGCCAAGGTAGCTCTGCCGACATTCTCTACTGGGCCACTTATCAAAAACTCCAGCTCCCAGATAAGGCCATGGTCCCATATGACGAACCAATCTATGGCTTCTCTGGCGAACAAGTTTCCACCCGCGGCTACATCGACCTTCACACCGTGTTTCGTGCTGACGGCGTGGCGGGGAATAAAGTGCTTAGTTTTTTGGATGCATATTTTGGATACAACCAAATCCCCATGGCCGCATCTGACATGAACAAGACCGCCTTCATCACGGACGATGCTAACTACTTTTATAGAGTTATGCCTTTTGGTCTTAAGAACGCTGGCGCAACCTACCAATGGTTGATGGACAAAGTTTTCAGCCATCTAATGGGACAATGTGCCGAAGTGTATGTTGACGACATGGTTGTCAAGTTTCCAAGCCACCACCAACATGCCGAGGACCTCTCGGTGGTCTTCTCCGCGCTACGCCAATACAACCTTCGCCTCAACCCTGACAAATGTGTATTCGGCGTCGACCGTGGTAAATTTCTCGGGTTTATGTTGACCCAATGCAGCATAGAGGCCAATCTCGAAAAATGCAAGGCAATTATCGAGATGCGTAGTCCCACTACCATCAAAGAGGTCCAACGCCTCATAGGCCGCCTTACAGCCATTTCCCGCTTCCTGCCCAAATTGGATGAACAAACCCAACCCATAGTCCAACTACTTAAGAAATCCACCCGGTTCACGTGGACTAACGACTGCGAACAAATATTTCAAAAACTAAAAACCACCCTAACCTCACCACCTATCCTCCACAAGCCGGACACTCGCCAACCCCTCCTAGTGTACATCACAATCACCGACCACACCGTCAGCGCCGCGCTTGTCCAAGAAATAGAGGGCACGCAGCATCCTGTCTACTTTGCTAGCAGAACGCTGCAAGATCCTGAAACCAGATATCAAATGGTGGAGAAGTTGGCCCTATCCTTAGTCCACGCAGCTCGTCGCCTACGCCCATACTTCCAAAACCACAACATCATCGTCAAAACTGACTACCCAATCCAAAAAATATTGCAAAAACCAGATCTAGCCGGACGGATGTCATCCAGGGCCGTCAAGCTGTCAGAATTCAACATTCGCTACGAACCCCATGGTCCCATTAAAGCCCAATGCCTCTTGGATTTTGTTAATGACCTCCAGCACACACCCACAGAGGACCAGTGGACGCTTCATGTGGATGGTTCCTCAAATCCAAATGGTACCGGTGCTGGCATCGTGTTAGAAGAGCCTAACGACATCCTCATCGAAACATCAAACAACCAAGCCGAATACAAAGTCGAATACAAAGCCATCCTCACCAGCCTTTCCCTTGCCTACGAAGTTGGTGTCAAGATGTTAACGTGCAAAACCGACTCCAAACTTACTGTAGGGCACCTAAACGATGAATTCCAGATTAAAGACCCCATCCTTCTACAATATTACCATCTGGTCTGCGCAGTCATCCTATCCGCCTTCGAACGAGTCCGCATCGAACATATCCCCAAGACCGACAACATCAGAGCCGACATTCTCTCCAAATTAAAAAGCTGCCACCGATCCCTATTATAACAAACATTATCTACACCGTCCATTACAAATACTTGCCAAAAACTAACCCACTCCCAGCCGACAATACCACCCCTCCCCAAAACCAGATCTAGCCAGACGGATGTCATCCAAGGCCGTCAAGCTGTCAGAATTCAACATTCGCTACGAACCCCATGGCCCCATTAAAGCCCAATGCCTCCTGGATTTTGTTAATGACCTCCAGCACACACCCACAGAGGACCAGTGGACGCTTCATGTGGATGGTTCCTCAAATTCAAATGGTACCGGTGCTGGCATCGTGTTAGAAGAGCCTAACGACATCCTCATCGAAACATCAAACAACCAAGCCGAATACAAAGTCGAATACAAAGCCATCCTCACCAGCCTTTCCCTTGCCTACGAAGTTGGTGTCAAGATGTTAACGTGCAAAACCGACTCCAAACTTACTGTAGGGCACCTAAACGATGAATTCCAGATTAAAGACCCCATCCTTCTACAATATTACCATCTGGTCTGCGCAGTCATCCAATCCGCCTTCGAACGAGTCCGCATCGAACATATCCCCAAGACCGACAACATTAGAGCCGACATTCTCTCCAAATTAAAAAGCTGCCACCGATCCCTATTATAACAAACATTATCTACACCGTTCATTACAAATACTTGCCAAAACCTAACCCACTCCCAGCCGACAATACCACCCCTCCCCAAAACCACAATTGGACCACTCCCTATATCCAATATCTAAAAACCAGCAACCCCCCACAGGATGCGCACAAAACTTGGCTGGCTAAGGCCGCCAGGTATACCATGATAGACGATGACCTTTACAAACGCGGATACGGCCAACCGCTTCTCGAATGTGTCACTACAAAGCAAGCGCAATATATTATTAAAGAGCTACACGAAGGCATTTACGGTTACCATTCCGGCGCACGTACCATGGATACTAGAGTCCTTAGAGCAGGCTACTTCTGGCCGACTATAGAAGCAGACTGCTAGGACTATGTCAGAAAGTGCAAACCATGACAAAAACATGACAACCTCATCCACCAGAAACATGAATAACTCCATCACATACTATCCCCATGGCCCTTCGCTAAATGGGGAATGGATATCCTCGGCCCCTTCTCACCCGGCAAGGGGCAGGTGAAATTCCTGATTGTAGCCGTTGATTATTTCACCAAATGGATAAAGGCCAAGCCGCTGACCACGATCACGGCCCAGCAAGTCCAACAGTTTGTTTGGAAAGATATTATATGTAGATATGGTGTTCCATATACTATCATCACCGATAATGGCCGACAATTCATAGACAAGGAGCTAGCCAAGTTCTAAACTGGTATGGGCATCAAACACATCACAAGTTCTGTAGAACACCCACAAACAAATGGACAAGCAGAGGCGGCCAACAAGGTTATCCAAGTGGAATTGCGCAACAGATTAGATAGCGCCAAAGGCTGATGGCCCGAAGAGCTAGTAGAAGTGCTATGTGCTTATAGGTGCACCCCTTAATCATCAACAAACGAATCCCCATTCAGCCTAGTTTACGGCGCAGACGCCATGATACCGGTTGAAATTGGCGAACCATACCTACGCCGAGAACTGTACGACCCAACCCACAGCCACTAATCTCGACCTCCTACCCAAACTCAGAGAAAAAGCCTAGATACGCAACTTAGCTGCCAAACGAAGAGCTGCCAGAAAGTATAACGCAAACCTATGTCCACGATCATTCGCAATCGGGGACTTAGTATGGAGAATAGCCAGCAGTGCAAGAAAGAAGGATGGCAAATTCTCCGCCAATTGGGACGGCCCATACCGCATACGTGAAGACGCAGGAGGAAGAGCTTATCGCCTAGAACACTTATTTGGGGAAGAGATTCCCAATACTTGGAATGTGTCCCACTTCAAATTTTACTTTAGTTAAATGCATACTGTATTAAACCGAATACTTGTAACCCTGGGTGTACTCTTTTTCCTCACCTGGTCTTTTTTCCCTAAGGAGAAAAGAAAGAGCAAGGGTGGTTTGCTTTCAACATATTTTTGTTTTCGTGCTCAAGCATTTTGTATGTTTTTCCTTTTTTTATTTTTATAAAGACAACTTCTCTTTGCTTTCTATGTAATTTTTCACAATCCTACAAGTGAATAACAATGTTTTCTTTGTTTTCTCTCATTCAGGCTATTCTTTCTTCCCATTAAATATTTTGATAATGTTTTTTCGTTTATGCAGAATTTTCTGTTGCACTCTGGTTCTCGTCTCAAGTTTAAAGTCTTTCTTTTTAAAAAAAGTTGTAGTTATTACATTGTGGGTTGCTCACGGTGATGCAAGGATCTATAGTGATTCTCGGTCTAGTTTAGCGATTTGGGTGCACGACTTTTTCTTTTTCAGTGTTGTTGTTCTAGTGGTGAAATGTAGGTGAAACACAAGGAGGAGCTGCGTTTTCGTGGTCACGATCCAAGTCTCTTATGAGTCTGTGGATGCTTGCTATGTTGTTTGATGGCACGAGCAATGGCTTTGGTGAACTACTGGTTTGTCGCTGGCGTGTCCTTTCATCATCCACCGTCATTGAGGCAAACGACGTCAACCTATAGAAATTAAAACTTTTTACATCAGTTGTGGCCTTAACCGATGTAAAAAGTGTCACTTTGTATACCAATTTATAAAAAGTGGAAACTTTTTGTATGTATTTATACCGATTCCAGAATCGATATAGGAAATCTTTTTTAACAGGTATAAAAAGAATTTTATGCATTCGCTTTCAAATTGAAAAATCCTTTTTTCTCAATCAAGTAATTACCCTACAAGTTAGGTTATAGCTAGATCTAATGAAATCTTAGCAATAGTCATAGTATATGCATCACCTACAATACATTTCTCTCTCTCTCTCTCTCTTCCTTACATGTTTGTGTGTGTATGTGTGTGTTTATCTAGTTGTAGATTGTTAATATACTTGGTGAAACAACTAAATTAATAGTATTACGCTTATAATTGGGTCGTTACATTTATGGTATATGAGCAAGCCTATCCTTAGGTGATATGTGGATGGGATGTTATGTTTTTGCATCCTAACTTTCCAGAAAGGATGGTTTTCACTAGTAAATAGAGGAGGTCTGTTGATAGACGCACCTTCAGCAAAGGTTTGATTTTGTCCAACCATTTTCGAAAAATTTGAATAACTATCAAAGCAAGCTCTGATACCAATTGTTGGTATCGCGCAGCGGAATGTTTAAGCGTTCAGACAAAAACCAAGAGGGGGTGAATTGGTTTTAAGTAATAAAATTAATACTTTAAAATTTTTCCAAAATTTATCGATTAAATTAAATATTGATTTATTTAAACACAATAATAGATGAAATAAAGAAATAGAGATGAAGATTGAACACAAGTATTTATACTGGTTCAGATCAAAAGACCCTACGTCCAATTGTTAATCTCTCAAAAACGAGATTAACTAAATCACTAACAAATAACAGATTTACAATCAGATAGTAAAAGAGTAAGGAAAGAAAACACCTCTCTTGAACACACAAGAGATGAACACCTCTCTCTGAATCACACAGAGAACCTTGACCTTAGCTTTCCTAGCAACAACAGCAGCACTCAATCTCCTAGAACTCTCTACCCACACTAGGTTTTTCAAAGCTTCTTTTAAGAACTCTCTTGCAGTCGTAGCACTAGCACTCTAGCTTCTCTAAAAAGGTAAGTGAGAAGTAACTCTGATGTTCCTTAAATAGGGGTTCCAGAAATTAGGTCAAAAAGCTGAACAGTCGCGCCCAACTAACCTGGATAATCGATTATCACTAGTGATAATCGATTATTCCAGTGTGTTTTATGAAAAACAAACTTTTGAATAGATAATCGATTATCAGAGGTGATAATCGATTATTCCAGTGCTTTCTTGAAAAAAATGGTTCAGCTCAGGATAATCGATTATCCTAAGTGATAATCGATTATCACTTTAATTTTTCGAGAAATATCAGAATTTCCTTGTACAATATTGCTTCTAACTATTCTAATTACATTTTACAAGATAGCTTTAAACACAACAACAAATGTTCTTCATATTGACTTCCAGATGGCTTTCAGGCTTCTTTTATCATCATCAAAATCTTCCTTTAGCATTTAGACTTGTATTGCTTTTGCCAACAATCTCCCCCTTTTTGATGATGATCAAAACAATATGTTTAAAGTATCTGCAATCAAAATATCTTACAAGTAGATTTGTTAGTAGTACTGTTTGGTTTAAACTTTTAAACTTTTTCTCCCCCTGTTTTGATCATATGAAAAAAAGTTTTAATAGAGAAGCTCCCCCTCAATTAGACAATTATAAAGAATAACAATAAAAATAGACTTTTATTAAGAAATAAGAAAACTGGAAAACATTTTACAATAGC
>Ga0214545_1009544_pt1 | contig 14687 bp, 5 predicted proteins | sample CNSS4metaG_FD_160064 | JGI IMG/M metagenome (GOLD analysis project Ga0214545, IMG submission 160064) | Root nodule microbial communities from cowpea collected in UCLA plant growth center, Los Angeles, California, USA - CNSS4 | ecosystem: Host-associated > Plants > Roots > Nodule | place: USA... | reverse complement strand
TTTTCAATTTGGTCCTACTTTTCGTTATATTTTTTCAATCAACTCCTTTCCGTTAACTCCGTCCAAATCATTAACGGATGTGAACAGTAACTGCCACGTGTCATCTTGTGATTTTTTTGATTTTTTTTTAATTTTTTTTATTTAAAAAAAATAAGCTTATATTATGCCACGTGTCAGAATTAGATTTTTGTATTCAATTTGGTCCTATTATTCGTTATCAGTTTTCAATTTGGTCCTAGTTTTTTTTAAAAAATTTAACATTTTTTTTCCTCTCCAAATTGAGACAAAATTTAATTTGTATATATTAAAATGAATATTTTTGTTAAATATTTTAATTTAGAATTAAATTTAGTTTAGATTTAAAACGAAAAAAAGCAATAACACCATTAATTTAAATTTTTTTTATTAATTTAGTATTTTTGTTCCTCTCCAAAGACAAAATACAATTTGTATATAAATGTTATATGAATATTCTTATTAAAATACATATTTTTAAAAATATTTTTAATTTAAAATTAGAGTTCGTTTAAAATTAAATATTTTTAACCTCTTAAAATTTTAAATTAATGGTGTTATTGCTTTTTTTCGTTTTAATTTTAAACTAAATTTAATTCTAAATTAAAATATTTAACAAAAATATGCATTTTAATATATACAAATTAAATTTTGTCTCAATTTGGAGAGGAAAAAAAATGTTAAATTTTTTAAAAAAAACTAGGACCAAATTGAAAACAGATAACGAATAATAGGACCAAATTGAATACAAAAATCTAATTCTGACACGTGGCATAATATAAGCTTGACACGTGTACATTTTTTTTAAATAAAAAAAATTAAAAAAAAATTAAAAAAAAATTAAAAAAAAAATTAAAAAAAAATTAAAAAAAATTAAAAAAAAATTAAAAAAAATCAAAAAAAATTAAAAAAAAATCACAAGATGACACGTGGCAGTTACTGTTCACATCCGTTAATGATTTGGACGGAGTTAACGGAAAGGAGTTAATTGAAAAAATATAACGAAAAATAGGACCAAATTGAAAACAATTTAAAAAGTAGGACCAAAGTGAAAAAAGTCGACCAAAACTAGGACCAAAAGACTATTTAAGCCTAACTTTTATTAGTGTATAAAAAGTGATTCATTAGAATTTAAAAAATTGAAGTAAATAAACATTTAAAATATATTTTAATTTGAATATTTATTTTCCTTTTATATTTTTTTAAATGTTTTTTAATTTTATCAACTAAGTTTCATTAATGTTTATAGTTTGCAAATTTAATAAATGTTTTGGTTCTCATGAAATTTTATTTGGTAATCTAATATAAAATGTAAACAATTATAATTTATTTCAAAGTATTTGATACGGAAGAAACAATCATCCTACTAATATTGAATATTTGATAATATTATGTTTTCTTTACCGTAATTTTTTTTCTTTTATAAAAAATAATATTGAAGTACATAGAACACGAGTACGGGTATGGGTACGAGATTATACCTGTTACCCAGTGGGGATGGGAATGGGACAAAAGATTAATACCTGTTGGGTCTGGGTATGAGGATGGGGATGAAATTTTTCTGCAGGGATGGGTATGGGATAGTGAAACTTGTTCCCGCCTCGCCCCGTTGTCATCCCTAACTAGAGCGACGAGGGCTAGCATTGACGCAACGGTTGTGGGAGCTGGTGCAGATTGCTTCGTGCGAAGTGAACCAAAGGGCAATGTCTCGATGAGGAAGAGAAGCTTCGTCCAGCATAGGTGCCCCGACGAGGAGAGCAATGATGAAGGGTTTCTTCTCCAGGATTGAAGGAATCCATTGAAAGATCTTACCTTTGAGATTGCATGTTGGATCTAAGATGTTGGGGTGAAAGAAAGTTTGAAACTTTGGAGTGGATTGGGTCTGTGTTGGGTATGATTTTCGAGAGGGGTTTGTGTTTAGAGAAAATGAGGAAGAAGAACCTCACGACGCAGAGAAGAAGACGAAGATTGTTTATGATTTTGGTTTATTTAACCTAACCCTTATGCCTCGGGTGCAAATCAAACCGAAGCAAATAAGAAGTTTATGCCTCGGGTCTTGGACAACTGAGGCAAAACCTTTTTCGTTCAATTGAAAATTTAAAAATAGCAGGAGAGTTGAAAATTCTGACAAGCATTAGGCCTCAAGTCTGTGTGAACCGAGGTAGAATATGGGTTTCTGCCTCAGATATTATTATAACATATACATATATAAAAGGATGCAAAAATTTCAAAATTGCCACTGTGTCTTTATATGTCTCGTTCACTCTGCAACTGAGGCATAAAAGCTGGGTTAGAAAGTTAAAAAGAAAGATAAAATAAAGAGACAACACAAAAACTTTAGCAAAAGATATAAATTAATTTGCAAACCATCGGTAACATATTAATTCAAAAACTATTGTAACATATTTTATTGATGATAATTATATTACATTTGGAGACATATATTGTGTTTCAGTTACAAAGGCTTACTAGCTATCCACCTGCTGAACATGGCGTAACCTTCTTCAGGTTTGTACTCAGGAGCTGTGTGTCCGGAACCCTATAAGCAATTATGATATCATTAATAATTAATAATAGATAAAATAATAATAATTCTATTCATTTTATTTAAATTTCATTGAATGTTGTAATATACAAGCAAAGAACAGTTAAAATATCTAAATTGAATGCTGATATTTTACCTTCACAGTTGCAAATGTCATTTGATTAGAGTACGTTCTTGTGTATCTGCGTGGAATGCAAATTATTCACAAATTAGTATAATAGTAAATACTTTTTATCATAAAAAAAATGCAAAGATGCTTTTTAAGTGCAGACAATATTAATTTCACTAAACTCATCTTCACTCTTGGTATTTTATATTATGATATATCATACTGTTTCCTATTCTATATATTTCTTTTGTTGATAAAAAAAATTATGATATATCAATGATAAATCTCTTTAACATCATTCGCCAAAAAAAAAAATAATAATAATAAGTAGTATCAAATTGATGGTGGTTTATTTTCATACCTGACTTAAACAAATAGAGTATAAAATAGGTGAAACTAGGTGAAATATTTTTTACATTAGAAAAGTCTATGTGAAAAGATTTTTAGACAGCCATTAATAATTTATTCATGATTAAAAGATGATTTCACTAAAAAAGGAAGTGAATGTATCACATTGTCAAGAAATTCACACTTAAAAAATATTATTAAATTTTAAATTGAAATTCTTGTGTTGAATAAAAGTCAATAAAATGAAAATATATAAATAAATAAAAGCTCACGTATCTATTTTTTATTTCTTTAAGTTCGGGTGAAAATTGAAACTAATTTACATTTAAAATTTTTAGTTAAATTTAATCCTCTTATTTTAAAAATAAGTGAATTTAATTAATTTAATTAAATTTTATTATATTTATTTCACATACTTTTCTAACTTAACATTAGAATTAGAGTCAAAATGTATTATAAACAACTTAAATGATTTTATGAAACACGTTCAAAATATCATATAAATAAAAAAAATTAATTAAAAAAACTAAATTCATTCTTTTATAAAATAAAGAATTGACCAAAACTTCAAAATAAACTAATGTAAAATTTAATTAAAAGTTAAAAAACTAAAAATATTATTGATTGATTCTCACCCTGCAACTTGACCTTCTAGAAGCCATGGCCTCCAATCTTGTAGAATGGAGTAGTTCAGAGCTCTGATCCATGCTTGAGTCGACATGAAAGGAACAACTGCATCATGATCCCCACTGCCAACAAAACACCAAACATCCTTAAACACAAAATCATATGCAAACATAAGTTTTCAAAACAGAACATATAAAACTCTTCACCTATATATTAAAGAACGATATCCTTTCGCACTCAGATTTACATGAAACGGGAAGCTACTACAGATCTCATACTCATAATCACCGGTAAAACAACGTTCCCATTTGCCCTTTGTTCCCTGCAATCAACATACAAAAAATTAAAAGTTTATTTAAGTCACTAATTTATTTGATTTAACACACACCCCAAAATATATATATATATATATATATATATATAATATATATATATATATATATATATATATATATATATATTTTATTATATAAATAATAACGAATGTGCAGCGATTTGCGAACACTCTCATCATTGGCCCATTGAGTGGAAAGGAAAAAACCATATATCTGAAACAACGTAAAATGGCGAAATGAAATTGAAAGAATGGTGGGCAAAAAGTTTGAGAGTGCATTTAAGGTAGGCAAGAATTACTTGGCATCTTGTGTCTAACTCTGTGAGATGAGAATTAAGAGAAGACTCAAAGTTTTGAGTCAGAGATCTTATCCATGGACCTTCATGTTTCTTAGCAGAATCAGCTTTGCAATAGCGATCCAAAATGTTGAATGTGTTGATTCCTGAAAGCAACTGAACATAACAAATCATATTTATTATTATGATCAATAAACAAAAATAAAATAAAACAGAACACAGAACACAGAACTAGGATGGTTTTTACTTGCCTCATCATAGTAGTTGAGATCTCTTAAACACAACTCATTTGTAGAATCTACATATGTATATTCTCCTTTACAATTTCTCTTCAGTGACTGTCCATACATGATGATTAAGAATTCATTTCATTTAAACAAGTTATTTTTTAATAAGTAGCATACTATTTTTGAATAATCACCATACACTTTTAAACAAACAACGTATAATTTATTAATAAGCAACTTGTTTTATCAGTTATGTATTGGTCATTATATAAATTTTTTAAACAATATAAAGGTTTACCAAGATATCTCTGAAAATAACATATATAACTGATATTTTTCATAACAATAAATTATTCCTATCATTTATGAGTAATTAATATCACTCTTAATTTTTGGTTGATTAGAATGTACTTATCAATATAAAAAGGATGTCTAAATATTTTCACACACAATTTAAGTCAACACTTCACTTTGGTACGTTAGAAGCGAGGATAGGAGATATGAGCTCAACTACTCTCACATAATACTAACAAGGGTTAAGTATACTTTTAGTAGTATATGAGTTGTTTATTTCAACACATTTCTACTTTAATGTTTACTGAAAAATGCATGTGACATGTAGAAATATTTTAAGATAATTAAATGAAAATAACTATATCTATTATTTTTAAAACTTGAAGATTAAAATATATTAAAACTTCAAACATGGACAAATTTCATTTTTTCTTCAAAATCTAGAAATTAAAAATATACTTAACGCGAACAACTAACACTCATTGAGATAAAAAAAATCAACACTTCAGCGAATGGGACAAACTTTACTCAAAAGTACAATGCAAGTAGCATTATTAAAGAGAAGAAGAACACTTCTATTACCTCATAGAGTTCATCAGAAATAAGTCCCATTCCATGAGAAAATGGGATTTGGTCATTTTTTTCTTTCCTCGTTGTTACTGGGTTCCCTAGTAGATATCCCTGAAAATATCTTAAGATCAATTTAGATTTTCAGAGTGGTAACTGAAAAGCTATTGTTTGAATGATTTGGGGTTTTGAAAATTGAACTAAGTTATCAAAAACTCAGTCTCTGGAATTTTATTTTGTGTAAACAGAGAAACTGATAGCAAACCTGGAGATTTATTGGTGGTTGAAGACCAATTTCATTTCCTGTTAATCAAAGAAATCGAAGAATAATTGTAAGATTTATTATATATGTGCATGCATGATAAGATTTTTTTATATGTTAGTTAAATGTAAAGTGAGATTTAGTTTGCATAACAATCTTGTAAAAAAATGTCCAACTTATGAAGTAAATGTAGCAGCTTTTTACAGTTAATATAATTTAGGGTATGTGAAAGAAATCAGATTTTCAAATAAAATTGAAAACTATTAGTTCAAAGTTTAATATGTTAATTACTTCATAAAGTTTAGTGAAAGAAAAGAATCAAAATCTTACCGTTGAAACAAAGAAAGTATTAGTCAGAGAATAGAGATTATCTACGACAAAATATGTGAAATATAAATTTTATTTTATAAAAATGATTTTGTGATATTAAGTCAAATTTAAAGATTATTTTCAAGATGTCATCAAAGACTATGATATCAAATCCTTAATGTTATTCGAGTGTATGTGATAAGGGATCATGTTATAAGAGATGAAATTATTATATACAAGAGCAAGAGAAAGAAGAAATAAAGAAGAACGTAGAAGTCAACATTAAAACTATAAGAAATTAGAAGGGAAAATTAAAAATATATTCTCTTAATATTTTCTTAAATACTTTTGTAAATAAAAATGTAGAAAATACATTTTCTATCTTTGAAATAGAGTTTTAAGACACTTGTTAGTCTTTTAGACTTTTTTGGTGTAAGGATCATTTTTAAAAACAAGAACTTGGTTTGGAAAGGTACGTATACCAACCAAATAACGCATAGATTATTTCTATTTCATGACAAGGGCTTTGCTTGGAAAGCTATGTGCACCAACAAAATAATCACTAATCATTTTTCATTCCATAACTAATTTATTTATATAAGCATGTATTCTCTCATTAGTAATAAGGTAACTCATGAATTGAAATAGAAGTTTGAAGATATTTCTTTCCATTATCATGAGTTATATGCACCTAATCTTATCTTAATTTTTCTTTTGCACTTATTTTCACTAAAGAAAGTGACGTGTCTTTCATCTCTTTCAAATTCCATCTATTTTATTTTAGATTAAAATATCCTTTTAGTCCCAAATTTTCGTCAAGTTTGGTCAAATCAGTCATAATTTTGTTTTTGTGCTCAAACAAGTCTTAATTTTCGTCAATTTTGTTCAATTAGGTCCTCTTTTGCTAACACCGTTTATATCATTAACTGCCATGAACAGTGACTGACACATATCACTTTGTGATTTTTTTAATTTTTTTTAATTTTTTTTTAATTTTTTTTAAATGTTCACGTGTCAATCCAACAACGTGTCACTTGTCAAAGTCAATGCTTTATATTCAATTTAGTCGTTATATTCATGATTTTTGTTCAATTAATATTCACTTTCTCCATATAAATTTTGATCTTATCGTCTTTTTTCAAGAAATTCTCTCAATTTAACTCATAAGCTATTTTTATCTATTTGTATTTTATTGAAAATAACAATAAAAATATTAGTTTCTTAAATTATTATCAGTAATATCAATCACACCAACACAAATGAAAATAATATTAAAAATATTTTTTATGTAAAATCATGGAGTAATTATAAAGGAATATAAGAGTTAATTAAATAGTTGTTTGGGGTATAAATTTCTTTTTCTTGTTTTATCTCCCTATGAAATAAAGAGATAATCCAAACCATTATTACTATTACAGTATGAAGAAACCTTTTTAGCACCTTGTCCATATCATTGTGAAGACAATAAGCATTAATGGAGTAACTGAATGAACTTATAGTTAAACTAAAAGATTTGAAATTTCATACCCTTTGAAATTTCTTGAACAATGGCAGGGCCAGGTATGCCAGAATATGAATCAGCTCCCATGTAAAACTCATTTGAAATAAATTCAGGGTGATCAATCAGCCACTACAAAGATTATTACCATACCAGGATTGCAGTTTAATAAAAGAATGATCATTATCATGGTAGCTTGTTTTCAAAATGCTTAATTAAGGAAAGTTTAGTGATGAAACTAGGCAAATCACAGAATATGACAAGAATAAATATGAACTCAACTCCACAAAATCATTTTGTAAAATAAAAAATGAGATTTATACTTAATTATATATTATAAAATTGTTTTATCTCTCAATATAAACTTATTCGAGAATCTAACGAAGAAACTAGAGAAACTCACAAAACATGATGAGAGTGAATGTACCTTCCTAAGAAATTGATGAGTATGGTGAACTAACTTCCAGTCACTTCTATTAGCAGTAAGATTTTTGGCATACGAGAAGCCTGTTCCTAAAGGCAAATCCACAAAAATAATGCTACACACCTGTCAAAACAAAACACAACAAAGAATTATTTTATGTTTAATTAAAGTTTAAAAAGTTAAAAATTTAACTGAGTTCATGTTACTCACTTAAATTTTTATGATTTTTTCAGTTTAATTTTCTATTATTATCTTATTAAAAAAAAAATTGAATCTTAACAAATTTTAGTTGTATGAAAATGAAATTAACTATGAGATGAAATGAAAGTCAAATGAGGATGCATTACGAAATCTATACCTTTGTCCATGAGTGTGGCCTCAAGATCAAATTTGGCACGCTCCCATCGTACTTCTCTGTCTTGAATCCCAATGGACCTACAAATCCAATTGGTTCAATCTTTTTGGTGAAGCTCATATTTGAATGCATTCACTATCACATCATTTTCAACTATCTAAATGGAAACAAAGGTTAGGTGAATCAAGTGCTTGTTAACAAAGAAATTAACTCAGAAAATTTTGATCTCAGAATTACCTATTTGAAAAGCAAGACCAGAAAAGGAAGAACAACCAGGACCTCCAGTTAGCCAAAGCATAAGAGGATCTTTTGTAGGATCATTCTCTGACTTGATAAAGTAGTAAAACACTTGCATATCATCATCTCTTTCTCCCAATCCTACATACCTGTTTTTGCTTTATGTCTATCAAACCCAAAATTCATTGAATCGTTGAAAACAGGGTTCAAATCAGAAAAGGGTAAGCGCTGTTGCGTACCCTGTTTCCAGTTCAAATGGAAGAGGCCCTTCAAAACCAGGAAGCTCTTCTACCTTCGAACCAAGCTGCGATGATACGCCTGCGAAAACTGCAAGAACAATCACAAAAATAATGCCAAAATTGAAACAGATAATACCAAACGTGTTCATCTTAGAAACTATGTAGGTGATAAGTTTAGGAAGCTGGAAAATGTTTGAATATATAAATTCTTTTCGTACAAGGTATCCTATAAATCTCAAATCACTATAGTATGGGATTCCCGAAAATCCAAAAGACATTAATGATTCTGATTGCTCTCTTGTCGGCAGAATGTGTGGCTATCTTTTTTTGTTTGTAGAGAGGCATCGTTTCTAGGACGAGGAACACGATTTTACTATTAAATTATATTCAGAGTACATTTTTTTTCCATGTGAAATACTTAATTAGAAAGGGAAAACCTTAAACAATTATCAATTATTGGAGACTTTCGTAACTCACTTTTGTCGTTGTTCAATTGGTATGAGTAGTGATAGGCGCACACGACAACGTGTACCAACACCGCGTGTACACTACGAGGTATATGTTGAAAATAAAGTGTTATTGCGGAGGAACTACCTTGACCTTAACCTTAACCTTGTGTTTGGATAAAGTATTTCAACCATGTTAAGAAATTAAGATGTATTGTATTTGAATTGCTTGCAATTAAATTTCATTCATTTTCTAAATAACTTGTTTGGATAAAAAAATTAAAATATCATACATTTCAATTTCTTGTTTGGATAAAATAATTGAATTTCTTGTGAGATAAAATTTTATTTTAACAAAATTTGTTTTAGGCTTAATTATGTTTTGCGTTCATGATAAATTTGGAAATGGGCTTGCCCGACCAGTCTGTGTCATTGGGCCGGTCGACCTGCCTAAGTTGTCGAGTTAGTTTAGGTCATCGGGTCAGTTAAGTTTGTCGGTTGGGCAGGCTGATAGGGGCCATATGGGTCGTCGAGCTCGTCCGACCCCGTTTAAATACTTAAGCACGTTTGGATCATCGGGTCCGGCCCACACATCTGAGTCATCGGCCCGCCTGACCCGTGTGAATGGGCGGGCCCGACCAACTTTTGTGGTCATCAGGCCCGCCCAGCCTGTGTGGGTCGTCGTGCTCGCCCGACCTATTTGGATTGTCGAGCCCACTCGACCTGTTTAAGTCGTCGAGCCCGCTCGACCCATTTGTGCCATCAGGCTAGCCCAGTTCGTCTAGGGCACCGAGCCCACCGGACCCGTCTAGCTAATCAAGCCCACCTATGGACTAGGCCAAATTGACAACTCTAATAGAGAGTCTACGGTGTGAGGTTGAGTAAAAAAATTTCAAATTCCACCTATTTTGACCTTGTGTTTGGATAGAGCATTTCAACAATGCTTAGAAATTGAAATGTTTTGCATTTGAATTGCTTGCAATTAATTTCATTCATTTTTTAAATAATTTGTTTGGATAAGGAAATTAAAATACCTTACATTTCAATTTCTTGTTTGGAAAAAAATTTTGAATTTATTGTGAGATAAAATTTAATTTTAACAATATTTATTTTAGACTTAATTATGTTTTGAGTTCATGATACATTTGGAAACATGCTCGACAACCCAGATGGGTCGGGCAAACCCAACTACACAACCAGATTGGTTAGACCCGATGACCCACCCGAGCTGGAACGACTGGGAAGCCCAAACAAGCTGGGTGGCCCGATGATCTAGAGGCCTGACAGCCCATACTGCACGATTGTGCCGTCAAGTTCGTCAATATGGTCCGGTCCAACCTGTCTAGGTCATTGGCCTAATGCTCCAGATGGGTCCGACGACCCGAATGGGCCCGATGATCAACACGGGCCCGACGACCTGGACGAGCCCGACAATTCGGACAGGGCCGAATATCAAAACAGGTCTGAATACCCAGACGGGTCCAAATACCCAAACGAGCCCGTACACCTAGACGAGCCCGTACACCAAGACGAGCCCGAAGACCCGGACGGGTCCAACGACTAGGATGGCCCGAGGACCCGAACAGGCCCAAGGACCCGGACGAGCCCGACGACTCGACACGTTCGACGACCCGGACATGCCCGATGACCTAGACGACTTAGACACGTTCGACGACCTGGACATGCCTGATGACCTAGACGGGCCCGAGACTCGAACGGGCCCGACAAGTCGTTCGAGCCCTTTCAAATCGTCGGGCCCGTCCGGATAGTCTAGCTCGTACAAGTCGTTGGGCCCGTCTGGATCGTCGAGACTGTCCGTGTCATCGGGCCCGTCCGGGTCATCGTTCCTGTCCGGGTCGTCGGGCTCGTCCGGGTCGTTGGGCTCGTTTGGGTCGTCGGGCTCGTCCGGGTTGTAGGGCCTGTCTGCATCGTCACGCACTTCCTGGTCATCGGGCCCAATGATTTGGAAGGGCCCATCCGGGTCGTCGGGCTCGTTTGGGTCGTCGGGCTCGTCCGAGTTTTCTGGCCCGTCTAGGTCGTTAGGCCCGTCCGGGTCATCGGGTCTGTCTAGATTGTCGGGCCCATTTGGGTCGTCAGACCTGTCTGGGTCATCGTGCCCGTTTGGGTCGTCAGGCCCGTCCAGTTCGTTGGGCCCGTCTGGGTCATCGGGCACATTCGGGTCGTCGGGCACGTCCAGATCATCGTGTCCGTTCGGATCGTCTAGAATGTGAGGTTGAGTGGGAAGAATTTCAAATTCCACATATTTTGAGGGTATTTGAATTTCTACTAATTTAGCTAATTGAAATCCTTCAAAAAAATGCTTGCATTTGAAATGTTTTTTAATTTCTCTATCCAAACAAAGCATTTCATTACAAAGAAATCTAAATTTTTCAAAAAAATGAATTGCTTCATTAAAATACTCTATCCAAACACACTCTAAAGAATAATTTGTATTGGAGACGAAAGTGCCTTATCACGACATTGAAGTTGATTATACAAGTTATAAGTAGTGAAATTTAAGTTGTAGTTGAAGTGTAGTTTACCATATTATGTTGTAGAAGTTGTAGAGGGTTAATTTTGTAAGTTAACAGACTACATCATCTCTTAAATATGTTTATGCAAGTTTCGGCTCTTAAATATGTTTGTGACCTGTATGAAGTGTTTTATAAATCAGTGGTGAACTTTTTGTATAAATATAAGACAAGACAAAAAACTTGAGCGGAGTGTTTCATTTTTGTGGTGTTGAATGTACAATTTCGGGTATTGCATACATTTCTTGAATAACTATAATATGAATAAATTGTTAGAAATATTTTAATATAATTTAAAAAAATAAATTATTAAAATAAAAATTTTACTGTTATTTATGTTTTTATAAACCTTTAATTTATGGGTTAATGTTTTTTTATGATGGTGGTTGTATCTTGTAAGAGAGAACCGCATATAATTTAAAAGATATATGAGTGTATATTTGTCACTATTAAAATTATTTTAATGAAGGTTTATCGACGGAGGTCATAAAACCTCTGGTAATTCATACGTCTAGGAGAGGTTTTTCAAACCTCTGCTAAGTTTCAGGGTTTTTTTGAAATTGAACCCCGTATAAATTACATTTCTTTTCCTATTCTTTTTTACAAACCCTCTTTTCATCTTTTCGCAAAATCTCTTTTATGGTTCTTCGAAAAAACAATCTACCGCTTTCATACGTCCAAAACATCTCACATCAAATCTTTAATCTCTCAACTTCCGATCTTCATCTCTCAATCTCACTAAAAGCATTTTCCTCTACAATTGCGGCTCCAATTTTCTCTTCATTTCTCTTTGGATCTTCACATGTGAATCGTAGCTTCGAATTGGTAATGTTTTTCTTTAGGTTTTTAATTTTTTTCACTTTGTCGTTAATTACTCGGTTAATCTGTAATCGGTAATGTTTGTTTTTGTGAAGAGATTCAATTTTAGGGACTACATTTTCACAAATCAGTGGTGCGTCTAAGACCAGCTGCTTTGTTCGGCTTTGGCATCTGCGTTTGGTTGTTCATGGTTGCTTCGTGTCTTCATGTGTTCATTGTCGCAGTTGCGTGTTCGTAACATTTTTGCTGCTATAATGTTCGAATTGATTGTTAAACTATTATGATACTTTGATACATAGCAGTTATCCAATAGATTTGTGTCAAGATTAATGTTCTGATTTCAATATGCCTAGATGGACGGAGCAAGTGAAGATTTGCTCATGAATAGGACTCGAGGGGTCTTTGGAGATGGATATTGCCGGAGGAAATACGAGCAGAGGATATTCTTGGAGCCAAGTTTCCAAGGTCAGTTAGAAGCTCTCTTCTCATTTGACTTTCTTTGTTATAAATTAAACTTGATTAAAAATATGCATGTATTCATATTTTTCTTGGTTAATCAATGGTTAATTTGCTGACCAGGGAAATAAAATATGCATGTAAATTCCCATCTGCAAACTAATTCAAATGAACTTAAATGTGTGCCTTGTGTTAAAGATGTTGAGTTGTATTAATGAGGTTTTATGAGTTGTGCAAAGGATATACGTCCTTGCATGGGAGAAATGTGACACTCTTGTCAATATGAACATGTGAAGTTTTCAAAAATGTAATTTAGATGATTAAAGGAGAGTTCTCACAGGCAACAGAATGTGGTTGAATTTCTTAAAGTAACAAGTATTTGGTACAGTATAATAACAAAATGTAATTTGATGTGCATAAATTCTTACTAACAATAATTTTAGCACATTATTATACTTATGTTGTTTTGTGACATTTAGTGGACTGCTGTCTTGTGATTTTTCTCAGCTATGAGAATAAGTACATGGAAAATGCAAAACTAAAATCTTGTGAACAAGGAAAAGATCGCATAGTCACGATGAAATCATTAAATCCTGAATTGATCTGTAATCAAGAGGCACAAGAAATGCAAAAAAAGGACAAATTATCAAATAAATCAACTGAGCAAGACTTGGATGTATTTCTTCTGGGAGAAGGAAACAAAGATGACGAGCCTGGTACACCTTATTACTTAAAAGATGTTTCCCTCAATGCATTCATATTTAAGGTATATGATTACAAAATGCTTAAACATTATATTATAACATGATAGGCAAGTTGTTAATAACTGTTAATATAAAAAAAAATAAAGGGCTGTGTTGGAGACTAGTAAATGCTTATTGTGGGTGGTAGTACTGAGACACTGAGCAATTTTGGATTTGTGGAGTAGTGTCTGAAACAGTGTGGGGTATTTTAATTCCCAAACTCAGTGCTCTAACTAATCACCTTTTGTTGCCTAATTCCAAAGCTCCTGAAGTCATCATGAAATTTTAATGCCATGCTAGGTCAATCCTGAATTAGTTTTCAACCTACTCATTCTGTTAAAAATTCAATGACCTCACTCACTCTCTTAATCACCTTTCTTTAAATAAATTAATCCACAACTTATATCATGATAACGATGAATTACTTCATAATCTAAATTATTTTCAATGTATTTCTTCAATGTTTTCAAAATTATTTTGGAAGACTATCATACTCTAAAGAGATTTTCTAATCCATTGTTTCAAGAAACAACCCACAGAATTTGGTGAGAATTGAATGCTTCTCCACAACTAGAAAAATAGTTTTCTTTTTCAAATGTTGTTTAGGGTGATTTTTATAATATGTCTTTTGTTAAGATTATCCAATACAAGGGAATGAATGAACATGAGAAGGGATCCTTTATCTCACTAGCTGTAGGTTCTATTGATTGTTACCTGATATTTATGTCCTTCAAATTTTTTTTCTGTGAAAACATAAATATCACCTAAAAGAACTTTTATATAATGAGACTCTTTATGAAGTTTTATTGGAAACTACTGCATACTGAGAATAAATGTAGAACTGAAAATGGTTAATGAATATTTTTAGTAGTATATCACAAATTAATAATCTTAATACGTGATACAATATTAGTTAACTTTTTAATATTTCTCCTAATACCACTTTTTACTCATTCATATATATATATATATATATTCATATATATTTATATATATATATATATAT
>Ga0214545_1009536_pt1 | contig 14704 bp, 14 predicted proteins | sample CNSS4metaG_FD_160064 | JGI IMG/M metagenome (GOLD analysis project Ga0214545, IMG submission 160064) | Root nodule microbial communities from cowpea collected in UCLA plant growth center, Los Angeles, California, USA - CNSS4 | ecosystem: Host-associated > Plants > Roots > Nodule | place: USA... | reverse complement strand
GCACTCCTTCCTCTATTGCCTTTGAGAGTCACCACTTTCTAGAGATTTCCTCTCTCTACCTCTAGCCACCTTCCTTAGGCTAGCATAGATTAGGAAATCCTATCACCTCTTTCACCTTCCATTGCTTACAAGTGCCTTCCAACTTGCCTCCATTCCTTCATCCATTTCCGCTGCCCATAGAGCTCTTCATGCACCTTTGGAGCTCCACCAAACCAGGTACCAAATGGTGGAAAAGCTAGCACTATACCAAGTGCATGCAGCACGACGCCTACGCCCCTACTTACAAAACCACAACATCATCGTTCAGACCGAATACCTCATTCAGAAAATACTCCAAAAGTTTGACCTTGCTTGTCGAATGTCGTCCTGGGCCGTAGAACTATCTGAATTCAACATCCGTTACGAATCACACGGCCCCATCAAATCTCAATGCCTACTCGACTTCGTCAATGACTTTGAACACACCCCTGAGGAAGACCAATGGACACTTTATGTAAACGGTTCCTCAAATCCAAAGGGTGCAGGAGCCGACATCGTCTTGGATGGCCCCAATGATATCCTCATCGAAAAATCTTTCCACTTCGCTTTGAAAACCTCTAACAATCAAGCTAAATACGAAGCCATCCTAGCCGGCTTATCCCTCGCACACGAAGTTGGCGTCAAAACGCTCACGTGCAAGACCAATTCCAAGCTCACTGTAGGCAATCTAAACGATGAATTCCAAATCAAAGACCATACTCTCCTGCAATACTATCACCTGGTCCACAACGTCATCAAATCTACTTTTGATCATATATGTGTCCAACAGATCCCCAAAAGTGAAAATGTCAGGGCTGACATCCACACAGATCCCTCTTACAATAGACACTATCCGCACTATCTATAACAAACATCTGCCTCAACCTAGACCATGTTGAAAACTGGACAACTCCGTACATCCAATACCTCAAAACCGGTAACCCCCCGTCACCCAATGCTTACAAGAGCTGGCTAGCTAAAGCTGCAAGGTATACGATGATAGAGGACGACTTATACAAATGCGGATATGGTCAGCCACTCCTCAAATGTGTCACAGTGGAACAAGCCCAATACGTAATAAGAGAATTGCATGAAGGCATATGCAGATATCACTCCGGTGCACAAACCATGACCACTAGAATACTTAGAGCTGACTACTTCTGGCCAACCATGGAGGCGGATTGCCACACTTTTGTCAAAAAATGCATATCATGTCAGAAGCATGGCAACCTCATCCATTAGAAGCAAGAACAACTCCATGCCATACTTTCCCCATGGCCTTTTGCAAAGTGGGGAATAAACATCCTCGACCCTTTTACCCCGGGAAAAGGCCAAGTGAAATTCCTGATAGTAGCCATCGACTACTTCACCAAATGGATAGAAGCCAAACCTTTAGCAACCATCACAACTCAACAAGTCCAGCAGTTTGTCTGGAAAGATATTATATGCCGCTATGGCGTGCCACACACGATCATAACTGATAATGGCCGACAATTCATAGACAATGAGCTCATTAAATTCTATACCGACCTCAACATTAAACACACACAACTCTATAGAACATCTGTAGACCAATGGCCAAGCTGAAGCCGCCAAAAAAGTTATACTAGTAGAATTGTGAAAACGCTTGGATAGTGCCAAGGGCCGATGGCCGAAAGATTTATTGGAAATATTATGGGCCTATAGATACACTCCCAGTCCGCAACGAACGCAAACCTATGCCCACGATCATTTGTAAAAGGAGACCTAGTTTGGAGAATGGCTAACAGTGCAAGAAAGAAGGATGCAAATTCTCCGCCAATTGGGATGGCCCGTATCGAATACGTGATGATGTAGGAGGAGGCGCCTACAAGCTTGAGCAACTTACAGGGGAAGAGATACTGAATACATGGAATGTATCTCACCTCAAGTCCTATTTTAGTTAACATGATGTATCAAATACTTGTAACCCTGAGTGTACTCTTTTTTCTCAACTGGCATTTTTCCCTAAGGAGGGTTTTGGTAAAGGAGTTTTTAACGAGGCATCCCAAAATTCATGTATAAAGCAAAGGGTTCCTTTGCCATATGCCTACTTGTTCTCTACTTTTAAATTGTTTAAGTTCCCCACCCTTACCACAAGTAAGCGGCCTGGGTCGAACACTCATTGTTTAATCTTACTTGTTTAAGTTCCCCACCCTTACCAAAAGTAAGCGGTCTGGGTCGAACACCCACTCTTTAATCTTAATTGTTTAAGTTCCCCACCCTTACCACAAGTAAGTGGCCTGGGTCGAACATTCGCTCTTTAATCTTAATTGTTTATGTTCTCCACCCTTACCACAAGTAAGTGGTCTGTGTCGAACACCCGCTCTATAATCTTAATTGTTTAAGTTCCCTACCCTTACCACAAGTAAGCGACCTGGGTCGAACATCTGCTCTTTAACCTTAATTGTTTAAGTTCCTCACCCTTACCACAAGTAAGCGGCCTGGGTCGAACATCCGGTCTTTAATCTTAATTGTTTAAGTTCCCCACCCTTATCATAAGTAAGCGACCTGGGTCGAACATCCGCTCTTTAATCTTAATTGCGACCTATGTCAAACACCCGCTCTATAATCCTAATTGTTTAAGTTCCCCACCCTTACCATAAGTAAGCGACATGGGTCGAATACCCATTATGTAATTCTAATTGTTTAAGTTCCCCATCCTTGTTCTCGTCCGCAACCGCCACCTTCTTCAGCTGCTCTTTGTGGCTGCTCTCCACCTCACTAATCAACTGACCATCAACAACATCTTTATTCACATCATTCCTAGAGTCTGACATATCCAAATCCTTGCAAAAGAAGGTCGTTTGCCGCAAGCCTTTATGAAAATCATTGATATGCTCCTGGATGATGCAACCCTTCAGGTCTTCCAACTCAACTTCCATGCCTTCATGTTTTTCTTTTAACTCATCGTAGTCGGCCTCCAGGTCATAAATTTTGCCCTTCAACTTCTCCTCTGAATCCAAACAGTGAACCCTCCAAGTTCCAAGCCTCTTCTTCTCCTCCCGCTATTCTTCCCTCTCCTTTTCCCAATCCGCCCTCTCCTCGGCGTGTTTGTCAACCTGACCCTACAACTCCTCTAACTTAGACCAATTCCCCTCCTTCAACTCCCTTTGATACAAAGACCCCACCCTCCGTCCCAGTATTAACGCCTTACTATTGAACTCCACCATAGCCTTGACCAACACATCTGGCTCTATACTATCGATCGAGTTGACCAGAGTCTCCGACAACGTAATCTCAATGTCACGCCGGACAATAGTCTCTGGCAACTCGATGAGTTTAGCCTCCGGTCTCTTCCCACCAGAAGAAGATCCTAGCCTTAACAAAGCGGCACACACCTTCTTCACATCCTTCCCCCTGCCAAGCCTAGTCGGCAACTCCGCCTTCCTCTTTGAGCCCCCATGAACATGCACTTTTATAAGCGGCTCTTGCAGATTGGGAACTTTAGTGCTCCCTACAGCCTTCGCCCTTGCTGCCCTCTCCTTATGTAAAGTTTGAAAAAGGTTCAAATTCTTCTTACCCATCTAGGCCATATGACCTGTATACCACAACGAATGCCGGTTAGTTAGCTCAAACACACTATAATACTCAAAAATACAAAAAGATACCTTCTATATCAATAATCGGATGAACCGAATTATAAACCCTAACTAAGCCCTTAGTGGGCATCTTATCGCTAAACTGCATCACAACATCCACCACCTCCCTGTCCGCCACCGACAACTCCTCCCTTGTCATTCCCTTATATCTCTAAGGATTACCGGTCCAGAAGAAAGGAAACTTAGTTCTCCCATCATTATTATAAAAGTGAGAACGCCCTGCCTGTCTCACCACCACCTTGAAGATCCCATCCTTAAAGTGCTTAAAGGACTGGGTAAACGAATCCAATCTATTAATTCCTGACCGACTTGTGAGCGATAACCAGGTTGTTGGACTCCTCAGCCGAGTATCGAAGAAATAAAGGAATGAAAGTGGAGAAGGCTGCAAATACAACACCTTACACAACACCCGGAATGACTGCAAATACGCCCAACTATTCGGATGTAGTTAAGTAGGGGCGACATTCAGCAATCTTAGCACCCTCATAGTGAAGTTGTCGAATGGCACATGCATACGTAGAAGAACTCCTCAGCAGCTTGTTCTCGACTGTGGCACACACACTCGACGACACTGACCCTTTCCAATGCCACAATATCTTTTCGAGCACCCCTATCAAATATGGGAATGCAATTCAGCCACGAATTCAACAATCGCGACCACCGGAACAAAGAATAGTGTGTCCGCCCGTCCTTCGCTACTCATCTATATCCTGCTTTTGCTGGCCAATTGCTCTCTGCTAACTTTTCTAGTGGGTCTTCCCTAACCTCAGTTGTCTTCTCCATAGGAATTCTCCCCTCACCTCCTAATTGACCCCTCTCACTACTAGTTGACCGCCTACTTCCATTTCCCCCTGACCGCTCACTACCACTACCCAGACTCGACAAGGAAACACTATCACTATAACTACACATACCTTTTTCTTTTTAAAACAAGTAGACGGTGGAAACTATGAACATATCGAACAAGATCTCATGCAGACAAATAACTCCCTCCAATTTCTTGCAAATGAACCATAGTAAAATTCTTTCTACCCCATATTTGTATTTATAACCAATATCTCAAACGTTTCAATTTTTCTCGCCAGAAACAACGATTAGATGAAGCGTCACAACGAATCACAAAACGTCACAGCATTTCAAACAACGGCACCTCATGATTAGACCTTTGACATCTGCCACCCTTTCACCTACTACCACCTATTCATACCATGAGGGACTAGTGTACTACACCTAAGCGGACTACTCACAATTTTCATCCTTTGCTGCTATGTCTCCACCGACAAAGGCTGGGGGATTGATGTACTGCACCTAAGCGGACTTCTCACACTTTTCATCCTTTGTCGCTATGTCTCCACCGACAAAGGGTGGGGGACTGGTGTACAGCACCTAGGCGGCCTAATCAAAGTACATGATTAAATCCGCCTACGTAAAGCCCTGCAAGCACGCAAGCAGTTATCAAGTGAATAAACGGACAAGCATACGCGGCCTAGGCCGTCTACTTTAGAGGACAAGACGACATCTGTCGACCATTCTAGACTTAGAATAGTATAGACAAAGCCTCTAAGACCAACAATCATTGAACTAGGGGCCTGGGCTAGGCTCAGACCTACCTACGACCCAAACAATGGCCCAGCCCATGACAAGGCCAGATATAATTAATGACTTTATAAATACGTGTGGACCTCAGTAATTAAAGGTATGCATTCATTAATCCCTTAATCACGAGATTTGACTTTCTGAGAATCTTTTGGCTGACTTGATCGTCGGAGCCCTCTCCGCAGGTAACTCCTCATGGGTCCAAACCGTGATACCGACAGATGACATATGCAAGCCAAGGAAGAGCCAGCTCGAGAGATTGCAGATTGAGATAAGGTGATATTTGTGTCTGACTTCTCTTATTTGTCTTCGTAGGAACATAAAGTTTTTTATCAATAAAATTTAAAATAGTTAATCAATTAATTAACATATAATTAAAAAAAATTATCAATAAAAAATAAACTAATTAATTAATACAAAAATAGAAAAAGTAATAAAATATTAATAATTAATGATGAAAATAATTTTATACTATGAAAAAAGAACAAATTTGGAATAAATATTTTCTATAATTAAAATTATTTTTATTAATAAATTTTAAATAAATTAATTAATTAACACACACAAAAGTTAAAAGATTAATAAAATATAAATAATTATAGATGAGAAAAATTTTATACCATAAAAAAAAGAAAACTTCAAATAAATATTTTTTTTATAAATAAAATTTAAATAGATGAATGAATTAATTAACATAAAAATAAAAAAAAAATATAAAAACTTAATGATGAGAAAAATCCTATACGGTAAAAGAAAGAAAATTTAAGATAAAAGTTTTCTATAATTAAAATGGTTTGGGGAAGTAGTAGATAACTAAGATTTCTTTTTCAGATTCATCAATTTTTTAGTTGGGTCAAATAAGAATTTTTAATAGATTTTTAAACTAATTATGAATTAAATATTTTAAAATATCATTTAGTACCGATTATGATATAATACAAATAGAATTTATTAGGAACGTAAAAAGGAAGAGAGATAAATATAAAAATAAGTGTGTAATAAAAATAAAATGTATCATTAAATTAATTAACATAAAATTTATAAAAAGAATATTATTTTGATAATTAATAATAGTAATAAAACTTTTATATTATAAAAGAAAAAAAAATTAAAATAATTGTTTCCTATAATTAAAATTATTTTTATTAAAAAGAATTAAATAAATAAATTAACACAAAAAGTTAAAAAGATAATAAAATGCAATAATTAGTAGTAATAAAAATATTATTCTATGAAAAAAGGTAGAATAAATAATTCCAATAATTAAAATTAATTCCAATTAATTAACATAAAAATTAAAAATATAAATAAATAATAATGAGAAAAAAATGATATTGTAAAGGAAAAGAAATTTTGAATAAAGGTTTTTTATAATTAAAATTATTCTAAAGATGATGGAGTTGTGGGATGGTGTCAAAAGGTTCGATGAAAATAACATGTCTAATTACACCAATGTAAGGACTTCAATGTTAAATTGACTGAGGGGTTGATATATGTTGTTTATTTATTGGTTCTATTTTTGTCTGCACCAATCTATTGTGGTGTGAGTGAAGAATATGTCATTGTGCATGAATAACTTAAGCATGTTTGGCAGTAATACATATGTTAATGGATTCTAGATGGAGATAACAACAAGAGGCAACAAGTTCTTCGAGAATATGACTTATTAGTTAGGAGTTAGTAGTTATTCATGTACTTGTATTATGTTATGGACCATAGTAATGTAGGATGTAAGATGTTGACGATAGAAGACATTTAGGGTATAGAACATGTAATTGAAAGTTCAAATTACTATATTTATTGAAGTTATTGTAGATGGTAGATGTATAGGATGAAACAATGTTATTAACAATATTTTTGGTTGCACAATGCATTGTAAATGGATTTGGTATTTAAGATTTGTTGAACAATATGGTTAGTAAAAAATTTGCACAAATTTCGTCTTTGCTTTTTAATAAGAAATTTGCAGCAACACACTTTGATATGTCTTGTTCGACATTGTCTACTTTAATTTTAAAAACCATATTGTGTATAAATTTGGAACTTGTACATAGAACATGAACTGTTAATTCAAACTTGTCCACAATTTGTACAAAAACACCAGTGGAACTCTCCACATATTTTGACATGGCTCCCCATATGTTATTATTACAGATGATGAGATTTTTTCGTAAAGACTGAATGCAATCCACTATTTTCTTCTCGTAATTATTCCATTGTAATTTATTTAGTCTATTTTACGTACATAGAAAATTTTGTATATGTCTATAATTCGTATAATTCGTACAAAAACTCCAACACAACTCCCCACTTATTTACACATGGCTTCCCACGTGTGTCATTGTTGCTATGATATTATTTTTTGTTAATACCGAGTCCAATGGACTATTTTTTTGTTCATAAGGACTCCAATGTAATTTTTATGGTTCATATTAGTTACATAGAATATGGTATGTGTTCATGTCAAACCTGTTACAAAAACCTCAATGCAACTCCCTAGTTATTTCCCCATGGCTTCCCACATGTCTTTGTGGTAGATGGTATGGTTTTTTTTTTCATAAAAACTACATGCAATCCACTATTATATTCTTCATAGTTATGTCAATGTAATTTTTATGGTCTATATTAGGTACATAGAACATGGTATGTCACAATTTGAAACCTCTCCATAATTCTCCAGCCTTTAATGCTCTAACAATTTCTCAACCAACAAAAAGGCAAAAAAGGAATAACATATGCTTCAATCCCTGACCTATACATCAATCGCTGAATGAACACACACGAACACCCAACAACCACCCAATGCCATCGACAATGAACAATGTGAATGAACATAACACTTGTGAACAAATAGATCACAAATCCTGGATAATTGAAATAGCAGAACCACAAAAACAACGATCTCAGTCTTCCAAAGCACCGAACTAAGGCTAGGTCACTGCTTTTGTTCAAGGTTTTTCAACTTCTCTGCCAAAGGAAACTGAGTCACGAGATACTGCTTTCATGTTGAAAGTTCTTATTCTCTTTGCCAAAGGAAACCACTTTTTGCTGAAGGTTATACTTATCTTCCACAAAAGAAACGATATCACAAGGGAAAGTGGTGGTTTAGAGGTAAAGGAAGGTTCTGAATGTCTCTACCAAAGGAAAACAATTTTCCCTCTTTCAATCTCTTTCCCCACATGTGTGTGTCAACACCCAATTTCGTCTGGATAAAAAAATAATTTCGTTTTCAAAAAATAATTAGGAAGATGAGGGAATAATAAAAAAAAGAGCAGTGAGCATGTATTTGAGTATGAATATATTTCTACTTTATTTTCATCTCATTTTAAATTTAGTTTAATCTTGTTTTATTTTATTTAATGTTGGTTTCTTTATCTTGTTTATTTTATTTTATCTTTATCTTTATTTTTGTTTTTAATTTTAATTTTTAATTTTGATTTTAATCATATTTTGTTTACTTTTTTATTTTATTCCGTTTTATTCCTTTTTCAAAAAATATGTATATACAAAAAATGAAAAAAAAAGAAAAATAGAAGAATAAGAGGTTAACGTAAGGTCTCTAATATTAGCAAACCTATATCTTTCTAGAGGTTCATAACATGTAGTTCTTCACTTTGAACGGTGGAGATTTGATTTGGTGGTCAGTAGCTAGAGATATATGTTACTCATTATTGCTGGTTTTGAAGTCTTTAAAATGCATGAATAAGCTCTTGACAATTTCAAGTAACTTCTAATGAAGCATGATTGAGTTATGTGTTATGTCTCTATGAATTTGAATGTTCCTTTAGGTTAGTTACATGTTGAGAATTGGTTTATTAGTGAATGCATGTGTGTCAATATAAATTAACTTGTTGCATAAGAGAGGCGATAATGTTATATTAATTTGCGTTGGTGCATAGGATCATGTGCTTAAGTTATCAGAGTGTTATTGCCTTATCTTTGTTTGAGCATACGTTATTCATAAGTTGAATTGAATGCTAGCATGGATTTAAAGGGTGGAATATATATATATATATATATATATATATATATATATATATATATATATATATATATATATATATATATATATATATGAATATGTGGGGATTGATGCATATGATATATGGTGATGCTTGTGTACGTGTATGACGAAGCCATCTAAATTGAGATTGTATATGGGAGTCATGTTGATTTCTAGAAGCCTATATTCTAGATTATGGATATGCATAATTATAAGAGTAGATTTTACTTGTTTTGGGTGCTTAAAAACTAGTACTGCGCAAGTACTGGTGCAGCGCCTGGCGGTGGTGTTTGACCACTAGGCGATAGCTACAAAACCATTAGAGTATTGAAGCGTGTGGTGCTTATTATTTTACTAGTAGGTTTGAACGTGTTGGGTGATAAGATAATTCTGAATTCATAAGAATTATCATGAAACACCAATTGGTTATGCACTTGCTTGGTAATTGGGAGGTTATGTGTTCGAACCTTGTTAGAGCAAAATCATAATCTTTTATTTTTCGTTTTTTTGGCTTTGGGGGAACAAATTGAGTAGATGACGAAATGGAGTTGGGTTGGGTTCTGCGAATCTAGACGTAGACAAAAGAGTAATTAGAATTGATTAGCTATTATGGACCAATTAAGAGGTGCTTTGAATTAATTTCTTTTTAATTTATTTTAATTAGTTTTTAGGGCTGGAAAAAAATGGAGAGAATAGGAGAATTCGTGTGGCTGCCAACCAAGGAAATTTAAAATCCTAAAGAGTGAGTGAGTTGAGTGTTAGATGGCTGGAAAAAGGTCTCAAGAGGTGGCATCAACATTGGAGTAATTTTAGCGGGATTTCCTAATAGGGGAAGCTGACTTTGTTTTCTTTCTTAGCGTTTTACACCTGTTTCTTGTTTTGTCTAGACTTTTTAGTGGTTTTTGTTTATTCTTTTACTGATTACTTTGCTACCAAGGGTACTGCCAAGGTTTCTCTGTTTATGCTTGTGGTGTAGACCCCATAAGTTAGGGTATATTTGCATTTTTTTTTTGTGTTTTGGAATCATTTTAACGTTGATACGATAACCTTATCGTGGGAGCTTTAAGCATGAATCTCTGGTTTAGAAGATAAATATACATGAGTGGTGTAGTATAGGTTGAATGCTTACATGGTTGAGTAGTTAATAATGGGGACGATTGTATGTGATTAACCAAACTTGTGAAGTAGAGGGGTTCACAGGTACATAGGAACCTATACCCTTAGTTGTGATGCCGGTGCACGCTTGGGTCTCGTATCTATCTATTTTTTTCTCTAAGATTTCATAGCCGATATTTTTAGGATTTGAAGTCCTGGTTCCAATTCTTTCTCTTTCCACACCTATGGTTTCACATGTGAGTGGTGCGGAGTTTTGGTGCAGTGTATGCAGGGGAGCTTTTTGGGTTCAAACCCTATTTTCTTGGTACAACAGTTCACGTTGCACAGAGGGTTAATGACTGGTAGAAAATGTGACCATATATGGTTTTGCAAAGTGGTCTCTTTCTTTTCTTTTCAAGTGTTTGGGGTGCAAATCACATAGGTATTGGTCTCTATTTTAGGAGCAGACTTCCTATTATTTAATAGTGCAGGCTTTAGTAACGTGCTTTAACTTTTATTGAAACGAAATCCTAAAGTTTTTCTATTCATGTTTTACGTACGAAGCCTTTTTATATCTTAAGTTAGTTGGTTGGTAGGGTCCACATTTTTGTGTGCTTTGGTGCATACTTTTTCTATACTTAGAAGCTTTGGTTTGTCACGGATCTCACTTATTATTGAATGGTGCATATTTGTTTACATTATATTTTAGCAAGTTACGTGAATTCCATTCACGTTGGGTTCTTTTATTATATATATATATATATATATATATAAGGTTATGAAATCTAACATATATATTGAGGGGACAGTCACGGGGTATTCACAAAGTGTAAATGTTGATGTTACTACGATTAAATACACATATTTGTATTATGAAATTGTGTGTCTTGAATGTTGGTTCTTTAGAACCTGTGTTTTGGAATACATAAACCAGTAGTTTCGCGTTACTGGTGTAGCGCATGGCGGTAGAGTATTGGACCGCTAGGCGATAGCTACTAACAGACGGTCTAGAAACAAACAACGCCAAGCAACGCGTGTGATGCGGTAGTCGATTTCGGGTGTAGCGATGGATTACGTGAGGGATTCTACACAACTTTGGATGAAGGTCTTGATGTGATCGTTTTGCGGATGGTGATCGTGGCAATTTATTCCTGCGTGTGGATTATAAGGTGGTGGCCTGTAGTCCGAGGGGGGAGTAGACACTCGTGCAACAAAGATCGATCAATGTACTCATCAAAGGGCGTAGAATCAAGATGCATCCAACAGAAGGTTGGAAGTCGAGGATTGATGAGTGGGGTGCTAACACTGGTCATAATTTTAAATTGCTTTATTACTTTATGTGGTAATATTTATTGTATTAGAGCTCACCCTATCTGTGTGTGTTTGGCGATGATCATGTAACTTGTTACATGGGAGGAGATGTTGATGCAGGTGAGCAAGTGGATGCTTAGTCGTAGAGTGGAGCCAACCGGGGAGTTTTACTTCATAATGTTTATGGACTATTTTGTAATGGATATTATGAATGATTTATATTTGTAATAATTAAACGCCGTATGGATTTTTATTATTGGCACGTTGTAATAAAGTTTTTAATTTTCCGGCGTTTTTGGGAAACTACTAATTTAATAAATGCGGTTTATTAGTATTTTCTTATTTTAATCTGCAAATAAGTAATTTTCGGCTAGGACGTTACAAGCGGCACGTGTCCCCCGCCAGGTCGTTTAGAAGCGAGTTTCACATGGTAACCACACACTTATCCTTTTGCACTCCTGGGCAAAATTGAGTAATTTCAAAACTAGTTCTAAGGTATTTTATTTCACATCAACACTGGATCAAAGGAATGAACATCACTGGAGATAAATCAATCTTCTAGAAATCAAATTATCATGTATATACATATGGAAAGATTGTATTTTTCACACATGAGTTAATCTTTTGAATTCACAAGACAATCAATTATGAAAGAAGGCACTCGAGTTAAGTGTGTATTTGCTCACTAAAATTCTCTCAAGTGTTTTGGCTTGTGTTTTCACTCAAAATACTCATGCAAGTAAACACTCATAATATTTAACAAGACTCTGATATTCACAAACTTTCAGAAAAATATGCATTCAAAGATCATGAAGACTTTTCACAGGTTATAATGGGACAAAGGCAAAGGTAGGAAAAATTTTAGAATTTTTGGGTTTTTGAACTAGTAATGTTGGAAGAATAATGGAGCATAATTTCAAAAACAACTCTTTTTTGTTGATTGCTTTGTTGCTCTTTTTTTCAGAAAGCAATCATTTTTTTCCTTTCAACACTTTTTCATCAACAAATTTTCCTTTTGCCATTTTTATTAATTTGTGGGTGAGGTACTTACCCATAGACTTTATTCCTCAATCATTCGTGAACATAATCCATTAGCTCCTTCTTTCTTCCTAAGGTAGAATATGGTCTTTTTCTTTTCAAGGTTATGCAATAGGCTTAAAACAAGAAAAATCATACATATTCACCTAAGATGCAAAACAAAAGAGTCAAGCTAAACATTTGAGTATAAAACAAACATGAGCAAGTCACTCAAGAAAAAATAGGAATGGCACATGGTGGTCCATCCTTTACATTAAGGCTCAAGACTCACAAGGTCAAATTCTTTCACAAAAGATTTAATCAAGAAATTCTCAAATCAACTCATTTAGCAAATCATAGAAACAATCCACTCATATCAACATGACTTTTATTTTTCCAGAATTATAATCATCCAAATTACTGAATCAAATCCTAAAAATCTAATGTCAATATGTTTTTTGAAAGCAGGAAAATATTCTTGGTGGATTTCTTATGAGATATATTGTTTAAAAGTTTCACTTAGTAAAAAGTTAATACTTTCACAATTTCCTCAAAAAGAAATCACAATTTTTTTTATGAAAACAAAAACAAAAAATAGAAAAAGGAAAATACTACCTACAGTTTGTCTCCCCCACACTTATTTCAAAAAAAAAAATGTCCTTAATGGACTTATTTTGGGGAGGAAACGGAAAAATTTGTGACTTCTGGCTCAATCTGGCCATATGTCAAAATTTATTTTCTTTAATTTTACAAAGTACAAATCAGTTTGTACCATTTTTTTAATTTTTACATTTTCATAAAAACTAAAAACAAAAACACATATTTTTGAAATTTTTTTAAAATTTTCACTAAAAATTAGACATAGAAAACAAATATGCATGCAATTTAACTTTTCTATCAACAATGCTTTCAAAAGAATTTGAATCTAACCTCTTTTCCTTTTGAAGCAACCTTTCCTCTTGCTCCACAGCCAAGTCAATAAAAATCACCACTAAAAATCTATTTTCATCATTCACATCAATAAACTTGATGTGTGGAGTGTGTAGCTTCATCTCAATTTCAGCATCATCAAGTGCACTCGGATGGTTAACCGGATCATCAGTAATCCTTGTAATCTCATCTTGTGAGCTAAAATCTACACTTGAAGTAGTTGAATCTGCTGCTTCATCATTAACCAAGTTAGATGCAATAGTAGATGCTTCAACTGCATCTTCGAATATTGTTGGCTCTTCAACTTCACTTGGTTCCTCCATTGTATTATTCTCACAACTTTGCTCATGAAAAAGATCATTTGTACTTATATCATCATTAACAAATAAAAATTTATATTCATATTGAGCATTATCAACATATCCATCAGTAGATATGTATGTGTGAGAATCTTCAATTTCTTCATCAACAACATCTTTAGCAAAATTGATATGTCCATCAGTAGACATATTATTATGAGCATCACTATATCTATTAGTAGATATAATAGTGTGATGTGATTCTGGTGTTGGTTGATCTAACATTTGAATTGTGTACTCATTCACATTAATGCTCAATTGTTCCATCCTTTGATTCATGCTCCTTAACATTATCATTTCATCCCTTTGCTCAATTATCGTCTTCATTAGTTTTTCTAAGGTGGCCTCCATAACTTTGTCTTTCATTAGCTGACTTAAATCTTCTAACATTTGTTCAGCTCTAATGACCAACTTTAGAAGCATATCTTCTATTTCTTGACGAAGTGCTCTAAATTTTGGGATTTCAGCAAATCTCGGATGGCATTGGAGGGTGGTATTAACAGTACCAAGTAATTCTAAAAAATTGTTATTACTTGCATCCTCCATCATTTCATATAATACTTTATCATTTCTATACCATTCTTGCTCAATATCTTTGCATTGTTGATCAGCTCGCAACCTTTCATCTATGGTGTCTAATTTCTCTCTCAGTCCATCCATTAATAACACAACTTCCTTATAGGATGGTCCATTGATTGCTGCAACTTGTTGTGATGTTGCATGTTGTTGTTGTTGAGAACCAAATGGAACATATG
>Ga0214545_1009531_pt1 | contig 14708 bp, 9 predicted proteins | sample CNSS4metaG_FD_160064 | JGI IMG/M metagenome (GOLD analysis project Ga0214545, IMG submission 160064) | Root nodule microbial communities from cowpea collected in UCLA plant growth center, Los Angeles, California, USA - CNSS4 | ecosystem: Host-associated > Plants > Roots > Nodule | place: USA... | reverse complement strand
GACTACATTAGGAAGTATTTGTATTTCTGGTGTATCTTAAAGCTTTACATAGAGTCTCTTATATAGTAAAATAGAGAACCACATCTCACTATTCTAAGCGATGTGGGACTAAATCAAGCACCATAATACTAACAGCGGGTACCCGTGGATATCCGTGGATATTAAAAAATTATGCGGGTACCCGCATAACGGATATCCGACAGATATGGGTACGGGTACGAGACGAATATGTATCCCATGGGTAGGATACGGGGGAACTATTACCTATACCCTACCCACTCTGTTGACATTCTTACTCATGTTACGGTTAATTTTTTTTTTAATTTAAAAGCCGTAATTATTTTTTACAATGTGGTCTTTTAAATTTAATTAAGTTTTTCAATTTAAAAAAAATACAACAAAATTATTTATCTAATAAAATTAATGGGTCATTATATTTCATGAATGAACAATAAATAAAATTTGTTAATCTTTATATATAAGTGAATAATTTTAGTAAAGGTGTGGATGGAGTGCAATGTAAGATGTTTGGAAAAAACCATGGTTGTTACATCAGTAATGTAGCTCAACGATCTTCCAACAGGAGAGATAAACTTAACAATATCTTTGATGTGAAACAAAATAGTATAGAGTCATTAATAGGGATGGCAATAGGGCGGGGCAGGCACGACAGGTACGGGTTTCACTGTCCCATATTCATCCCCTTCTCGTAGAAAAAAGTTATCCTCATCCCCATTTTCAAACCCAACACGTATCAACCTTTTGTCTCATCACCGGATAAGGGTATAATCTCGTACTCATACCCGTACCCGCTTTCTTACTACTCCAATATTAATTTTAATTAATTTTTATAAAATAATAAAAAATTACGGTAAAGGAAACATAATATTATCAAATATTCAATATTAGAGGATGATTGTTTCTTCGATATCAAATACTTTGAAATAAGTTATAATTGTTTACATTTTATATTAGAATACCAAATAAAATTTGATGAGAACCAAAATATTTATTAAATTTGCAAACTGCAAACATTAATGAAACCTGGTTGATAAAATTTAAAAATATAAAAGGAAAACAAATATTCAAATTAAAATATATTTTAAATGTTTGTTTACTTTAATTTTTAAAATTCTAATGAATCTCTTTTTTATACACTAATAAAAGTTATAATACATCACTTGATCAAAACGATGCAAAGAACAAATAATAATCATAATAATAAAATTTTGACATAGATTTTGTATCTTTTGAATTTCAATGTATATTGGATGGTGATAAAAAAATATTCATGGCAATTATATTAAATTTTTATATTGTAGTAAATAAAAATTATTTATACAATTGTAGTTAAATAATTACAATATGATTGATAATCAGTTAGAAAATAAAAAATAATTAGATAAAATATATTGAAATAATATTGTACATGATGGAAATAAACAAAAAATAAAAATATTAAAAAATTAACAAATGTGTGTCTTAGAAACAATTTGGGAGACTATTGAAAGAAATTGTACAAAGAAAAATAAATGTATAATTAAGGGCATGATAAGATGAAAAATACATTAGAGATCTAATAAAACTTTTCAAATATCAACATACATACTTAATAGTTGAGAAATAATGAAAACTGTTTTAGCGAAACAAAAATTAATAATAATAAGTAAAGAATTTGTTTATATTACATAGTAAATGAAAGGTTTATACTATTAAACACTTAAATTGAGAGTATTAAACATTCTCATGTGAAAGGAAATTATACAATAAATAAAAATATTAAAAAATAATAAAAATATTTAAATGTGAGACATAATTTTTTTTTAATTAACATACATCATTTTAACATAATTACATAAAGGTTATGATAAGATGAAAAATATATCTGAGATGCGAATGAGTTTCATGACAAATCAAATAATTAGAAGAAATAAAAAATAGAAAGTATATATATATGGTTATTTAATTAATTATGAATATTTCAATAATTTAAACATATACGGAGATATGGCGGGGATATGTACATCCTCAAACCCATCCCCATACCCATTTGAAAAAGTCGGGGATTTTCCATACCTAGTCAATGCGGGGATTCCCCAACAAAACGAGGACGAGTTTATTTGCCATTTCTAGTCATTAAAGGAGTACTTGAGAAAATTATGAGATGTTATTGTACAAATTATACAACCAATGAGCCCATGTTTGTAGATTTTCTTCGAAAGGACTTTGAGTGAGATTAGATATTGGGAAACATCTCGTATTAAGGTCGAGGAACTCATGGTAAGGAAAACGAAGAAGAGAAGAAAGATAACAATGACTTATACAAACCCTCGTGTCAAACTCAATTAATGGTGGAAGGCATTCAGATTCCCAAACCTCATCTAATAACTACACTACCATACCCATTATGAGAAGGGAGATAAGGCAGAGCTCCATTCAACTACTTTAAATGTTTCAAACAATCAATTATTGAAAGAAGTACAAGTAACGAGGTTATCAACTTTATCAGAGAGACCAGACAAATAGCTAGGTACTCATCACAATGTATGGTGTGATTTCCACCAAGTCAACAACATGATACTAAAATATTGGTTAAATCATTCCATAGGTCCCCATTTTTGTAGCGAAATTTCAAGTAGGTTCCTCCATTTTTATTTGACTCAATTGAGTCCCTATTTTTGAAAATTCGTTGCAATTGGTTCCTTTCCGTTAGTTGACCAGTAACGGTGCTAATTATGTGCCACGTGTCAGCACGTGGTTTTTTTGACTTTTTTTTTAATTTTTTTTAATTTTTTTTTAATTTTTAATTTTTTTTAATAATTTTTTTAAAAAAAATTAAAATTGCCACATGTCAATCTAACATTGTGCCACATGGCAGAGACAGTCTGAAGTGGCAGTGGCAGTGCCACGTGTCAAGATTGGATGCGAAAAGTCTCAATGTAGTCCCTGTATTTATTATTTTGTCTCAATTTGGTCCCAGTTTTTTTAAAACTGAATCAATTTTATCCCTATATCAGATTTAATTTTTATATAAATTTACAATGGTATTTTTATTATAATTGATATTTTTAACAAAATTAAATTTATTTAAATGTATATTGTGCACTAATATTTATTTAAATTTTATTTTAAATATTATATATCCATAATTTATAGATAAATGTTAGAGTTGCTTTAAAAATAAAAACTTTATAAATTCAAATATAAAATTAAAAAAAAAATTATAACAATTACATTTGTCTATAAATTATGGATATATAAATATTTGAAACAATATTTAAATAAAGTTCAATGCAAAATATACATTTAAATAAACTTAATTTTGTTAAAAATATCAATTATAATAAAAATACCATTGTAAATTTATATTAAAATTAAATCTGATATAGGGATAAAATTGATTCAGTTTTAAAAAAATTGGGACCAAATTGAGACAAAATAATAAATACAGGGACTACATCGAGACTTTTCACATCAATATTGACACGTGCCACTGCCACTGCCACATCACACTGTCTCTGCCACGTGGCACAATGTCAGATTGACACGTGGCAATTTTAATTTTTTTAAAAAAAATTTTAAAAAAAATTAAAAATTTAAAAAAAATTAAAAAAAACCACGTGCTGACACGTGGCACATAATTAACACCGTTACTGGTCAACTAACGGAAAGGAACCAATTACAAAGAATTTTCAAAAATAGGGACTCAATTGAGTCAAATAAAAATGGGGACCTACTTGAGATTTCGCTACAAAAATGGGGACCTATGGAATGATTTAACCTAAAATATTTCACACCTTAATTTGAAAATTTGAGTTGATTAAAGAAGGGAGTTTTACAATGTATTGGAAGAGGTAGTGATGAGTTCACCAATCCTTATGAGAGTTTAGAAGACCTTCCGGATTACTAGAAGCATGACTAGAAAGGAAATCACTAGCTCATCATCTTTGCCTTTGTTTAGTATTTTTTTTATGTTGACTTTTCTTTTTATGTTTAGAAGACCTTTTGTCTTTGTCTTTGTTTTGTACGATAAGTTGGGACCATCTTGGAGGAGGATAGGGCTACTCTAAGGAGAGACTTGGACTTGTGTCCACACATGCATGGAGAGTCTTTTAAGATAGCTTCGAGAGCAAGGTTGACTTTTCCTTCTAGAAAGTCAATATCGCACATGAGGAGGCTTGGTGACCAAGTAGGGTCACTCTCCACACCAAGATGTCATCTTTGAGACAACTTAGCTTCTACAACCATTTTCCTTCTATTTGCATTATTGTCCCTTAGTTTGTGTTCTTGCAAAGAGACCAATTCCATCACTTATAAAAGGGCCTCTTCTAGACTTGTAAGAGGGTTGAATATTTTTAGTTTTATCTTACATATTTGACCACCTTTTTGTGAGTGCTCTCTTGAGATTGTCACATTTTTCTTAGTCTTATCTTGAGCCTTGAGCTCAAGTGGCAGCAACCCCACTTATCTTGAGTTTTGTGAACCTTGTGCCTCCTCTAGTGGTATGCCATCACCAACATCCCCTCCCCCTTCTAGTCTTTCATCATTTTATTTCATTTTTCCTTCTATTTTTTTTTTGTTCTTATGATGCTTTATGGTTTAGCTATTAAGGTTTCATCATTCTATCTTTTCATTCTTGTTTTTGGTTTCCTTTAATTGAATTCTCTTCTCCTATAAAATTCTTGAAAGTGTACCTTCACATTTAGATAACCTCGTGGTTATCTTAATGTCTAATGAGAATCTTCCTTAAATTTTCTTTACAATTAACACCATATTTGCTAAAGCTAATATGGGTTTTCATCATTTGGTATCTAGAGCCTAGCTTATACTTGATATATGGTGTTTTTCATTGTGTTAACCTTGACTTGTGACTTTTGTTGTCTTGGTGGAGCTTCAATCCTAACTTGGAGCATGTGGTATTGCCAAAATTTTTACTTTGTCGTAAGGTTAGAATATCTCATTTTAATCTTCTATATTGTCACTCAAATGCCAAATTATGATCATGTGGATTTTTTTCTAGCTTTGCCATGATCGTATGCTTCTTATGTTGTTCACATGATTAGCTTTAATTCTTATGTCTTGTGAGTGTTTTAAATATTCCTAGCCTTTTGGTTTGAGTCATATGTCACATGTTAATTTAAAGTTTTCTTGCCTTGTCTAAGTACTTGAAAATGTGTGATCAAATGATTGGCTTAATGTGTGTGTCTTTAAACTGGCTAGTTAACCTAAACATTAGGAGTTAAGTATTCAAATACATTTAGACACCATTCTTGAGCTATTGCTAAGCTAGAATTTAGAAACAAAATTCATTTTCCACCACTTTTTTTACAAGGCCGAGAGCTCCTCGTCATTTTTAGGACTCAAAATTGATAAAATTGGTGTAGTGTGATTTTGGCTTGCATAAATTTAAGTGCATAAATGTGTATGGCCAATTAGCCCCATCATTAGTAGGACCAAGTCTTCTTTGGTGTTTGCATGTTGATTGGTTTTTTTGAATGCATGATTAAGTACTTTCTATAGAGTCTTATTTTCAAGCTTTTATTGTGTTAGTCTTCATGCAAGTTTTGTGTCATGCTTTCCTTCTTTAGAGTTTAACTTTCATTGTTTTATGTTAGCCAATAATGGTTACAATTCGAAAGAATGCTCAAAGTTTAGTCAAAAGTGAGTTGGTATCACAAAATACTTGGTGAGATTAAGAGTCTAAAAGAATTTTTTTTTTACCTCGCAACAATAGTTTAGTTAGTGGAACTTAACTAGTTAATCAAAAACTGAATATAGTCTATATTTTTAAATGAGCCAATATAAAAATACTTAATAATCTTTTCATCTTAATTTATTACATCACATTTTATTTTTACTATGTTAATTAAAGAATGAGAACATTTATGAAAAAAATTTCAAAAAAAAAAAATAGATAAATTATTTGTTAGATAAACCATTGTCTATTATGTTTTTCTTCTTTTTTTACAAATTATTTACCTAGAATGGACAAGACCCACAAATAAATTCATATTTTTCTACTTTAAGAATTTAGAATGAAAGATGATTTTAATTCTTTCTTAAATCTTTAAATCTTATAAAAAAAGATTTAATTACTCATTTGGTCTGTATTTTCGTCCAAAAATGTAATTTTCGTCCACCAATTTTTTTAGTCTCAATTTGATCATGGTTTGTGAAAATCGATGCAATTTGTTCATGATTTGTGAAAAAATAATGCAATTTGTTCATTTCCGTTAAATTTCTCAAAATGGATCAATGATTTTTTTGTCCAAATTAAAGTTGTTAATAAGAGTAGTTTGTTTTGTTGGTGTAATTAACATAATCTTAGGGTCAAATTTGATGAAAAATTCTTGATTCATTTCAATTAACGAAAAGCACTAAATTGCATTATTTATATAAAAAAAAATCATGACCAAATTGCATTAGTTTTTATAAATCGGAACCAAGTTGACACTAAACAAAAACTTGAAAATGAACTTAATATTTTTGGACATACAAACAACCTAAGAAAAATTCACCACTTATATTGCGATCATTAATAGACTTATTTCTATGTTTCGTGTTCTTTTCAAATCCTAACTGATTCCAATTTATATTCCATAAATTTCAATTCTCTTGAATTTTACCTTGCACTAAATGGGGGTTTAGACATTTTGGATTTTTTCCTACAAGGTGATTGTTGGCATCCACTATATACCAGGTGACCTGAGACTAAACCACTAGAAATTATTTTAGCTGAAAAATTCGAGCAATTCAATTTTAAATCTATTGCTTATCACCCTCCGAATTGGAATCTTTTAAGCAATTTTTTATTCTAATGATGTAGTTTAGATAGTTGAGAGTGCATGAGCGATAACTAACATACGATGGGATCTTATCTCTACTACACTTATTTGGGAGAAGGTCTTTGATCTTACTTGATAAGCTCTATTGGCAAAAGAAAGTTGACATAAACTATTTTTGCCCCTACACATAACCTCAAATTATCTTTTGAATCGATAGGAGAAAAATAAATATGTTATGAATTATAGTCGTCCATTGATTTGATACAATTACTCATATGATTAATACTCATATGATTCAATTATTCTTTATGTAAATATTTTTTATTAATTATTTGATTTGTATTCTTTATAGGTTACAATGTTGTATCTATAAATAGAACCCTTCCTATCAGTAATAAGACACATAGAGAAGTTGCTCCTCATTAGGGATGGGTAAAAAAATCTAATTTTCTTGATCTAATCCACTTTTGCTCCGATCTAATCCATTTAAAATCCATTTTTATTAAAAATCCAATCCATTTAAAATCTATTTTAATGGATCTGGATTTCAATCTAATCCACATTTCATATATTTTATGGATTGGATATCCATTCTATAAATTAAGATTTTCAAATATGAATAATCCAAAAAATCCAATCCAAATTTTTAATTTAAATTTTTAATTGGGTTAGGCTAAAGGGTGAGATGAAATAGGCTAAATTTAGACTCGGACGGGCCTTGCTCGACGACCTGGACAGACCGGACAAGCCCGACGACCAAAACGGGCTGGGTGGGACTAAAGACACGAACGAGCTAGGTAGGCCCGACAAACTGAATGAGTCGGTCAGGCCCAACGACCTAAAAAATTCAAGTGAGCCTGATGACCCGAATGGACCAGGTGGGCCCGATGACCCGAACGGGCCAGACAGGCTCGATGACCCAAATGGGCCAAGAAGGCCCGAAGACTCAGATGGGCTGGGATGGGTCGGCCCGACAACTCGGACGGGTCATGCCTGATGACTTATACGGACTAGGCAAGCTCGACGACCCTAATTGATCGAGTGGGCCCGACAACCCTAATGGATCGAGCAGGCTCGATGACTCTGACAGACAATGTCAAACGACCCATACAAACCAGGCAGGCCGATGCCCGAACGGGCCAAACGGGCCCAAAGACTTGGATGGGTTGGGTCTGGCTGGCCCGACAATTCGGACAGGTCGTGCCCGATGACCTGTACAGACTGAGCAGGCTCGAGACCTTATGGGTTGAGCGAGCTTCACGACCCGTACATGCTGAGTTGTGTTTAGCCTTAAGCACACAACTTTTAGAAAATTCAATTTAAAATTCTTTTATAAAAAATGGATTCTAGATTTTAAACTTGATCCAAATATTTAGACTAGATTTAAATCTTGACCAAATATTTGGATCTGAATTTTAAAAAAATCCAAACTAGTTTTGCTGAAAAAATGGATTTGGGTTGAAAATCTAATCCAATTATTTGGATCTAAAATGGATGTGGATTGGATCATTAAAAATCCAATCCATGCCCACCCATACTCCTCATTCTCTCATTCTCCATTATTCTCTTTACTTCTTTTCTCTGTTATTAACTTTATTTTATAACACATTATCAGCACGATGCTTCAACCAACTGAGGACTAGTGGAAGCTTTTTCTCTCTAACGACAGTACTATACTTGTCTCAATCCAAACTCTTTCTAATTCTTTCTTCATTTTCAATTTTACCTTATATTCTTATTTTTGTAATAAGAATTGTTTGACTTTATCAATTTTCATCTTCGTCTTATTATTTTTATTTTTATTATGACAATGATTATTATTATTATAGTTATTATTTTTATGATTATTATTATTATTATTATTATTATTTTATGTGCCAGTTTTAAACATGCCAAACATTGTAAAATTTGAATTTGTGACCTTTAATATTACAAGGAAGAATTACTTATATTCGATATTAAATGTTGAAATACATTTAGATGCAATGAGTCTTAGTGATACAATTAAAGAAATAAATAAAACATTTGAGCAACTAATTTGCTCTTGCAACAACAATATTGTGAAAAAAAGATTTCACAAATATTATGAATTTATTTCATGTCTTTGTATGGTTGAACAAAGCAGTGAAGCTTTTGATGAAAATCATGAGATTTGCCCAACTGGTTCTGCTCCATTCCCAGAAGTGAATGCATCAATAAACATTATGAATTTATTTCATGTCTTTGTATGGCTGAGCAAATCATGAGCTTTTGATAGAAAATCATGAAACTTGTCCAATTGGTTATGCTCCTTTCCAAAAGTGAATGCAACAATATTTGATTTATATTTTCATGATCGTGATATCGATTATGGACATGGTTATAAAGGAAATTTCAAAGACACATTTTGTCACTAGAAATGACACAATGATGTGAAAAAAGGAAAAAGAAAAATGTGAAAATATTGACAAATAAGATGAAAGTATATATTATCATTACAGTAGTAAAGGCCATTTCAGTTGTACTTGTCGACACCAAAGCATCTTACAAATATTGAGCAGAACATAGAAACACACTTTGCTTATGAAGATGGTGATTCTGATTATGGCCATATGGATGCTACTTATCTTGATATTATTATTTTCTTTGCTAAACCAAATAAATGCATTGAGCACCGCATTGGTTATGAGAGTGTTAAAAAAATATCATATTGATATTTATGTTTAGATGAAAAATGAATGTTGGCACTAGCACTAATGATGATGATATATGTCTTATTGATAGTGCAAAAACTTATACAATTCTCAAGAGTAATTAAATTTTATCTTTTTCGATAATGCGAGACATCAATGTTAGTATTATTTATATTACTACAAATATATTTGAAGGCTCTAGAAGAACTATTATATTATACTTCTACAAAGAAGTTGAATATAAACTTATTAAGTTTCAAGGATACTTGTCTAAATGGATATCATATTGAGACAAACATTGAAAAAGATATGAAATATCTTTATATCTCTACGATTGAGTTGAAAAAGGTATGTGTAGTGCAGAAATTATCAACATTCTCTTGTGGTTTGTACTATACATATATTAGTACAATTGAAATGCATGTCATGGTAAACCAGAAGTTTACAAATCAAAATGAATGCCTTGTTTGGCATGATCAGTTGGATGATTTGTACTACACATATATTAAAATAATTAAAATGCATGTCATGGTAAACCAGAAGTTTACGAATCAAAATGAATTCCTTGTTTGGTATGATCAGTTGGGTCATCCTGGATCTATTATGATGCAAAAAAGAAGGTTGAAAAACTCATGTGGACACCCACTTAAGAGTTAAGAAACTTCTTCAGACTAATGAATTCTCATGTACTATATGTTCACCAAAGTTGATAATAAGATCATCACTAGAAAAATTAGAAATGAGTCAATCTCATTTTTAGAACGAATACATGGTGATATTTGTGGTCCAATACACCCACCATGTGGATTATTTATATATTTCATGATTTTAATTGATGCATCTATTAGATGGTCATATATTTGTTTATCATCAACTCGCAATCAAGTATTTGCAAAGTTATTAGTACAGTTAAGAGTTCACCTCCTAAATTATTTGATTAAGAAAATTTGTTTTGATAATACTAGTGAAATTACATCTCATGCTTTTCATAAGTATTGTATATCAATTGTAATTGAAGTTGAGCATCTAGTAGCACATGTTCATGCTCAAAATAGACCTGCGAAATCGCTACTAAAATGTCTAGAATTGGTTGCAATATCATTACTTATGATAGCTAATATTCCAATGGCTACTTGGGGATATGCAATTTTGCATGTTGCATTATTGATTCGCATCAAACCAACAAGTTATCACAAATACTCTATTATGCAGTTGGTTTTTGGTCAATGACCTAATATTCTCATGTAAGAATTTTTAGGTGTGGTGTATATGTTTTACCCACCAAAAGGGACTATGATGGGTCCTCAGAGACAATTGAGAATATATGTTGGATATGGTTCTCCCTCAATAATGAAATATCTTGAACTACCAATAGGAAACTTATTTACAGTTTGACTTTTCGACTATCACTTTGATGAATAAGTTTTTCCAACATTAGGGGGAGAAAGAAAACAATTGGAAAAAGATATTGGTTGGAATGAATTATTGTTATCTCGTCTTAATCCTCGTACAAAAGAATGTGAACTAGAAGTTCAAAGGATAATTCATTTACAAAATTAGTCAATCAATTACCTTGTGTTTTACTAGCAGAAAAAGGGTAATTAATAACAGCTGCTAATGCTCCGAAGATAATTGATATTAATTCATTAGACGCCTGAAGTGTGGTAGGTCCGTTAGTTCCAAAGACACGCTTGAAGAGGCCCATTAGTTCCAAAGATAAAAATTGTTGAATGAGAAAGGGAGCTAAAATGCAAGATAACCTAATTGAAAAGGTAAAAATCCCAAAAGATTCATTTGACATAATTAATTATTCGGTTAAAGAAAAACCTTGGTACCTGAAATTGTTCAAAATAATGAGATCTCAATAAATTATGTCATGAATCATATAATATGGAACCAAAATGAAGTCAACATTGACGAAACTTTTACATATTATATAGCGATGAATGCTATGAATGATAATGAGGATCAATAACCAATGATCATTGAAGATTGTCGACAAAGAAATGATTAGCCAAAATGAAAATATGTAAAGAAGCATAATTAGATTTGTTTGCTAAACGAAAAGTTTTTGGACTTGTAGTTTGCACACCTGAATGTGAAACTCGTCTGGATACATATGGATTTTTGCGCAAAAATCAAATTAAGAATGATGAAATTGTTAGATACAAAGCGCAATTGGTTGCTCAAGGTTTTTCACAAAACCTGATATTGATTTATGAAAAGACATATTCACTGATATTGGATGCAATAACATTGAAATATTTGATTATTATAGTTGCACAACAATGTTTTCATTTACATCTAATGAATGATGTTACAACTTATTTGTACAGTTCTCTTGAAAATCATATTTATATGAAAATCCTTCAAGGATTTTATTTGCCCACCAAGGCAAATTCTAAAGAGATTTATTCAATAAAATTGAACAAGTCCTTTTATTGATTAAAGCACTCAGAACGTGTGTGGTATAACCGTCTTATTGAGTACTTATTAAAATAAGGATATAGAAATTATCTTATTTGTTCTTGTATCTATATGAAAAGATCCAAAAACGGATATGCCATAATTATTGTTTATGTAGATGACATAAACATCGTTGGAACTCCTAATGAGCTCGCAAAGGCGATTTATTGCTTAAAGAAAGAATTTGAGATGAAGGATCTTGAAAAGACAAATTTTTTGTTTGAGATTACAAATTGAGTATTAAAACAAATGTGTGTTTTATACATCAATAGGGTTATATAATTAAGGTGCATAAAATGTTCTAAATGGACAAGTCACATCCATTATGCACTCTAGTAGTTGTGAGGTCATTAAATGTTGATAAATGTTCTTCTTATACCTCAAGAAAATGATGTTCTTATACCTCAAGAAAATGATGAAGATATTTTTGGTCCAAAAGTACCATATCTTAGTGTTATAATAGCACCAATGTATGTTGCTAATTATATTTGACGTGATATTGCATTTGTTATAAATTTGTTAAGCAATATATAGTTCTTCACCTACAAGAAGACAATGGATTGGAGTAAAAATTATACTTTGTTACCTTAAGGGTACTACGAATATGGAATTGTTTTATCCAAATGATTCAAAATTGGATTTAATGGATTATGCAAATGCATGTCATTTATTATATTCTCACAATGTCAATGGTTGATCACAAACAAGATATTTATTCACATGTGCTAGCACAATGATTTCATGACGATATGTGAAAGAGACCATAACATCAACTTTGTCAAAATCATGCACATTTTTTAGCATTACATGAGGTAAGTCGTGAATATGTTTAGGTAAGGTCTATAATTCAATATGTGTGACAAACTTGTGGTCTATCCTTGAGAAGAATAGAATCAACAACCATATATGAAGACAATAATGCATTGTTCAATTGAAAGGATGATGTAGAGATTCAAAAGATTCGTTCATGCGAAAATTTAATAGATTTATTTACAAAGTCTTTACCAATGAGAACTTTTGAGCTATTGGTTCACAAGATTGGACTTTGTCATCTCAATGATGTAAGTTTTACATGAGGGAGGGAAATAGAAGAGGTAAAGAACAATATTATATAGAATGATTAGGGATGTCAAAAATATTCGTACCCGCGGGTATCCGTGGATAAAACCCGCAATGGGTAGGAAACAGATATTAAAAAAGGATACCCGCTACCCGCGGGTACGGGTATTTTTGATACCCGCATGTTAACGGGGCGGGTATAGGTATCATAGTATCGTACCCGTGGATACCCGTACCCGCTAAATTTTAATTCACAAAAATACCCTTTTATATATATATATATATATATATATATATATATATTAGTAAACAACTTTTATGGCCTAATTTTTTCTAAGCTGCACATCTTGTCTTGTCTTTTGTCTTCATTTTTCTAACTTTAAGTATTGGTACGTTGTATTCTTCCAAGTACACCCCCTTGACATTCTTCTCTTTCCCTTATTTGAAATTGAGCATATACATCAAACTCTATATAGACACTGACGTTTATGGTATGTTTGTAGTCAAACGATAATCAAAATAAGAATACTTGGCACGTAGCAGTTGAAGTTTATTATTTGATTATTTTTCAGGAATTTGAATCAATCGTAGAAAGTGGGTTTGTTGATCAAAACACTAATTAAAGAATTTTCATTGTGTTGAACGTCATTTTATATTTATTTTTATAATTATTTGGACTTGTATAGACTTGAATTTGTTTAAACTTTATTTAAAATTTATGACAGTGATGTATTTTATTTTATTTTATTTGAATTTATGATTAAATATTTCCTTTTTAAATAATTTTGTAAATACCCGCGGGTACCCGTGGATACCCGCGGATATGAAAAAAATAGACGGATACCCGCATAACGGATACCCGACGGATATGGGTACAGGTACGGGGTAGATATTTATCCAGCGGATAGGGTACGGGGGAGCTACTACCCTTATCCTACCCGCCCCGTTGACATCCCTAAGAATGATATACTATTTTTCCTTCACTAGGTTTTTATTCCAAAGAGTTTTTTCCTAGGAAGGTTTTGACGAGACACATTCTCTTATTAATGGACATCCAAGAGAGTGTTATGAATTAATGGTCGTTCATTACTTTAATACAATTACTCATGTGATTAATATGATTGATACTGATATCATTCATTACTTCATTACTCTCTATTTAAATATTTTGTATTAATTATTTTATTTATATATTTTATAGTTTTATGGGTTGTCATGTTGTATATCTATAAATAGGAATCTTCTTATAAATAATAAGACATACAAATAAGTTTGTTCATTATTCTCTCCTTCTCTATTATTCCGTTTATTTCTTTTATCCGTTATTAACTTTATTTTATAAAAAAAATATAATCTTTAGTGTTTCTAATTCAGGAGCGCTCAAATTTTATCTCGAACAAAAATCAAGCCCTTAATTTTTTTATCGAGCATCCGCAATATAATATTTTGTTTATTCAAATGGTTTTGAAATGGTAAAATTTCAAATGAGTCTTATTATTCGCAATTTCGGTCGAGATCAATTGTGATTTCTGAATATATTTGAACATTCAATTATATACTATTTCCATATTAAAATATTATCTTACACTTCTTCGATTTATAATTAAAGTCGTAACATTAATAATTCGTATACAAACTTTTTAAAATATTACTAAACAATAACAATTCCGAGTCAAAATTATGTTGCTTGATCATTGATAGGTATATATATATATATATATATATA
>Ga0214545_1009525_pt1 | contig 14737 bp, 7 predicted proteins | sample CNSS4metaG_FD_160064 | JGI IMG/M metagenome (GOLD analysis project Ga0214545, IMG submission 160064) | Root nodule microbial communities from cowpea collected in UCLA plant growth center, Los Angeles, California, USA - CNSS4 | ecosystem: Host-associated > Plants > Roots > Nodule | place: USA... | reverse complement strand
TAATAATTAAGCTTAATTACAATTTATATATTCATGTTAAAATAATTTTTTACCATTTATACATCAAATCACTCCCTAAATACTCATGTTATTTAATTTCTTACATTTTTCACTTGTAATTTTTTACCCTTAAAATGTTCTATACATGTAAAAAAAAAAAAAATTGAATAGTTAGATGGAGTAATTTAATCTATTAAAAATTATTAATTTGGTTTCAAATTGGAGAGGACAAAATTGAATCATTTTAAAAAATTGGGGGACTAAATTGAATCAAAATTGTAAATAGAGGGACTAAGTTGAAAATAACCAATGTTAGCTTGACACATGGCACAATCGTGACCTGCCACGTGGCAGTACATTTTTTTAAATTAAAAAATCTCAAATTGACACGTGTCACAACCATAAGGTGACATGTGACAGTTTAATTTAAAAAAAAATTAAAAAAAAATTAAAATTCCACAAAATGACACGTGGCATGTATGAAGATGGTGTTAAAGTTGACTTAACGATAGGGACCAAATTGAACCTTTTAAAGAATTAGAGGACCAAATTGAACCAAAAAATAATAAGGGGACCAAAATGAACCAACCCAACAAATTAGGGGACCAAAATGGTAATTAAGCCTTAATATTAATAGCCATTTTAGGCCAATAATGTTGATTGAGCCTTGTTGAGCCAAACTCTATAGTATATTTGTTGGGTCAGGGAAGTACAATTTTATTACTAAGATTGGTATAACATTTCCCTACTTGACATAATGTCAATACCTCTATGGTGATGTCCAAGCCAAATAGGAGTGTCCAAGCCAAATACCTTGAGGAGTTTGATGTGGCCCAACATATATGCATGACAGTCACATTGTAACGTCCCAATTGACCATCTAACTTATATGTTTTTCCTATAAGGTTAAATGATATAAAAGAAAATAACAAAAAGAGATATTTCACTCATAATGAAGAAAATGTTATATATTACTCTCGTTTTTCACACAAAAAGTGAACTTATAAAGGGTCAAATTTTTAATATGTAAGAAACTCGTTGGAGTTGAACTTAGAACTTCTAAATAAGGAAAGTAAAGTTGCTATAACAAAAACAAAATTGGAGAACAAATAGAAGAACTGGAAATCATAGTAGAATAATCAATTCAAACTAGAAATCAAAATTGATAAGCTTTTGAAATAAAATAAGGGAATATAAAGGAGTTACATATGGAGAAACCAAGAAAAGTGAAAACAGTAGATGACAATGATACTAGACATTGTTTAACATAATGGTAAATAGATATAGTGGTGAGGTCATATCCTACCAAATAAAACATTAAATATAGTACTTAGGATGTGATCCTAAGGTTGTCTGCTAATGACCAATGTTTTCAATAAAAGATTTTAGATGCAACATAAGAGGGGGTTACCAATTTCAAAAATTCAACACAAATAAAAACGTAAATGTAGATTTAATAAAATAATGATAAAAATATTATTGACCCCTTGATTCAAATGAAACTTTAACAATCACATATCACAAATTTACTTGGTTATATTAATTCTCAAGAAACTCACAATTAAGCAACTAAGCGAAAGTTAACCAGTTCAATATGCAATTTACCAATGTACATGATTCATGACTCTATCACGATTCATTAAGAGATAAACACAACCCAAACCTTGAGATTATTGTTCTGATCGATTGGGTTTTGTTATTTCCCCATTATGAACTTTTGTTTATGTTAACCATTTTGTTTATGCTTAATTTATAGAGTGAGTAATTTGATTTTTCCTCAAGGAATCAATACAAACAAGTAGTTCTCCATGTAATTCGAATTATAAGTCATGGAAAAAATGCATCATTCAAATTAAGAACAAAGGAAAGAAAACGTGAACCAGACTCACAATGTGCAGAAAACGTTAAACCTCCAACTTAGGTGTTGTTCCAATCTGTAGAAACGTGAAAAATGGAGTGGCTCCATCACTGGGTCTTCAAAGTTCTCTAAAAACGCAAAAGAAAATATGAAAAAAGAGGATAAGGGTTCTGCCCACTAAATCCCTAAACCCCGACTCCTAACCCCCAACGTGGTCACATCACCACACATGTGCAGAATTACATAATTGTCATTCTGGGATGCAGAATTAGAAAAATGCATCTATAGGCTAAAAATGTTGGCCTAATAACATGGACAAGCGAATTGACATGGCACAAACGTGAAATTGATAGTATTACACATGTTACAAACAGTTTATAACAAAAAAAATATTAATGGTATTGCTGTCAAAATGAAAAAAGGTTACTGCGGTTAAAAATTGCTACAAAATTTACTTTTATTTTGTGATATTTTATCGTATTTTAACGGTTAAAATTGGGTAAAAAATATATCATATTTTGACGGTTAAAAACTGCCACAAAATATATCATTTTCATAATTAAAAACTGCCAAAAATTATTTAAAATATTTTTAAATTTTCAAAAGTATTTATTAATTATTAGACTAACTCCTCAATCTTTTCTCATCCTAAAAGTGGCAGAAGGAACGCAACTTCAATTTCTAATGATACCACAAGGATCACGAAATATAACTACAACTTTAAAAAGGTTTTACACAATGTTTGCATATGATGCCTTATGAATTTTAAGAAATTAATTAAGACGGGGAAATATGAACACATGTGATGCAAGTAACTAAATAAGTAGTATTTTTGTGACCTTATATATGTGATTGTGTGCAGCCATAATGCTTAATAGTCCTCCTACAAAGGAATCACCTGCTCTAGTTATACCAACTACTTCCACCTTAAAATAAACAACCCATCTTTTGAATTCTTGAGCGACAAAGAGGAACATCTATATGATTACACACAATCAACCTATGTTGGCTTAGAAAATAGAGAGGGGTTTTATGTAATGTGTTTAGGACAAAATGTGTACACCACAAATACATTTGTGACTCAGTCCTCAACAACATTTATTAGTAAGGAAACAATATGGTTGTAAAAATATATAGAATAGAGAGTGTAACATCCTAGACGAATATTACTAATTTATAATTACAATAATAGAAATATTAATAAACAACATTTTAAAATACTTTCCCAAAAACACGAGAAAAATTAAAACTTTAGTATATAAGCGCCAAAAGATAAAATTCAGAAATACGTTCAACTCTTACAAATATAAAATGATTTATAGTACTGATTACAAAAATAATCCATAAAAATATTTCCATGTAAAAACTCCCATGTTGTCCCCACTTTGGCTCTAAGTATCCACGTGCTCACCTGCATCAACATTTGCTCCCATGTAACAAGTTACATGATCATCGCCAAACACACACGGATAGGGTAAACTCAAATAAAAAGAAATACCATAGAAGATAACTTAATAATTTAAAACCCATAACTCTAATGACACCCCATCCGTCAAACCCAACATTCACATTTTCCCTTTAACACCTCTTGATTTTATACCCTTTGATGATTGCATTGATTGATCATTGCTGCCATAAGTGTCTACTCGCCCCTCCGACTACAGGCCACCACCTATAGTACACACGTGGGAATAATTTTGTCACAACCTCAATCCGCAACACCAAGTGGAGTTCCCTAATACAAATCGCAGTTCGTATTTGTCCCAAGACTACAAAACTCGTCGGATATCCCAATACAAGTTACACTCGTAACTAGGTCCCCAACAAAGCATCACATTAACACCTTCATCCAAAGTTGTGTAGAATTCTCCTCGTAGTCCAATTCAACACCTGAAACCTCCTGGCGCCTCGTTCGCATCGCCTGGTGAAAACTGGTTCTAGACCGCTTGGCAAGACACTTGGCGCCGTCGGACGATAACCTACTGGATTTTGGTCCAGACCCAGTTCTACAACATACCGTCTGGTAGGACCACTTACATCACCAAACCCCAACTCTTAGGTTTTGCTCTAGAGTTCACTTTATGGCTTATTTCCTAGCGGTTTACACCGTTTCGCCAGACGTCACACTAGTAACTAGTAATTTACTGGTTTTTGGCACTTTAGAATAGGTTCCAATGAACCTATTTACACAAGACACTCAATTCACTCAAAACATGCATCCATGACAAGTAAATACACTTTCATATTATTAAGTTGAACTCAAGTACACAATATCACATGGTCATACATAAAACATAACCATATCCTTGCTTTCATACATCCAGAAGAATCACAATAAATTCACTTAAAACTATCAAAACAAAGTGTTATACCCAACACATAATCCTGACTAACCAAACAATTTACAAACCACGAAGAACACATAACCATTGCCCCAAAATTACACAGGCAATAAAATAGTAATAATGATAATAATAAAAACAATAACAACATCAATAATGATAATGACAATAATTATAATAATAATAAAACGAAACAATAAAAATAATAATAATAATAATAATAACAAAAATAATAATAAAATAAAATGAAACAATAATAATAAAATAATAATATTAATAAGAAAAAATAATAATAATAATAATAAAATAAAGAAACAATTATAAAAAAAATAATGATAATAAAATCACAAATAAAGTAAAACAATGATAATAATAACAATAATAATAAAATAATAATAATAAAAAATATTAATAATAATAATAGTAATAATAATAATAATAGTAAAATAAAATAAAAATAATAAGAATAATAAAATAATAATAACAATAAAAATAAAAATAATAATAATAATAATAGAAATAATAATGATAATAATTATAATAATAAAATAATAATAATATAAATAATAAGAAGAATAATAGTAAAATAATAATAATAATAGTAATAATAATAATAAAATAATAGTTAAATAAAATAATAATAATAATAATAATATTAAGTGTGTCGTATTTAGAAGAAAAATTTTAAGTATATTACGATTAAAATAATAGCGATTAAAATAACTCCCAAATGGTATTCATTAAGACTCAAACTGAAGTCCTCCCAACCCAATTAAATATTCTCAATCACTTAAGCTAGCACTATTCCACATTATATGAGCTAACAATAATTGTCATAAAAGCTCCCACTATCCACATTTATTAATTAATTAAATTTCTCAGGTCTTACAGAGAGAGCATGCAAGTTTTTGTTTATGGATCAAAACCTTTGTGAAAAATTTATTATAGAGCATTAATGATATTTTGAGGTTGTTAAATGAATAATTGATGAGATAGAAAAAGTTGGGAAGATAATAGAATGTGGAAGTAGTAGTTGAAAGTAGTATATTATGTAGTTGTAAAAAGTGTGTTAGATGTTGTCTTACATGAAATGGTATAGCAGATGGGTATTATTGACCTACAGACTATTCTAGAAAGTGCTAGCCACAACTTGTGTGGAATGTTTTAGATTTTTTCCTATGTAGAATGTTCTTGATATTTCCCTCCTATCTTAGGCTTTTCTACTTTATTCTAGAACTTTTATTACATTTCAATATTTTTTATCTTAGGATTTTCTAGATTTTTCTAGAATTTGCTTTACACTTTAATAGTGCAACTGAATCAAATACATGATCTCTATCTTTCTTAGTCTTCTCAGGCAATGGTTTTGAACCCTTAAAATCTTGAGAACTATTAGAAAATTGATCATTCAACGTCTTTTTGCTCCCAAAGAAGTAAACAAAAAATCAAGTTGGAACTGATGGCGATGTAACAACAGAGGTAAAATAGTAACATTTAACCTGAAATGGAGAAAGAAAGTCATGTAATATAAGACATACTTCATTCGTAATATTTCCTATATATTATTTTAAGAGTTCTAGGGACAATTGAAATTAAGTGGATTTTAGTTGTGAAGAAAGACCATGATGTCTAATAAAAGGATTTGGTCAAAGGAACTAAAAGGATGTAGTCTAAATGCATCCAAGTCCAATTTAAATGCTTTCAAAAAGGATTCCCTTGGATGAAATTTTGAGAGATCATATCCTAATACCTTCCAATTTAAAAATAGAAATATTAAAACCTATAAATGTAAGTTTAGAGATGATTGAAGTAAAATCATGTAATTTAAAACTCCTCATTTCATCTATTGACCCTGCCCAATCACTATCGGTATAGCCGATCATCCTTGAGTTAATCATGGTTTTGTACCATATTCCAAACTCCTTTGTGCCTTGTAGATATCTTAAAATTCCTGTTCTTACTCCATAATCAATCTGACTTGGCTTTTGCATGAATCTTGATAGAAGACTCGTATCATACATAATGTCTGGTCATGTGGTTGTGAGATATAAGAGACTTCCAATCAAACTCCTGTAGCGTGATGCATCAGCTTGTTGTCTTCCATCATTCTTTTGTAGCTTCTCGTTTACCACTAATGGAGTAGCGATAGGTTTACAATCATACACTTGGAACTTCTTCAATAGGGCTTTAATATATTACTTTTGAGAGATAAATATATCTTCTCTTTATTGTTTCACCTCTATATCGAGGAAATAGTTCCTCAACCTAAGGTCGGCGGTGATCTCAAATGTCTTATCATGTCCTCTTTAAATTCTTTCATCATCTCCATATTGTTTCCAGTATAGATAAGATCGTCGACCTATAAAGAGACAATGAGATAATATTGACCTTGTGCCTTAATATATAATGTTGGCTCACTTTTGCTCCTCATAAATCATTGATCGATGAAATATTGATCATTCTTGATATACCATGCTCGAGGAGGTTGCTCTAGGCTGTATAAGGCTTTTTTTAGTCTTAGTACTTTGCCTTCATTGTGTCTAATCAAGCGAGCACTCCATTTAGAAAGGCTGATTTGACATCCTTTTTGTGATGCAAGGGCTATTAGAGCTCTTATTGTATCTAGTCGTGCGATTGGAGCAAATGTATCATTATTGTCAATTCCTAGTTGTTGTGAGTAGCCTTTGGCGAAAAATCTGGCCTTGTGCTTTTGTATAGTTCCATTAGGATTGTGATTTGTTTGATATACCCATTTCACTCCAATGATGTCTTTTCCTTGAGGATAGTTTACAAGCTCCATAGTGTTATTCTTCTTAATCGTTTTAACCTCTTCTTCCATAGCCTTGACCCATACTTCTTGCTTTGATGCTTCTTCATAGTAGTTAGGCTCAATCATTGCCATATTGCAGGTTTCCTATATATCTACCAAAGATCTTACTTGTCTTAGAGTGGACTATGGTGAAGAATCTTCTAGTTGTTGTTGTTGTGGACGTGGAGAAAGTGTACCTGAAGCTTCTGCCTCTTTTTGAGTTTCTTCTTAAGATTGTTGCACTGGAACTAAAGTGCTGCTTTCAATAACTTTTTCTTCTTCCTAATTCCAAGAAGCATTTTCCTTAACTTCAACATCTTGACTAATGATGAGGTTTTTCGTTTGTAGGTTGTAAACTCGATAACCTTTTGTTTATGTGCTATATCCCAACAATATTCCTCGTATAGTCTTGTCTTCAAGCTTGCGCCGCCTTTGATTATGAACATGTATTAGCAGATAGATCCAAATACTCATAGGTGTTTAGCTAATGGTTTTCTTCCACTCCAAGCTTCAATAGGAGTCTTGTCTTGGACTGCCTTAGTTGGACATTTGTTTAGAATGTAAACTACAATGTAGACTGCTTCAACCTAAAAGGTGTTGGGTGTAAGACCCGAGAAAATTAAGTAAATAAATAAATATTTATTTAATAATTATGGGGGAAGGAATCTATAAAGTAATTAATGCGGAGAATTATGACAAAGGAGTAATAGTAGCCTAAGTGGTTAGACACGTTTGGTGCATTTAAGGGGGACCTGGGTTCAAGTCTTACGTATGCCATTAATATTATGTTTTACTTATTTAATTTATTGTAGGAGCATATATGAACATGCGGCATGGTGTTATGAGTATATGTGTGCATGATATGTCAAGAACCATTTATAGGCTAATGGTTGTACATATGCTTGATAACTGGGTGGATTGAGTTTGTCATATGTGGTTTTAGAGAGAGTATGTGTGTGTTTGTGGTTTTCGTTGTATTGCTATGATTATCATGATTTTATGAGTATATGTGTGCATGATATGTCAAGAACCATTTATAGGCTAATGGTTGTACATATGCTTGATAACTGGGTGGATTGAGTTTGTCATATGTGGTTTTAGAGAGAGTATGTGTGTGTTTGTGGTTTTCGTTGTATTGCTATGATTATCATGATTTTTCTTTTTGGCTTGACGTGTTTAAAGTTTTCTTCTAAATACAACACACTTAATATTATTCTTATTATTTATTTTATTTTATTTTACCATTATTATTATTATTATTATTATTATCCTTATTATTATTATTTATTATTATTATTATTATTAATTTCATTTTATTTTATTTTATAATTATATTTATTAGTATTATTATTTTATTTTATTATATTATTTTTATTATCATTTGTTTTGTTTAATTGATTATTTTATTATAATTATTTTATTTTATTAATATTACTGTTTTATTATTATTGCTTCATTTTATTTTATTTTTATTTTTATTTTCATTATTATTTTTATTTTTAAAATTTTGTTTTATTATTTTTATTGTTAAAATTTTGTTTTATTATTATCATTATAATAATAATTATTTATATTATTATTATTTGTATTACTATTTTTATTTTTATTATTATTATTTTTATTCTGATTTTATTTTATTTTATAATTATCTTTATTATTATTATTATTATTTTATTTATTTTATTTTACTATTATTTTATTATTATTATTACTATTATTTTGTTTTATTGATGATTTTATTATCATAATTATTGTTTTATTATTACTGCTTCATTTTATCATTATTATTATTTTATTTTATTAATATTACTGTTGTATTATTATTGTTTCATTTTATTATATTATTATTTTTATTTTTAAAATTTCATTTTATTACTACTATTATTATAATAATAATAATAATTATTATTATTTATATTATTATTAATATTATTTTGTTATTACTTTTATTATTAATATTATTTTTTTTATTTTTTTATTTTTATTATTATTATTATTATTATTATTTTCATTTTATTTTATTTTATAATTATCTTTATTTTTATTGTTATTATTATTTTATTTTACGATATTTTATTATTATTGTTGTTTTTTTTATTTATGATTTTATTATCCTTATTATTTATTTATTTTACTTTTATTATTTTATTATTATTATTATTTTATCTTATTATTTTATCTTATTAGTATTATTTTTTTACTGTTATTTTTTCATTCATTTTATTATTATTATTTTTATTTGTATTGTTTCATTTTATTATTATTATTATTATTATTATTATTATTATTATCGTTATTGTTATTGGTGTTGTTTTTTTATTATTATCATTATTATTGTTTTATTGCCTGTGCGATATTTTGGGGCAATGGTTATGTATTCTTCCTATTTTTGTATATTGTTTGGTTGTTCAGGAATGTGTTAGACTATGATCCATTCGTGTGATTCTGACTAGAAAAACATATTTCATGTTATGGATTGTATATGTATAGTGTTTGGGGTTCTTTGGAACTTGCTTCAAAGTGCCAAAAACTAGTAGCAATGATGTTACTGGTGTGGCGCTAGCGGCTTGGGGTGTGTTGCCAAGTGATAAGGGAAAACTAGAGAAGCTTGGAACGCATGGCGTTTGGCAGAAAATGTGATCCCGACATGCGAAAAAGATCTCGTAGAGGCTCTGGAAAGCGTATGGCGCCTAACGGGGTGAGATTTCTACCGGGGTGGATCCAAGTTCTGCCTAGCGACGCGAGAGGGCGCCAGGCAGTTTTGGGTGCAGAGTTGGATCGCGATGAGGATTCCTACACCGCTTTGGATGGAGGTCATGAGGCGATGCTTTGTTGGGGGCCCAATTACTAGTGTAACTTGTATTGGGGTAACACCTGGCCACTCTAGGTTGTAGCTTAGTGGTTTATGAAGTTCAGTGGAGTGTGTGGGAACGTGGCTCGTATGACGAGGTTTCAGATGATTGCCTTCTTCAGTGCATCTAATAGAGTTTTGGTAGTTTAGGAACAACTATGGACTTCTGTTCGTTTTAGGGAACTCCACTTGGTGTCGCGGTGTGAGCCCGTTGAAAATTTATTCCTGCATTTGGACTATCAGGTGGTGGCCTGTAGTCGGAGGGGCGAGTAAACACTCGTGCAACAATGATCGATCAATGTACTCATCAAAGGGTGTAAAATCAAGATGCGTCCAACAGAAAGTTTGGAAGTGGAGGATTGAGGATTGGGGCTAACATGGGTTATGGTTATGAAATGCTTTAATTATGTCATGTGTAGTTGTCCTTCTTGTATTTAAGCTCACCCTATCTGTGTATATTTGGCGATGATCATGTAACTTGTTACATGGGGGCAAATGTTGATGCAGGTGAGCGTGTGGATGCCTAGAGTCGGAGTGGGGACCAGCTATGAGAGTTTTTTTCTAGTTTTCTTCATGAACTATTTTGTAATGAATATTATGAACAATTAATCTTTGTAATAATTGAACGTTGTATGGATTTTATAATTGACGCATTGAAATAAAGTTTTAAATTTTCCCGCGTTTTGGGAAAATGAATTATCATAAATGCGATTTTATACTTATATCCATATTTTAATTATTTAAATTAGTAATATCCGGTCGGGATGTTATGTAACATCCCAACCGGATATTATGGTTTTAAATAATAAAATAAAATAAGAAAATAAAAATCTCATTAATTATAAATCCATTCCCAAAAATGAGGGAAATTTCAAATAATTTATTTCATAATAAAGATAACTCTAAATTCAAATTTCTCAAAATTCAATAAAATACCAAAACAGTTTTATAATAGTTTACAACTTTATTCCAAAACCATAAGTGATAAAAACTCAATAAAACTGTTCCCATGAGTTTTTTTCCCGCTTCGCTGCTAAGCCTCACCAGATCCACCTATAACATCATATGCTCCAGTGTATCGCGTACACGATCATCGTCAAACACAAGCAGATAGGGTGAGCTAACAAAATAAACATATGTATATATATATATATATATATATATATATATATATATATATATATATATATATATATATATCTATGGCACAATTATACAATCACACAATCACACCAAAGGAAATCCATCCCTTGATATCCCATCACATGGCCACCACCATGTTAATCATGTTCTATGTCTTCTAATGAGTACCTCAAGGTGTTTTGCTGCCATACCTATCGGCCACAACCGATAGAGCACGTGCTAAAAACCATTTCTACGGATCACACACCGTAACACCATGTGGAGTTCCCAAATACGAATGTAGTTCGCAACGTCCCAAGACTATCAAACTCGTCAGTCAACTACTAAGGAGGGCAATCTATCTGGACCCATCTGTACTGGCCACAACCAGCACACTCACACCGACAACACTCACCAACCCGAGCCACAACTCAAGAGTTCCTCGTGTTCATCCGCCATCCCGAGCCACAACTCGAGGGATGCCATTCTGAGTCACAACTCAAGGAATGCCAGGTGCTTAACCCCTATCCCGAGCCACAACTCAAGGGATACGTTCCGAGCTCAACTCAAGGAACACCAACAAACCCACCTTTAAGATATCCTAGAAGCCTTGTAGATCATGCAGATCATAGCAAGCATAACACCAATCTGCTGCAGCAAAATCGCCTGGCGGGGGACACGTATCGCCAAGCGCTAAGCGCCTTAGTCTTCACTGCCACTGCAACTATCGCCTGACGGGACTTCCTCTGCCGCTAGGCACCATTTACCTTAGTATTCACGGAACTACAGACTCTGCCTGGCGCACCCCTCCTTGTCGCTAGGCGCCACAGTGATCTAGAACCCCCTATTTCTACGCTATCGCCTGGCAGGTCGATCACCACCACCAAGCGTTACACCAGTACTTGCGCAGTACTAGTTTTAGTTCAGGTTCAAGCACACTTCACAAAGGTTGCTCTCATTTGCTCTCATTCTAGAGTACCCCTAATGAAAGGCATTGCCATCTATAATGTTCCAGGCCTTATAGCACCTCACATGGGCATTCATCCCCTAGTCATATAGACCATCTCAAGCATGCTTAAACAAAATATAAGCAACAACACTCTGACACTTTTAAGCACATGATCTTACGCACCAATGCAATTTAATATTGACACCCATGCCTTCACCAAACCAATTCTCCACATGTTGACTAACCCAAAGTAACATTCAAATTGATAGAGACTTACCACATAACCCAATCATGCTTCATTAGAAGTTACTCGAACTTATCAAGAGCTTATTCATGTATGTTACAGACTCCAAAATCAACAATATTAAGTAATATATATCTCTAGCTACTAACCTCCATATCAAATCTCCACCGTTCAAAGTGAAGAACCACATGTTATGGACCACCTGTCAAAATTTCACCAAAATCAGATGGTTAACGAACCAGAAAATGCAGTTTTACAAAAACTTTGCAAACAAAAAAAATGGTGACGCCTAGCGCCCAAAAGTGAGAAAGGTGGCGTCTGGCGGGACTATACTATCGCCTGACGGTTCATGTTGCGCTAAAAGTACGAAAAATAGTGTTTTTTGTGAACAGAACACCACACACCTCTCTGGTATGGCGCCTGGCGGCCAATTTGGTGCCGCTAGGCGGTTCTTGCTGTTCCAGGAACCCAGAAATCCCCATTGCACCTACAAACCTCAACCACTCTCCACTACCCTAATTTCATTCAATTTATGACTTAAAAGGCTGTACTCACATGTTTAGGTTCACTATCCATTTCTAAAACTTCCAATAAGTGAAATTCCATTAACCATTTTCCCTTAATTTAGTGCCACTATAAAAATCGCTAAATCATCAGTCTAAATTATTGTTCATATATTTTTTCACTCAATTGAAGCTTCAACTACATATAATCCGACGAAATCTGATCTCCAACCATTTACCAATCGTTATTACTGTCTTTTATCCCAATCAGAGTTAACTCAGGAACCCCAAAACACCAAAATCGAACCAAAATTAGTTCGAGTCGCCTGGTGGGTGTTCATCACCGCTAGGTAGTTCATCAAAACCTAGAAACTTGGTTGAACAGTACGCGTAGCCTGGCGGCACAAGACTCACCGCCAGGCGATTCCTCGTAGGAACCCAGAAACCAAGCCAAAATACATGTGTTGCCTGGCGGCAGTTCATCGCCCGCCAAGCGGTTTCTGGGAAATTTCTAGAAAGTAACAGCTCCCCTAACCTGGTTTCCTTTGCTTAAAACTTGAGTAGCCCTTGGTTCTCCCTTACTTCCAATAGCTTTCCTTAGTTCTCCTCAATTTAGCTTTAATGCCTCACACAATACACTCACCTTACTCTGATTTTCGTATTCCTCTACCCATCCAACAAAACCAGCCTCAATAAAGTTTAATTTAGGTTCACCAAGGTTTGAACCCCTCACCATGCCAAAGCCAAATCAATTTTCAACCATTTAACCAATTCATGTTTCGTGATGACTAATATAATTTTATGATTATATTATCACTCAACATGCTCTAGCATATTATTAAAAAAATAATAATTAAATAACACACAAACGACATACATAGGACTTGAACCCAAGTACTCTCAACCACTTGATCTAGTACTTTTCCACATCATAGCAATCCACATTAAATGCCTTAAAGGCTCCTACTACCCGCATTTATTAAATAATTATTTAAATTTCTTGGGTCTTACATGTTACACTAGGCATACTTTTCTCTTTTAACATTGATCTTGCCATCTCTATGACTGTGCAATTCTTTTTTTTAACACACTATTTTGTTGTGGAGTATATGCGACTGTGAGTTGTCTCTTTATGCCTTCATCTTCACAGAATTTGTCAAACTCGTGAGATGTATGCTCCTTTCCTTGATTATTTCTAAGTACTTTTATCTATTTTCCACTTTGCTTCTCGACAAGGGCCTTAAATTTCTTGAATATTCCAAAGACTTTTGACTTTGCCTTTAAGAAATAGACACATGTCATTCTAAGAAGTCATCAATGAAGAGGATGAAATACCTATTGTTGTTATGTGAAGGCGTTCTTATTGGTCCACAAACATAAATATGAATCAACTTTAGTAAGTCTTTTGCTCTCAATGCTTTGTCCATCAACAATGGTAATCGATGTTGTTTATCAAGGACACATCCTTCGCATGATTCATTATTCGCCTTCAAGCATGGAAGATCTCTCATCATGTTTTTCTGATATACACTAACACAAAAAAGTCTTTTAACGTCCGATATTTTCGACCTTTGACGTCTGCCCAAACACCGACGTCGTACTGGGTGACGTTAAAATAACGTCGGAAAACAAAACAAACGTCACTTAACGTCGGGGCAATAGGTGTTCGACGTTATCCAACGTCGGGGCCAAAAGCAGCAGACGTCAATTTTCGCGCTAAATGGAACCAAAAAACAAAGCAATTTGACTTCTGTTGGACTCTGACAGACGTTAAATAATGTTGGCCACAATAAGCTCAGACGTTAAATAATGTCTGTCAGAGCACCACCAGACGTCAATCTGCTCTATTTTTTTTTTAATTTGGTTGTTTTTACAACATTCCCACACCTGAAAATCAGCAAATTCCCATAACAGTTTCATAATAATTTCAGTACAATTATGGAGTTACAGTTATATCTAATAACACTTAAGTTTCAACATATATTCTAAACTAATATACACAATTCCCATTAATCTTCTTGCTTGTTACACTAAACATTACAAATAAAATAAACACATA
>Ga0214545_1009522_pt1 | contig 14741 bp, 4 predicted proteins | sample CNSS4metaG_FD_160064 | JGI IMG/M metagenome (GOLD analysis project Ga0214545, IMG submission 160064) | Root nodule microbial communities from cowpea collected in UCLA plant growth center, Los Angeles, California, USA - CNSS4 | ecosystem: Host-associated > Plants > Roots > Nodule | place: USA... | reverse complement strand
GAGGAACAAGCAAAACAAGTTGCGCCTTCATCGGCTGAAAATGCCTTTGTCCATTGATATATTATCTCTTACCTGTAAAAACGAACTGCATCTTTTGTTTTGTCTTACTTATGTTGTCTCATCGTTACCATCTCATCATCAGTTTCAAAACTTTTCAATGTTTGAAGATTGGTTTGTATGTGTTCATGGAACTCGCGTGTCTGATTGTCACACAAAAGTAAAAGGGACAGATTAATGCAATTTATATAGTAATGTCTAATTATTGCAGCATGGGACTAACACGCAACGCATGACAAATGAATATTTCCGTTACTGTTTAAGTATTTGTGAGGGAAAAATTTGAAGGAAACAAAGATAAAATGTTTTTCATAGAGGTTTTAGTAGTTTTCAGTTTTGGTATAAAGATAGAATGTTAACTAATTTTAGTTCCATACATATATTTAGGCATAATTATTGATAATTATTGATTGGGTACCTTAATTTTTTAGTTTAGTTAAATTTGTTTTCATACTTTTTGTTGTTTCAATTTAGTATATCAATTATTTAAAATGGTTTAATTTGGTCATCTCCTCATTAAGTTAGGGTTAATCCTCGTTAAGTTAGAGTTAATATCATGTCCATACACATGTCAAGCCATTAAATTATTTTTTTATTTTTTCTTTACTTTTTTTTATTTTTATTTTTTTAAAAAAATTATAATTTGCCACGTGTTATGTTAATGTCGTGCCACGTGCCAGTTTACCGTCATGACACGTGATAGTGGTAAAAGTTGTTTTCAATTTAGTCTTCTATTTTAAATTTTTGGTTCAATTTAGTATATGTATTGCTTAAAATCATCCAATTTTGTCATTTTCAATTAGAGAACAAATTAGTAAATAAACTTAAGTACAACTTATATATACATGTTACAATAATCTTTTTAATATAAACATCAAATCACTTCACCTAAATACTCAAATAATTTTATTTTTTACATTTTTACCTTTATAATTGTTTACACTTGTAAAAAATAAAATAATTTGAATATTTAGGTGTAGTAATTTGATGTATAAATTCAAAAAAATAGTTTTAATATGTATATATAAGTTATAATAAAACTTAGTTACTAATTTGGTCTCAAATTTGAAAGGACAAAATTGGATAGTTTTAAAGAATTGGGGTACTAAATTTAACAAAAATTTTTAATAGAGGACTAAATTGAAAACAAGTTTTACCACTATCACGTGTCATTACTGTAAATTGTCACGTAGCATAACAGTAACCTGATACGTGGCAGATTATAAATTTTTAGAAAAAAATAAAATAAAATAAAAATAAAAAAATAATTAAAAAATTTCACGGCTTGACACATGTCCTGTACGAAAACAATGTTAACTCCAACTTACCGAAGAGGACCAAATTGAACTAAATCAAAAAATTAGGGAACCAAGTCAGTAATTATACCTCATATTTATTTATATTGAAAATGATAGTTTGAAAAGGTTTTATTTAACAAATTTTGATCAACAATCATATTTGGTAAAAAGAAATTTAAAACTTTATTATTTTATATTTGTAACTTCAATAAAAAGATAAATAATTACTTTATTTAGTAACTGTCTATAATGCACCCATATTTCAATATGGCTCAAGTATCTGTGTTTGAAACTTTATGATACTTTATTATATTTTCTCAATGAAATATCTAATTCATGAAGTCGTAATAAACTACAAAAAAAATATTTGAATAATAATCAATTTTAGTGACAAGAAATAATTAGTCACTATAGTAACCAATTTAAGTAAAAATTTATAAACTAAACATTATTAGTAACTAAAATAGTTCAAAAAATTATAATTGGTCTCTAAATTGATAACTAAAACATTTTCTATTATAGATTGTTTTTTTAAATTGGTCACTAACATTAGCTATTAAGGTTTTAATTTGGATTGACATCATAACAATCGTATATTTATTATGTTATTATATTTTTAGTAATTGTTGTACACTTTTCAATATTTATATATCATGTATCTATCACGTATCGTATTCTATTATTTTTTGAAATAAATGTATTGGTGTATCGGATACATGTCGTATTTAATACACGTATTGTATCCATGCATCATAGGTAACTGTCAATTTTGTCAATAAAAAATTTGTTAAAGAATAATTTTCTTATCTATATTTAGAAAAATTATTTTTTAATAAAATTTTGTTGACAAACTTTTGAAACACATAAATGTACCTTAATGAAATAAATGTTTCATGTAACTTGGAAGAATAAGAAAAAGATATGATGTATGTTGAAAAACAATTTTTTCAAAAAAAAAAAATTCAAAATATCATGATCCTTATATTTGATCCATTCTATTAAGCGGGGCATTTGTGGATTTTTTTTTACTTTGATAACTAAATGGGTGTAATGGTTCGTTTGACATGCTTTTATTTTTATACCATATGTTTTAAAAACTTCTCATTTTAGTATAAAAATATTTATGATTTTTCATTTTAGTATATTGACTAAACTATGATTGGTCTAAATAAATCATATTTTCGTCCCGTCTGTGTTTTTATACATTCTTTTGATTAACCTATTTTGTTGAAATTAATAATATTTAATGGCAGTTCAATACCAAAAAGTATTAATTGTAAAGAAACAGTTGTCTCATTTTGTTTAAATTTTAAAAATAATGAGAATACAAAATGAGTACTAAAAGAAGTTACAAGGGAAAATACTGTCAAATGGTTAAAGAAACTATTTAAAATTTATTTCGGAAAAATAATAATAATAAAAAAATGTGAATCTCGGTCTACTTTGACGATGCACGGCCCATTATGGATCTAATGTATGCAATTCTTTTATTTTTTTTTCTGGATAAAAAATTTAAAAAATGAATTTACAGATTATGTATAACCATTTCTAGCAAATTTTAATAGCAAAAAGTTGTTATAATTTTAGTAAAGACTTTTAACACAAATATTATAGAAGATAAAAACTAAGTTATTTGCAATTAGACTTAATAAAATATTGTCAAATTTAAATGTCATGTCATCCTTAACAAGGATAATTAGAATTAGAAGAATGCCTTGGATAGATCAAGACGCCATGAGCAAAAATCATAAAAAGTTTCTATACTAAAAATATGATAGAATTCTAGTGCATGAAAAATAAAACATTAAATAAATATTCATCACGTTATTTTCATTATCGCTGATTATACATATACATATAGTAGTTAATTGTATATTGACGAGATTGGTTAAAATCCAAATGAAACTCATTGTATGAAAATCAGTCAACTTTTTGTTATTATTCTAAAACAGAAATCGGAATTGTTTACATGAAAAATATATTTCATCGAAAAATAAATAGAAAACTTTGTTAGTCTCAATATTTAACCAATAGTTAGCGATTGATTGAAAAAAATTAATAATAATAATTTTTTTATCAGCAATAATAAAAACTAATAAATAAGTTGACGTAAGTGAGTACTGGAATGTTTGATAAAATTCCAAATGTTTGGCAAATGTTTAGTTTAAGAAAATAGCTAAAATCTTAAAACTTTAACTTGGTTATGCAAGTTCCGAAAATATAGAAGTTGAATAAGAAGGCACTCGCTTGATGCTAAAACATTCGCGAAGAAAAAATATAAAAGAAAATAACGGTTGGCTTAAGGCATGTTGGGAAGAGAATTAGTCTGAATATCACGTCAACTTAAGATGATCCTGATGAAAGAAAAAAAATGATTATTTATTGCAATGTTGTAATGGGGAGTTGTGATAATGGGTATTACAATTTGATGTGAACCCATTCGTAAGGCCTCACTTAGGATTTTTAAGGATTAGAATCTTATAAAAAAATTTGAAAAATTAATGAAAATGTGAATTGAGAAGTGGTTGAAATTTCAGTTTGGACAATAATTTAGAGATGTCAATATATTGAGATGTAAAATTCCAGTTGAAGTGATTCTAAAACAACGTAAAAGATTTCTGAACTTTAATTTAGGCTTAAGAATAACTAATTTTGGATGAGTTGAACAAGAGTTATGACCACCGAATAAATCTAGGTAGAATAGGATTTTCTGAATTTTGGTGAAGAAGAAAGAACAATAGGGAGTAGACAAATATGAAAGATGTAAGGAAATAATCATTTTTTTTCAAGGTGGCAACACACAAAAGAATGGAAAAATCCTTTGATCACTCTACCAAGACATTTTTTGTTCTTAATACTTCCAGTTCAAAAGTTCCTTTCCCTGCGCACCAACGCTTCTTGGAAAGAACCTCACCTTTTGCGCACCAATGCATCGGGAAAGACAAGTAATACCCCTTACCTGCTCGCCAAAACCCGGTAAGAGCATTACTTTTCCTTAGGTCTTATAAGCAACTACCCTTGCCTGCTCACCAAAACCAAGCAAGAGTACACTCTTACCTGCTCACCAAAATCCGGTAAGAATGCTGCTTCTACTAAGACCCGTAAGCAACAACTCTTGCCTGCTCATCAAAACCCAACAAGAGTATCACCCTTACCTGCTCACCAAAACCTAGTAAGAGCGTTGCCTACCCTGAGACTCACAAACAACAACCCTTGCCTGCTCATCAAAACCCAGCAAGAGCCCACCACTTACCTGTTCACCAAAACCCGGTAAGAGTGTTGCTTCCCCTGAGTCTCACAAACACAACTCTTGTCTGTTCAACAAAACTCGACAAGAGCCACAACCCTTACCTGTTCACCAAAACCCGATAAGAGTACTACTTTTCCTTAGGTCTTACGTGCAACCACCCTTGCATGTTCACCAAAACCCAATAAGAGTACCACCCTTACCTGTTCACCAAAACCCGGTAAGAGGGTTGCTTCCACTAAGACCTATAAGCAACAACTCTTACCTGCTCACCAAAACCTAGCAAGAGTATCACCCTTACTTGCTCACCAAAACCCGGTAAGGATGTTGCTTACCCTAACACTCACAACAACCATCCTTGTTTGCTCATCAAAACACGACAAGAGCCCACCACTTACCTGTTCACCAAAACCTAGTAAGAGTGTTGTTTCCACTAAGTCTCACAAACACAACTCTAGTCTGTTCAACAAAACCCGACAAGAGTCCCACCCTTACCTGTTCACCAAAACCCGGTAAAAGCATAACTTTTCCTAAGCCTCTCAAGCAACATTCTTTGCCTGCTCAACAAAACCCAGCAAGGACATTGTTACTAAGCTTAGATCAAAGTCTTACAGTAACCCAAAATTCCATTTTATCCGACTCTCCAAAGTCCTAAGGGTAAAATAGTAACTCCTTTTACTTGACTCTCCCTAGTCTTCTGAGTAAAAGTACAACTTGGCTTTAAAGGGATGAATGAACTTCGAGCATACATCACACAACTAACATAACATGCTTCACTACCCCAAAAGAAAGAAAATCAATTCAGACTTTACCTTGTTGTTGTCGTGGCACTTCAAACTTCCCCCGTTCAGGGCAAGATTTGGCGTAATGACTCGGCTTGCGACAATTGTAACACTTCTTCTCATTCGGCTTTGCTCCTGAAAATTCTGGACAAACTCGCCAAAAATGGTCTCCCCCGCACTCGAAACACTTCATTGTCACTCGTCCTTCATGTTGAGGTCTGGTGTAGGGTTTCTCTTATCGTTTCTCATTGATGCTATTGTTGTTAGGATGTGCCCTCATGACCCGACTTGGGCCCTTCTCCAATTGTTCCATCATCTTTGTTTGTTCCACCAATACAAGGAACTCTCGGATCCTCAAAGGTACAAGGAATCGACGCAACTCATGGTCCAGACCGCCCTCAAATTTTCTGCAGCGCCATTCTTCGGTGACAGCCTACGAGTAGAACCTCGCAAATTACTCAAACCTATTAGTATAGGCCTGCACCGTTATAGTCCCCTGCTCAAAGTAAGGAATTTCGCTTCCTTCTCATATCCAGTGTTGTCAGGAAATTATTTCTCTAAGAACCGTGCCCTAAAGTTAGCCCAAGTCACTTGCTCTTCGCGGGTCTGCATCAGTTGTTGCATCCCCACCCACCAATACTCAACGTCTGCCACAAGAAGGAATGTGACGAAAGTCAACTTCTGTGCATCAGTGCACCCAATCGCTTGGCATATCTTCTCACACTCCCTCAGCCATGCATCCACCTCGTCCGGAGTGGCCTTGCCAGTGAACTTAGCTGGCCTATGCTTCATGAAATCTTCCATAGTCACGGGACGAGTAGGTGCGACTCTGGCTCTGGGTTGCACTGCATTAGGTTGTATCGCGTCCACCATTCGATGAATCGCATGTGCAATCTCATCATCCCCAGTATTATCCCTTCTTCTTCTGTTTGCCAAAGCTTGTGCACGCCACATATCTGCTGAATGAAACCGCACAACTTAAGTCATGACTATGCAAACAAAATGTTTAAACTAAAGAATTAACACACTGACTCGTAAGCGGAACACGATAAGCTCACTACCCAAAGACTCAAAAATCTTTTGAAAACCATTGCTCTGATACCAAATGTAACATCTCGTCCGAATATTACGAATCTATTTAATAAAAAAAAGATAACAATGTTAAATGCTCATTTATTAAGCTCCATTTTCCAAAACATGGGAAAATATAAAACTTTTATTACATTTGAAGTTAACTCAAATCCATAAAATTTAAAACTCAATTATAACGTCTACGGGTAGTAATATGAAATATTACAAATTCTTTAAAAACTCATAAAATATAAAACTCTAAGAAAGTCCTCTCCTAACTAGCCCTGTTCTGGCTCTATGCCTCACCAGATCCACCTGCAACATCGACTGCTCCCGTGTACCGCATACTCGATCATCGCCAAACACAAGCATATAGGGTGAGCTAACAGAATAAAGCATATGCATCAATTTATATAACAAAACACACACAATTCCAAGGATCCTCATCCTTTGATCTCATATCACATGGCCACCACCATTGTAATCCATGTTCTACGTCTTTGGTTGATAATCTCAAGCTATCGTTGTTGTCCAACCTACAAGCCACCACTTGTAGAAAACATGCGGGAACACTCGTTATTTCGTGCCACAACTCAAAGAATGCTCGTGTTACCCTCTGTCCTAAGCCACAACTCCAGGAATATTCCAACATCTGACCCTTGAGATATCGCCCAAAGCCTCGTAGACTACGCACATCCAAAGAAAGCAAAATCAACGTCTGCTTCATAAAAAATTACCTAGCGCTGCACACGAGTTGCCAGGCGCAAAAGGCTTCTAGACAGCCTGGCGGGGGACACGTGCCGTTAGGCGCCAAGCGCCTCTAATGTTACTGTTTCCACAAGTATCGCCTGGCGGGACAACCCTTATCGCTAGGCGCAACACGCTTCAATTCTCTACTGGTTTTGTAGCCATCGCTCGGCGGTCAAACACCACCGCCAGGCACTACACCAGTACTTGTGCAGTACTAGTTTTCAGCTCCAGAACAAGTAAAAACAAACCATTCACATTTCTTATGTATATATTCCCCCTTTTAAACCATGCTAGCATTCAATTCTAACTTATGAATAACGCATGCTCAAACAAATATAAGCAGCAACACTCTAACGATTTAAGCACATAATCTTATGCACCAATGCAATTAATATTGACACACATGCCTTCATCAATAACCAATTCTCCACATGTGACAACCCAAAGGAAAATTCAAATTGATATAGATCTACCTCATAACCCACTCATGCTTCATTATAAGTTACTTGGAATTATCAAGAGCTTATTCGTGTATTTTAAAGACTCCAAAATCAGCAATCTTGAGTAACGTATATATCTAACTCCTAACATCCAAATAAAATCTCCACCGTTGAAAGTGAAGAACCACATGTTATGGACCACTTGTTAAAATTTCACCTAAATCGGATGGTTAACGAATCGAAAAATGCAGTTTTAAGAAAACTGCACGAACTAGAAAAATTGGTGGCGCCTAGCGCCCAGAAGTGAGGAAGGTGGAGCCTGGCAGGACTATGCTAGCATCGGGCGGTTCCTGTTCCGCAAAAAATACGAAAAATAACATTTTTCGTGAATCAGAGCATCTGGCACCTGGAGGTAACCAATGTGCCGCCAAGCGGTTCCTGCTGTTTCAGGAACCCCAACATTCTTCTCTACACCTGCGAACCTTAATCCATTCAACTCCCACTGTTCTGGTTTCATTCAATTTACGGCTCAAAAGGTTGTACTCAATGTTTAGGTTCACTATCCATTCCTAGAACTTCTAATAAGTGAAATTCCATTAACCTTTTTCCCTTAATTTAGTGCCACTATAAAAATCCCCAAATCATCAGCCCTAAATTAGTGTTCATATAGTTTTTCATTGAATTTAAACTTCAACTACATATAATCCCACGAAATCTGATCTCCAACCATTTACCAATCATTATTACTATCTTTTACCCCAATCAAAGTTAACTCAGGAACCTCAAAACACCGAAATCGAACCAATATTGGTTCACATCGCCTGACGGGTGTTCATCACCGCCAGACAGTTCATCAAAACCCAGAAACTAGGTTGAGCAGTACGCGTCGCCTGGCAGCACAAGACTCGTCGCCAGGCGGTTCCTCGTAGGAACCCAGAAACCAAGCAAAAATACATGCGATTTATCATTAAACGTAAAATTAACGAGTAACAACTCCCATAACCTGGAAATCCTTGCTTAAAATTTGAGTTTTAGAGTTCTTTCTCTTTGATCACCAGGCCGCCTAGCACTTTCCTTCAATTCAGCTCCCAAATGCACTCAATTCTCACCACACATTCTCTGAATTCGTACCTCTCCCAATGCTCAGTAATGGCAGCACAGAAAAAACCTCCTCCACACTCAAAATTTGCCTCTTATTGGTGCCTTAATGGTAGTTTAATGTGGTAAAACGAAAATGACATTAAAATTGATGTAATTGCCATTCAAGGTCCATCATTAGTTGTTTTCTAGCCCCTTAGACTGCCTTCACATGGCTGGTAATAATTCTTACAATTCGAAGATTATATTACTGTAACATCCCGTCAGGATATTACGAATTTTAATAGAATAAAGAAAAGTAATTATTTACACTGCATTTAATAATACCTCATTTTCCAAAAACACGGGAAATTAAAATCTTTATATTAATTCCAAATATAACCAAAGTTCATAAACCATAACAACTAAACTTAATAACAAAGTCTTTCATCAGAGTTTAGAAAATATTTCAAAGCCGAATAATATAAAACTCTCAGGCTTTTTCCCCACTTCACGGCTAAGCCTCACCAGCTTCACCTGCAACATCATCTGCTCACGTGTACCGCGTACACGATCATCGCTAAACACAAGCAGATAGGGTGAGCTAAAAGATAAAGCATAAATGTACAACAAATACACACACACACACACACATATATACATACATACATACATATATATATATATATATATATATATATATATATATGCATAAACAATAAAATACATCAATAACACAAACTCTTCTCTTATCCCGCATGGCCACAACCATATATGATATTATCTCATTTCCCAAAGAACTTCCTTCTTTTCTATCACATGGCCACAACCATGTATATCGATGCACCTTGCGGAAGACTCGTTACCTTCCTTCCACATGGCCACAACCATGTATATCAATGTACATCAAGGAGACTCGTTCCAGCTCTTCCACATGGCCACAACCATGCTAGCAGTGTTTTACATCTTCTATTAAGTATCTTAAGGCGCTTTGCTACCTCACCTATCAGCCACAACCGATAGAGCACGTGCGGGGACTATGCTACGGATCACACACCTCGCCAGGTGGAGTTCCCAAATACGAACATAGTCCGTAACGTCCCAGGACTACCAAACTCGTTAGTGAATCACTGAGGAGGGCAATCCATCTGGACCCATCCGTACTGGCCACAACCAGCACACTCACACCGACAACACTCGCCAACCCGAGCCACAACTCAAAGGTTGCTCGTGTTCATCCGCTATCCCGAGCCACAACTTAAGGGAAGTCATTCCGGGTCACAACCCATAGAATGCCACATGCTTAAACCCTATCCTGGGCCACAACCCAAGGATACGTTCCGAGCCACAACCCAATGAACACTGTTAAGACTTTGACAAGTGTACCAAGTCGCGCAAGTAGTAACTGGTAAGACCGGGATATCGTTTCCCAAGAGACTCGTGTATACTAAATTATTGTGTAATTAGTGACTAATTTAAACTAATGAATAGATTCATAATTTGGGTTTTTGTATGCAAGAAAGTAAATATTTCATAAATAAGTAAAATTGAACTTGGATATTTGAAGACTTTAGAAAATGGTAAAGACTAGAAATGCATTGGATTGGTATTGTTGGAGTTAGACTTCACCTACTTCACTCTCATGTATATTAAACAATAAAACTTTTCTCCATTAATTACTAATGTCAACCCACAAGTCTACTCAAACTCTAATTCCTTAGTTGAATGAGCCTAGGTTTCCTTATTTAGAGTCAATTCCTTGAATCCCTAAATAAACAAACCTGCTTTACAAATTAGGGTTTAAGACAACTAATGGGTCAAGTTCTATTCCTAGATACAAGTTCCATTAGGTATCTTGTTTCAATTCTAGGTTTCAAGAGATATTTTCCAATACCTAATGACCCAAATATCATGCAATGAATAATCAAAACAAAGCAAGCTTTAAGCACATAAACAAAGATACTAACAATCAATGGAAGAAGCATTTATATATTCAAATCATTCAAAAACACATGAAAGTTCAGTGGCTACATCTAACCCCAACAAAAATGGGTTTAGCTCTCCATTGTCATGGAGAGCTCAAGCTTATAAAAATGGAAATGGAAGAGGGAGGAGATACAAAGAGGAAGAAAGGGTAGTTCCCACTAGCCCTAGCAGACCTCCAAGCACTCCAAGACGTGTTGCTCGAGCTCCAAAGTGTCCAAGATACGTTTCCCCTCGCGAAAACAGAAGAAAAAAAGTCAACTTGCCACATCAGCGAAAATTGGCGCCTGTCGAAAAGGTCTCACCGCCAGGCGCTAGGGAACAAACAATGGCAAAACGACCAGCTACCGCCCTGCGGTGTCTAGGTCCCGCCAGGCGGTGAGCAGCAGTGGCGCCTGGCGCTGGCGGCCTGTTGCGCCTAGCGCTATCTCTGTGTTGCTAGGCGCTTTCTGTTGACATTTTTGCTCTTCTTCTTGCTATTCCGGGTCACTCATTTGTCTGGACTTTTGGAGCAAAACTTCCAATCTACAAAAAGGACACAAAAAATGGGGATTAGTGGTATATTTAGATCAATGTAACCCACAATGTATTTATTTACAAAAGTAAGGTAAAATTGAGGATTAAGTAGGTTAAAAGCTTTGGAATAGATTATTTTGCTAATGAAATATAGCTTGGATAATGGTAAAAATTAACATTATCACAATTGCATCACAACTTTTGAAAAAGTGCTTTAATTAAGTACTAATATTTATATTGTTTCTCTCAATTTCAGACCAAATTTATTATTTGTATAAATGTTTTACCAATATTTTTTATTAAAAATAACTTTTTAACATATTACTTTATTAATTACTTTTCTATTAAGTACTCATGTTTTGTTAATTATTAATTTTTTTCCAAAATAGAATAATATTGTCTCTTACTAATTCTAAACAAAAATTTCTATTTGTGAGAATGTTATACTAATTTTTTTTTATTAAAAATGACTTAATAAAATGACTTTTACCACTAAATTTTAATATAAATATCAAATACTTAATTTTTGTAAAAATTTTATACTTAATTACTTTTAATTTTATAAAAAATGGATTTTAATTATTAAAAAAATTAGGTCAAGATTGAATCAGATACACGTAAATAGGTACTAAATTGAAACCAAAAGACATATATGGGGACTAAATCGAAATCAACACAATAACATCTGATAGTGACACTGACACGTGGCATTGCAATGCCACGTGACACTAACAATGCCACATGGCACTGACAATGTCAAGTGTCACGCACAGGGACCTGACACGTGGCATTTTTATTTTTTTTTCAAAAAATTAAAAAAAATTAAAAAAAACCACAGACTGACATGTGGCACGTTGACTAACGACGTTAGTGAACTCCGTATGAAAGGGACCTAATTGAAGTACTTTTTCAAAAGTTGGGATGCAATTGACACTTTTTTAAAAGCGGGTACCAGATTGACACACTTGTACCAAAGTGGGTATCATCCGAGTAATTAAACCTTACTTTTTGTTTCATTTGAAGAACTATCATGTTTTGCTAAAACAATTTTTGTTATTTCTCAACCATTGAGTATATATGTTGATATTTGAAAAGTTTTCTTAGATTATTTTTAATCTTATCACACCCTTAATTATACATTTGTTGTTCTTTGTTCGATTTCTTTCAATAGTCTCTCAAATTGTTTCTAAATATTTGTTAATTTTTTAATATTTTTATTTCTTGTTTATTTTTATTGTGTAGAATACTATTTCAATATATTTTATCTTTTTTTTTTCTAACTCATTATCAATCATACTGTAATTTTTTCATTATAATTGTATAAATAACTTTTATTTCTGCAATATAAAAATTTAATGTAATTGTCATGAATAATTTTTTATCACCATCCAACATAATTGAAGTTCAAAAGATACAAGATCTATGTTAAAGTATTATTATTATGATTATTATTTATATTCTTTGTATCATTTTGATCAAGTAATGTATTATAACTTTTATTAGTATATAAAAAAGAGATTCATTAAAATTTAAAAGATTGAAGCAAACAAACATTTAAAATATATTTTAATTTGAATATTTGTTTTCCTTTTATATTTTTTAAAAATTATTTTTAAATTTTATCAACTAGGTTTCATTAATGTTTGCAAATTTAATAAATGTTTTGGTTCTCATGAAATTTTATTTGGTATTATAATCTAAAATGTAAATGATTATAATTTATTTTAAACTTTTATTATAATTATTATTTGTTTTTTGTATCATTTTGATCAAATGATGTATTATAACTTTTATTAGTGTATAAAAAAGAGATTCATTAGAATGTAAAAGATTGAAGTAAACAAACATCTAAAATATATTTTAATTTGAATATTTGTTTTCCTTTTATATTTTTTAAAAATTATTTTTAAATTTTATCAACTATGTTTCATTAATATTTGTAAATTTAATAAATATTTTGGTTCTCATGAAATTTTATTTGGTATTATAATCTAAAATGTAAACAATTATAATTTATTTTAAAGTATTTGATATCGAAGAAACAAACAACCATCCTTCTAATATTGAATATTTAATAATATTATGTTTCCTTTACCATAATTTTTTATTATTTTATAAAAATTAATTAAAATTAATATTGAAGTAGTAAGAAAACGAGTATGGATATGGGTACGAGATTATACCCGTTACCCGGTGGGGATGGGAATGAGATAAAAGTTTTATACCCGTTGGGTTTGCGTATGGGGATGATGATGAATTTTTTCTACGGGGATGGGTATGGGATAGCGAAACCCGTCCCCATCCCGCCTCGTTGCCATCCCTAATCACATCAGTTAATATTTCACTAATTTTTATAAAACTTATCTCCAAATTTACTCACTTCACCCTCTAAATCCATTCAAAAAAAAACACAAAAATCCATCCACCCAAATCTACACAAATTTATCTTCACACTCTCCCCATATCCATTCCACCAAAGGAACACACCCTTAATGTCTCAATCACCACAAACAAGGAATGGAGTACTAATATGAACAAGAACAAATGTTAGTTGTGTAGGATGAAGTTTTGGAAGTTAGATAATTTTTTGAACATCTTTAGATCGAAAATAACTTTTCTTGCATCAAAGGAAGTTAATTATTTATATTTAGTTAATTTAAATGTGATTAATGTGTGGAAATTATATACAAGTTGTGAATTAGAGTTGAAATTCCTTAGAATTGGAGTTGAGGTTAAGTATAAAATCCATATGTTGAATTAATTTATGATTTGGACTAGTCAATTTTAGTCTAAATTGATTTTGGAAAAGGTTTTTATCCTGTTTTAAGTGTTTAAAACATTTAAAGAGCATTAAAATTTATAAAGAACAGATTCTGGCAACTATATTATGCTGGTTGCTTTTCTATTTGATACAAGATTCATTTAAGTCCGAAAGTCAAATGTGAGTCTAAGTCTCACATTAAGTACAAATAAAAAAGTTGAGTAGCATATAAAGATGAAGACTCATAAACTTATTGTCTTAAGATTTTGGATTAAAAGTTGTGTCAATATCTTATCTGTAAGTTGGACTCATGTCTCATTGGTGTTATATCTTCAATCCCTTTTTTCAACCCTTTTCCATTTTTGTCCATACGCGACACCAAAATCATGATGGGACGACAAACCAAAAAAAAAAAAGAAATGTGAGAAAAAAAGGTCAGCAATGACAATATTTTTTTTTAAGTCTCACCAATGTTCGGCATTCACGTAGTGTTTATCGACACTCCAAGAGCAAAATCCACGTTCTCCTTTTATACATGAAGACATTCTTCCAAACAATGGTCATTACATTGATTTTCTTATATTTACATCATGACCCTCTACACCAGTGGCAGAACTTGCTCGATATTTATGGGGGTGCCAAAATATACTTAAAATTTATATATTTAATTTATATATTTAATTATGGATCCGTAAGATTATTTAACTTAATAATAATTGAATCAATACTAAAATTTTTAGTTATATTTTGTTTTTAATG
>Ga0214545_1009516_pt1 | contig 14752 bp, 8 predicted proteins | sample CNSS4metaG_FD_160064 | JGI IMG/M metagenome (GOLD analysis project Ga0214545, IMG submission 160064) | Root nodule microbial communities from cowpea collected in UCLA plant growth center, Los Angeles, California, USA - CNSS4 | ecosystem: Host-associated > Plants > Roots > Nodule | place: USA... | reverse complement strand
GGGTTCGGGTATGGGTACGAGATTATACCCGTTACCCGGTGGGGATGGGGATGGGAAAAAAGTTTGATACCCGTTGGGTTTGGGTGTGGGGATGGGGATGAATTTTTTATGCGGGGATAGGTATAGGATAGCGAAACCCGTCCCCGCCCCGCCCCGTTGCCATCCCTAGTCGTTATTCTTAAAATCATGTCTAATAATAAGAATAATTATTCAGAAAATTTCAAATATCTTTAAAGAACTTATCAATACAATTATACTAAATCACTATTTATTCAGATATATTTTTAAATTATATAATTTATAAATATATTATAAAATATATTTTTGAATTACAGAATCCAATCCAAAAATATATTTTAGAGTAATACAAACTATTTCTATATAATTTAAAAATAAATTTCAAATTATACTATCTGAAATGTTGTCCATCTATCGATAATTTACTAATTTCGATTTTCTCTATTTTATTGAGGTGCAGAATAAAGGGATGGAAGTGTGTTAAAATATAACACGCTACATTTGACCGACCAATTGCTGTCTGTGCCAGTGACATTCAACCCCAGAGAGAGGAATGTCCAATTAAAACCCTAAACGCATCCCCAATTAAAACCTCTTAAAACCCAAAATGCATGCCCAATTAAAATCCAAAACGCGTAGCGGTATCGGAGTGGTATCAGAATTACATTCTCAGTATTTTATCTGTTCTCTCCAACACATCCTGACTTTACTCCTTAGTACTTTGATATCGTATCCTATGTTTTATTAGGGTGCACTGATAACAAAAAAAGTAGACTTTCAACCTAGAACTCAAAATTCTAAATAAACACTCGATAATTTTAAATGTTTTAAAACTCAGAAAATAAAAGTTTGAAAATAAGATGTAAAAATACAAAGAAAATAGGAAATTGAAAACCGAAACTTACGAAATATTTATGGTTTTATAGTTCTATAAACATACAAAAGTTATTAGTTTTGAAACATTTTCAATAGTGTTATAGTTCTTTTACAATTTTTTGCGTTTTCTTTTTAAAAATTAAAACATTTTCTTAATGCATTGGACCTGAAATTGAATTATTTAGACAGGACCGATATTCAATCCATCATAAATCTTATTATACTTACATTGAACCATCCCCATAAATAAATTAAAACCTTATGTTTATGGAAATCATTTTTTCTCCTTTCTGACTTTTTTCTTTAACTAAATAAGAATAGGTAAGAATGCATAATTATACACATTTTCTCTTCCAATTTTTCTTTCCTCTTACCGAAACCTTCCACTAAAATTTAAGAAAACACCAACCACAAAAGGGAAAGAAAAATGAATGGTAGAACCTTAGAAATTTTCCTGTTTTTGTTGCCTACAATGCAAACGAAAATTTATAGTAATACATTCTAAGGAATACTAACCATGCAGACAAGCTACTCATGCAACACAACAAAACATAACTCACGCTTAACCGGGCTAGTTTTACGACTTACTGTTACTTCAATAAACCACGTGCACTACACTAAAATTTCAGCTATACTTTTGCTTGTGTACAATAGTTCGGATGTCATAATGTAGAAAACATGACCAGCAATCTACCCATTTCAGCAGCTCTACTAACATCATATTTAAGGCACACCCTAGTATTATTTCAATAATTATAGAAGGAAAAGAAGCAAAAGAGATTGAAAAAAAGGTTAAATTTATAAATCCGAACAGAAGTCTCGAGCATATCTATAGACACAGGACCTTCTTATACCGCCTGTCAGGACTATTATTTAAAAATTTTATCTTTACAGACTGAGGCTACCAAAAAAACAAAAAGTTTAATATAATTGACAAGCATCATATATTTACCTCTTGAGTGGTTTGTAAAGGACAACTGTCACATATTTCGACTGGAATCTGTGAGTCAGTCCAAGGGCAACAACAGACTTTGAGGCCAAATTTTTCTCTATGAAGACGTGATTTAGCACTACATGTTGGGGCTTGGAAGAGGAACCTACGTCAGAGTTCTCCATACCTAGGACAGTAAGATGCAGTTGCGAAGGAACAGACATTGGCTCTTTTGCAAAGTCCTCGTCAGCTGGAAATGCTTGACCATAACTGGATTCGGGAGAAGGTGGTGCTTCAAACTCAGACACGCCATCAGGGTTTTCTGGCACATAATCCTGCAGCGAGACAATAACATTCAAACCAGTTTCTGGAAGAGAAATCAATTTCCCTAAATGGGATAGGTAAATATTAACAATTCTTGTAATCAGTTGAATTTTCTTTTGATATTGATAGTCAAGTCAATTTCAAAGTAATAAGAACGAAAATCAGGAAACAATTTGCAAGAGTTTATTACTCAATTTCCATTCAAAACTCCTTCTAACTCCCAACCTTACTAAAAGCACAAAATCCTATGAAAACTAGCTTTGCAAAACTTATAAGTTGTTTCCATGAACCAATAGCAGAGTACAGAAACCAGTGTTTCCCCTGTCTATGCTCGACCTTTATCTCCATATGCGGCATGAAGACATGACAAAATAATATGGTACGTGTTACTCTTTCCTTGTCCCACCCACCTTGGCTACATGTCCTGTTCACCCTCATCATCTAACATAAAATAAAGACCTAAAAGAAGAACACAAGGAAAAAGCTTTGGCATTGTTGTATGTCAAGTTCATCTTAAAACCCAATTGAAGCAATCACCTCACACAGAAGAAAAAAACTTCAATGCAGGCATACAACTAAATTATACAGGAGAATTAATTTCAAGACGAAAATACGTTCAGAAAATGATATTTTCATCAAGAGAGAATCAAGTAGGACGATACATACATTAACATCAAGAAGATTGCAAACATGTCCCATCTCGTCAGTTACATTAGGAAGGTCAGGAATAAATCTCTCTTCACCATCAACAATGAACCTGTAATGATATATTCCTGGTGGAAGGACTAATAAGATTGAGTGATCCTTGCCAGCTCGCTGCAGTGCCTTCCTGCAAATAATAAACTTAACGTTACTGATCTCATTGTAGAATATATACAGACACGATAACTATTTTATGTCAAATACAATAAATATGTTGTCACTGACAAAAGAGTGCTTAAAATTCACCTAGAGGTCCAGTTATCCCAGGATCCCTCAGCAGCCACATTGTTACCACCGTAGTTCCATGTAATCATGACAGGGATCCCTTGCTCAGGAGGTTGATTGACGATACCATGAGGCTCATTCTGCCACATTTGATTGAGAAAAGGAGGGCCATTACCTCTTTGTAATGGAGCTAGAGGAACCTGAAAAACAAAGAAAGTCAATATTTATTTTAAAGTAATGCTAATTTACCACTGGTGAAACTTACAAATTTCCTAACCCAATAAACAAATTCGTAACTCTGAAAGAAATTGAAATTTCAGCAAGGCATATAGCAATGGTGCAAGTTACTTCACGAATAATTTTAAAAAGAGTTACTCATCCTCCACTTTCATTTTCTTAAATTTTAATGGTAAGTGGGGCAACATATCTGAAACACAATAGTAAAAAAATATAAAACAAGGCGTAGACCCCTCTCTAACGTGAATAGAACCAATCCCGAAGGATATCAACAGAGGCACCACAGAAGGGTGTGCCAGAGTTCCGGAGTGTGGGCTGGCCGGAAATGCAGCTGAGAGCAGTTGGTCAATCAGTGTCTAAGAGAGAAGACACCTACATCAATTAGCCTTCAGAAGAGCTGAGAGTGGGAAAATGGTCTAATGAAATAAAAAGGGGGCAAAATCCCAAGATTCCCCCAACCAAACTATGCCACTCCCCGGAACAAAAATAGAGGGGTTTTAGTCTCATGCAAAAGTGGTTATGACTGCAATGGCATCAATTCAAGCTGCTCTAGACACAACGGGGTTTCACAGACTTTCATTAGTGTTGTTAGTAAGAGCAAATAGCTATGGTGCACAAAGTGCCATCAATCACTCTGGATTTTGAGTACAAGATATTATATAAAACCAAACTGGTTTGAGAGGGTAATCACCTTGCTTCCACACACGCAAGTAGTAGTTAAAAATATGGATTGCATTAATTGACATAATTATGCAGAAGCAAATGAACTTAAATGTCATAATCTGAGCATATTGCCAGGGTTGTTTGAAAACACCGAACAACATGAAGAAAATGTTGAGGGGGCTACTACTCCTCTAAGATAAATTAACACCGTGAAAGTTACAAGGTCTTTTTTCCACATATGACAGGATCTATTTAGCGACTACGAAATGATCTTACTGCTGAAAATCTGAAAATTGCAGAGTGCAACATTTTTCACAACATTACATTCTACGTTGGGAGTGACAATCTTTAGACGCAAAAAGTAATTCAACATATATACATGAGCACACCTGGGAAACCCTGTCCATTATGAAGGTAAAAGATAGATACATATATCTGTGTAAAATTATAGATATTCAAAAGAACTAGAGGGTAACTGAAAGATGATCATTTTATTAAACAGAAGATCAGGTAAAATTAATATTAATTCGAAACATTGGAAAAGAAAACATAAAAATTACTTAATTGTGTTTTGGAAACATGTTTCCCACGGATATACACCAGCTCTCCTGTAGCAAGACAAACCTGCTTCTGCGTCCCCTTTTACTAAATTGACACAAAGCATTAACTTACACACGTCTGAACCCATACTGAACACAATATAAGCATGCAAAATATGATAACCAAAATTCATAAATAGTTAATGAACAGTAATTCATACAAAATTAAACTAAACCAACAGTCTTGTTTTTTCAACTTGGCTGGACACGTAAATATCAACTCTCACTAGATAGAGATGCCTTAGAAATAGAAGTTTTCTTCTCCAGGTTATACGCAGTTTTCCACAAATCAAAAGCCACAAAAGAAAACACTCCGAACATAGATATGTATAGAGAAGACACTGGGCAAATATTTACCAAACCCACGGATCAAAAGAACGTTGGATAGAAAGGAATAAATGCACAGAAAAATATTAATTGTATACTGTATACCACATTTAAATTACATACTGATGCATTGATAACAATATCCAAAATTATTGCATCACCATTGACAAACATTATCATTTATCTGCATTCCAATATTTCACGCGTTGTTTCTCAAATGGAGAAATGTCGAGGAAAGACCCCAGAACAGACGTCACATAAACTGATATAGTAAAAAAAAAACCTAATAACAATAAAATTGATTCTGTGAAAAGTTAAACTTGGTCGGGTTCCAAACAGCTTTCACTCAATCCAGTACACTAGAACTATTCAAGTGCATTTCCAAATGGTGTAATAATCTAGTCACAAGTCACACCCATCCACAATATGCTTGTTTAACCAGAAAACCATTAGGTGGGACACGTTAAACTTATATGGACTCATTGTGTAGCAGATGAGCGAACTGTGTCGTAAGTCCAGCAAAGTTTCAACTCTCACTGCACAGAAAAGGGACTGCAGCATTGGACAGAATCTACAAAATAGTGAGCTAACTCTCCTAAACAAACGGATGCGAGTACGTAAAAGTTCTGAAAAGAAAAAACAGCTGACAGTCGTACTCTCCAAGATCCACACTACCCGCCTCTCAACATTCAAACAGATTAAACCATAGCTAGACAATCAAAAGTAGAAATATTCAGGTAGGTCACCGTCATGTTTATTGCCTGCTTGGTACACAAGTTAGACATATATTTCTCCACCGGTCTAGAAGCTGTGACTTGCAGCTTCACTTAGTTTCCATATATGAAAACACACTGTTGTTCAATCTGAACCATGTCCATGCACGAACGAACCAGTTCATCAACAACAAAATTACCAGATCCGTTCGACAGCACTTTCTTTTTTAAACTTCTAACGTGTGAAGATAAACTCAATAAATAATCCGCGGTTTCAACAAAAGTAACCCTACCTACACTGACTCCTAATCTCCCGCTCTCTGTCTCTCACGCACCAGACATTAGTTAGCACCAAAACTCACCAACCGAACACAGAAAGCAAAATCGACGAATAACCTAGTCGACCGAACAAAACCAAAATTCTACCAAAATCAATTCAACATCAACGCATAAACCAAATGCAGAAAAATTGAAGCAGAAGTGAGAGAGGATTTGCGGGTAGAACCTGAGGACCGAAGAGGATCGGCGATCTAGACCGTCGAGGACTTTGAGGCGGGCTATTGGCCATTGAATCGGAGGAGAAGGCGCGAACAGGAGGACGAGAATCCGGCGCGTGAGCTACACCTACGACGGTTTCTGCGACTGGGGAATCGACGGTGGCGGTAATGGATCCGTCTTCTCTGCCGTTAGCGTTTCCCATGCGATATGCTATTTGCGAAAGCAAACGACGGAAAGTGAAGGGAAAACGAAACGGTGCGTGGTGGCGTCGTCGTCGTTTTGTGAGAGAGCAATGCAATGCAATGCGCGCGAGGTGAAAGATGGAACGAGGATTGAGATTGCGCGAGTGAGAGTGGAGAGAGAGAGGAAGAAGAAGAGAAGAAAATAGAAACGGTTTCGTTGTTTGTTCTTATCAACTTCTCCTGTCTGAGTCTGATCTGACGCTGTGTTCTGTTTGGACTTTGCAGAAGGAGAAATAGAGATCAAGAAAAAGAAGAAAAAAAAATGAGAGCAAAAATATAACCCTTTATTTTATCTTCACTCTCTTTTCATCGCGTTTCTTTTCACGCTCTTCTTCAAACTGTTCTTACATTATGTCACATTTTTTTAATGGGAATGTATGCATCATAAATCGGAAATATTGCCAAACCTTATAATTTTGGATATTTTATTATTATTATCCTTGAATCATTTTTAATTAAAAATGCATAATAAAAAATATTTGTAATATATAAATTTTTACTAATATTATTTTTGGTTTTTAGTAACTTCTTTTTAAATATTATAATTTGCATATTTATATATTCAAATAATTATTTCCAATTATAATAATTTTAAGAAATATTTAATTAATTGAGTTATTTTAATATATTTGCCTTGAATAGTTTAGGATTTTTTATTATTGTACTGTTTCTTTTGGTCCCTTTTATTTTTTACTTAATATAAATATTTGTAAAAGAAACTAAAAAATAATAATTAAAAGATTAAATATATTTTTTTGGCTCAATTTTGTGTTGTGTTTGGACTGAGAACCGGATATGAGAGTGATTTGTAACATTTTGTCTACAATATAATTGATAAAATTTAATCAATTTTTATTTTTAATAGATTAAATAGTAAGATTATTATTTTACTCTCCATACTAAATAAATGTAATGTAAATATAAAAAATTAATGTTAAAATAAAATTAATTTTTTTAAAATTAGAAAATAATTTATTAATAATATCGTTAATAATTTATTAATATTTTCAATAGTAACTTAAAATAATTTATAATATATACTATTTAATTTAACAAACAAAAAAAATATCTCTAATTCTATTTAAATTTATTTTGTTTTATATAATTTATTTATTTAAAAGAATTTCTTAATAATAATATAATTATAATAATAATATCTTTTTTATAATAATAATCATTATTATATCATAATAATTATTAATATTAAAAAAATAATTATATATTGTATATGACTATTATAATACATATTCTCTTCATTTTTCTTCACATCTTTGCATGTGATCTTTAAGAATCGTTACTCACAAATTTGTGCTTACAAATTGCTACAAATTTAAATATAATATTAGTAAAAATTGAAATTAGTCTCTTTTCGAAATTTTTAACTAATTTTGTTCCTTATATTTTCAAATGCGTGAATTTAGTTCTTTAAACTAACATAAGTTTATTTGATGTTTCAAATGTGTTTCTCGACTAACATGAAGTGGGAATGTGTCAAAGGGTAATACTATACTATCATGAAATGTGTTTTGAAATGTCAAATAAACTCAATAAAATTTAGTTAAAAATATTAAATTCATGTTTTTTTCAAAGTTAAAAGACTAAATTAGACCAAATTTTAAAAAAATATTAATCTTAATTTTCATTTTAATTTAAATAAAAGGGAAAAACATATTTAACTCATAATTAAAAGTAACATTATACCATAATTGCAACCATATCTAGTAAATTTAAAATATACTTTATGTGCTTAAACGTATTTATTTATAGTAAATTGAAAATTATTATTTATTATAAATTCTAAATATATAAAAGTATTTACTTTTGTGTGCTGGAAAAATTGAAACATTTCTTTTTATTTGTAATGAAAAAATAAAAGAAAATAAAAATTTAATAATAAAAATCTTAAAATAATTTTACTTTTGAAAAAATTAATTACAAAATTTAATTTAAGTTTAATTAAGATTTAAATTCCTAATAAATATATACGTTATCAATTATATTTTCATTAAATTATTTGGGTTTGTTCTCAATTTTTGTTTTTCTTTTCTATTAAGTATCTTGTCCTTATATTAAGTATCTTACTTATTTGTCTTTATATTTTTTTTATCAATATTAAATGGTGTAAATATAACAAGAGATTTTTATTATTTGTTATCATTTTGTAAAATAACAATTTGTTAGGATAAGGTTAAGAGAGAAATTGTTGATGAAAGTAAAGGAAAAAGAAAACCAAAACAAAAATCTAAATAAGAATGAGATTTGAGTTTAGTGTTAAACTAGATATAAACAATGTAGTTTTTTAATGCATACCTCAAATAAATTGTGTTTATACGTCAATTAGAGGGTTTATATACTCAACTAAACTTAATCATGTACGCAAATTATCTAAGACAATTTATAAATTAAAATAAGCTTCGAGAACCTGGTTTGACAACTTTAAAAAAAAAAATGTCTTTCTCAGTTGGGATTTAAAAAACACAACTAGTGATTCCTCACTCTTCACTCTAAGATGTACAAATTATTACCTTTATGTTTATATATGTGGATGATATAATTGACATTGAAAATAACACCATATTTTTTCAATCTTTCATCAAACATTGAATTAAGGATTTTGGTGACCTACAATACTTCTTAGGTATAAAAGTTCAAAGAGAAAATTTTGTTATGTACTTACAATCAAAGTACATAAGAGACTTTATAAGGAATTTCAACATGAAAAATGTTTCACCTTGTCCAACACCAATGGTGACCGACAACCAATTTATGGTTGAAAGAGAAAAATGAAAGACTCGATCATGTTCAGGCAAGCCACTAGAGCACTATAGTACTTAATAAACATAAGACTGACATAGGATTATCAATAAATAAGCTTATCCAATTCATGAATTTTTCCATTATCGATCAAAGGCAAGGTGCTAAAAGAATACTTAGGTATCTTAAAAGTACCATTCACCATTGTTTACACATTAAACCATCCATTCACTTGGACTTAATAAGGTTGTCAAATGCAGACCGTACACAAGTGTGAATGATAGAAAGTTCATGGTCAGTCAACGTGTATTTCTTGGTGAAACATTAGTCTTTTGGTCCTCAAAGAAGCAATGGTAGATCTAGCATGAAGTCATAATACAGAGTCGTGACTACTTAGCTACTAAAATAACATAGATTTGTTTACTTCTTAACAAGTTGAAATTCTCTCTATTAATAAAACCAACATTATGGTGTGATAATTTGAGTGTCAAGACTCTAGCTTTAAATATAGTTATGCATGATCGATCCAAAAAAAAACATTGAAATTGATGAGCATTACATTAGAGGTCAAGTGTCATAGAACAAAATTGTTGTAGCATATGTTTCATAAATTGATTAAGTTGATGACGGTCTCACTAAAACATTAACTCATACACGATTCAACCAATAAAGTGATAAACTTTGGGTGACTCTCTCACCCATAAGTTTGAAGGGAAATAAGAAAAAAGATCCTTAGATTTGTACATATTTGTATGTCCAATATTATCTTTTAATATTGTCGATTACTATATTTGTCAATCAATCATTATAAACACTACTCTTTATCTTATTCAACTATAGGGTCTTAATATTAGTTACGATCGTTAACATTTACTGTATATGTACAATGTTATCATCATATTACAACATTATTCGCTCAATTTCAATACATTCACTTATGTTTGAACCGAAACAATACAAATCTTCTATTATAGGTTAACCACAAAAATATATTGATTAATGTTAATATAAAATAAAATGCAAAGACAATAAATAAGATGTCATTAACAAGATAATGTCATCTATTTCAAAAAAAAAAATTAAGTAAAAACTAACTTGAAAAATATATAAATTTTAAATATTTTATAAACTATTAAAACTTAATCAAAAATATATAAATTTATCATACACTTTAATTTAATTAAGCTAAAAAATTATTGGCATAAATGTGGAAAAATAAGTTTTGTAACACTAATATAATAAATTTTTTTCATTAGTTGGCCTTCATGTTTAAATTTAAACTACTAATTCTAACATAATAACAAATAAACAATTCCAATACACATAATTTTGTAGTTGTCTATAGCTGAATTTGATAGTATACGTTCTCCTTTAACTATTTCTATAATATTTTTAATTTAATAATCACCATAATCTCTTTCTTTTCTCCTGGAGAAGAAGGTCAGAAACCACCAAGAACAAAAGTCACCATCTCCAAATACTTTCATTTTATATTTCATGTTAGTGGTGTAGAAAGTTTAAATTAGCTATTATACTACCTCAGGGTCATAAATAACTAATTAAAATATTCTGATGCTATAATGAAAGAATATATTATCACACTCAAAATACTAATAAAATTATAAAAAAAAAAAACGTTATGAACTTAAAATACCAAAACAAAACCTTTAAAAGACAAAAGAGCAAACAGATAACTGAAAAGGTGAAGGACATAAAAGTATTTTACCTGTTTTTGTTTATTCCAACCATTATTGATTAATTTATTATAATAAGTTGGATCTTGAAGAATGGCTGTGGTTAACTTCATTTAATAATATTATCAATTTATCAGAATCACAAGTGGGGTTTCTTTTGATCAATAATTTTATTGAAGTTGTATTTTATTATCAATTATTAAAATGGTTACTAACTGACACGATGTCAGATTTGCATGCACAATAGCTTACAAATCACAGAACCAGGATTTGTTCGAACAAAGATGCACTTTCACTCTCTCTCCCACATTTGTAAAGCATAGTTTTCTTTTTCTCTCTCATAAAACTTCTTATAATGGTTGTTTATAAATAAAAAAATTATATTTATCAATTTAATAAACATGATATTTTTCATCATATAATAATTTAAAGGTTAATAAATTTTTTTGGTTCTTAATTTAGATTTATAATTCATTTTGATTTGTATATTTGAATTTAATTTAATTGAGTTTTTATTTTGGTTAAAATATTTTTTTTGTCCCAATTTTCATCAAGTTTTGTCAAATAAGTCATAATTTTGGTTTTATGTTCAAATAGGTCCAAATTTTCGTCAATTTTGTTCAATTTGGTCATTTTTTTGCTAACACCGTTTAAATCATTAACGGCTATGAATAATGACTGCCACATTTTTTAGAGTAAAATTTAAGTTTGTCAAAGTGTCAACATTTAGTATAATACATATGTTGGAAATATTCCAAGTCTGAGTCAGCACATTGGATAGAATAGATAAAGTTAAACGCTGTACAAGATGAAATACTCATAACTCGATTGCCTTAAAATTTTGGAATAAAAAGTGGTGTCGAATGTTTTATATGTGTAAGACCAATGTCATGTATACATAATCATAATATCTCAATCATTATAACCCGTATGATAAAATATAAATTCAACAGTAATATTAGAACCAATGATTTTGAATGAGTAACCGCATAACCATAACGAAAAAGAGGTCATCATACACATAAAAAAAGACCAATATCACATATATATATATATATATATATATATATATATATATATATATATATATAATCATAATCCCTCAATGATTTTAACCATCTTATAAAATATATAAACCCAAAAACATATAAACACCTTAAAATAATGGATGTCTTATTAAATTCTTTATCTTTTTTTACAAATAGTAATAACTCAATTGAATTTAAAAAAAAAGAAAAAAAAATAAAAAGGAAATCAATTTTGAAAAATCAATATGATATAACAAAAACCAGAGATAACTCCAAATGGATCAACATCACAGATTGGACAATTTAAGTTTGGCAGTGAGAGAGACCCTTGTGCTAAAATTGACTCCTTACCAAATTGTCTTTATTAAATATGCACATAAAACACTATAAAAAAAGTATTCCACGTTAATTTCAATCACAACCAGCACCACATTCAGACGTTTAAACCTATTTTGTCTGCATTTCAAATGATCCTTTTTGAACACAAAGGGGTTGCATGATTGCATGATTAGAACAGACACAGCACAGAAAGAAAGAAAATAAAATAATTATATTCAAAAACAGAGCATTGAAGTCACCTGCAGAAGATGCTGTAGCCATAGATTTCAGTAACATACAATAAATATTCTCTGATACGAAAACCCTCCATTAATCATCTTCAATTGGTGGACACCCAGCACCATTCTCAACACTTTCACTTCATTTTGGATCTTCTTCAATTTTGGGACCATTATTACACGTTTTAATTTTCTAAAACATTGACCAACACAATTTGATTTCACAGTAAATAAATTATGCAGTATCTGTTTCACTTATACATGCCATGCTTAAGTTATTTGTGGAGATTTTTGTTATGCAGTGACAAAATAGAAAAAGAATGTGAAATAGATGTTTTTGGAGGAAAAAGAAGAAAAGGAGACGCGCATGGGTTGGCGCGTGAGGTAGCGTGTCAACGAGGACACACGTGTAAGGGGCCAACCCTTGTTTGGTTTTTGTCCAAAGTGCCATGATTGTCACGTGACGTACAAGGGATTCAGATAAGATTCTGTGAAAAAATTAAAATAAAAAATGAGCGAAAAACAATGCTATGTTCCCCAATTACAAAACTGCACTTACTAAAATATTACTCGTTTGGATAATCTTATTAAAGAGAAACATGGTATCTTTCTTTTGGAAAAAGAACTATTTTGCATTCTATTATTGGCTCTCACCCATCTTTAGAAAAAAAAAAAAACATGCTTTGTTTTTAGTTCAATTGTGGTACTAGGTTACAAAGCTAGTTAAAGATGAAAAATGAAGGATTGAAAATTTAAAATTTAAAATTAAAATTCTTATACATGATGTATTTCTTAATTCAGTTTATTGTATTGGTTTACTAAATTTACATAAAATTGATTTTTTTTTATTAGTTAGTTATGTATAATATATGATGATAATAATAATAGGTCAAACAAGTTGGGATAGATTGCCTACATGGGTTCAGTGAGTAGATTAACTATCCTAACAAAAGGTTATTAATTTCAAAGGTACTAATATAATTAACATAATTAAATATTATATTAATATTTTATTATAAATTTATTTAAATATTACATTTTATTAGTGTTAAAGAAATTCAGTTTATAATATTTTAAAAGATTTATATAGAATAAACATAAACTTTGAAGATTTAATATATAGTTTTACAAGTGAATTGTTGAGTTTTTTCATGTTAATAATATAGTTATAGTTTCATGTTAATAATATAGTTATAGATTCATGTTATTGAGTGACAAACAATTAAGAATGTTTATGAGAAGAGATAATACTCAAATGTAAAATTATCTTTTTCTTTTGCAAAATGTTAAACAATTTTCTCTTCGTTATGTGTTTATTTGAGTAACACTAATGAAAATTAAATATTTTCATGTTTTTCAATGTGTTTATTTGAGTAACACTATTGAAAATTGAATATTTTCATGTTTTTCAATGGATTTGAGAGTACAAATTTGCACAAGTAATAATTATAAAGGTTTAATTAATAATTTGATCATAATATTTAAATTTTTGATTAGTTTTAGTTTATGTATTTATTTTCAACTCATTTCAATTGATTATCTATTTTAGTTAAAAAAGTCGAGAAATAGTTCAACCCGCCTGACTCGCCACCAAACTACATCACATACTAACTTGTAGCCCCTCTTCATTCACCCACCCACAACAACACATAGACCAAAAGAGAAGAATCTTACTCCTTCCCACCTTATTGCCCTATTTTTGTAATGTTATTGAATGATATATTGATTTACAACATCATATCCTCATACTTAAAAGAACACATTAACATAACTAAAAAATAGAAATGAAATTGAAATGACGAAAAAGATAAGTCGCATGTTTGAGGAGGAGGAACCCTAACGACGACTTCAATTTAACGGTGACCCAGTCCACTTTTACACTCCTTGCACATCTATGTTTACTCACTTCAACAAGATGAGTGTAAAAATAAAAAGGGTGTGGGTCAACCCGTCAGCCTGTCTATTGGCGGGACAAATTAAAGTTCTCAACCTGTTTTTAGATATCGTGTTGGCTCGACCCAACCTAATTTAAATTGAATTAAACGAGTCAGATTGACTCGTTTTGACAACCTTGATGTAAATATGTATATAACACATGTTTCCATCAATAATAACAACAATAATACAATATTATAATAAGAATAATACAAAGTTAAAATAAAAATTGAAATTCATAATAAAGTGAAGCATACCTTATGTTCAAATTCATTCATATCCAAATACTATTTTCAGTATAAAACTAGTTTATTATCTATGTGAATTATATAATCCTTACTTAGAATATAACACAACACCGTGAATATATATATATATATATATATATATATATATATATATATATATATATATATATATATATATATA
>Ga0214545_1009509_pt1 | contig 14764 bp, 9 predicted proteins | sample CNSS4metaG_FD_160064 | JGI IMG/M metagenome (GOLD analysis project Ga0214545, IMG submission 160064) | Root nodule microbial communities from cowpea collected in UCLA plant growth center, Los Angeles, California, USA - CNSS4 | ecosystem: Host-associated > Plants > Roots > Nodule | place: USA... | reverse complement strand
TATAATTTTTTTATATATATATATATATATATATATATATATATATATTTATTTTGTAGATGATTTTTATTTGTTTTTTTTTAAATATTAAATTTTAAAAAAATATACAGTTAAATTTAAGAAAAATCCTTGAAGGTTAAAATTGAAGAGTAATTTTATTTATATATTATTTTATGTCTTTTAATGAATAAATACAATTTTAAAATGAGACGACTCTTACAAACCTTTGATAAAGAGATACACTTTTCTCATGAAAACACATACTTTTTATCATCTACACATTTTTCCTGAAAGATATAACTTTTATACTTACACAGTAAAATGATATTTTTCATGATTGTTTTTCTTTTCCATTAATTTTTAGAAAATCTCATAAAAGTAAAGATAGAAATGAGATACATTTGACAGTAGAAGGAAACTACGACTCTAAATGAAGACAGTACAAGGAAGAGAAATCTGCTGCTCTATTTACTCACATACATTTGACAAAACAAAGAAAAGCACAAGCCACTGTAATTTTCACTCCTTCCATATTAATCATATTTAAAAGTTAAACCTTTATCTGCCACCATCATTATTCCTCTAATTGCCACCAGTAACTGCAGGATTATGAGGTCTGTACTTGTACCTCTTTGAAACCAACAAATACACAAAGAAGTTGATCAAGCTCAATATGGAAAGTAACCAATAGAACAAGTTAAGATGGTTTCTGTTAATATTGTTCCCTGCTAACCACCCTCCACTTGCAGTAATATTCTTGGTTGCTCTATTCACGATCTTCACCAATATAGAGCTCAGAAAATAGCCAACGGCCATGGCGCACCACAGAAAGCATGTTGATGTGGATTTAAGGCTTTTCGGTGCCTCTGAATAGAAAAACTCAAGAAGTCCAACGTAGGTAAACATGTCAGCTATGCCAAACAAAAAATACTGAAAAGAAAGCCAGAATATGCTCAATGGCAATGGCTGCAGTACTGGGAATGCATCAAGCATGTTGTTGTCTCTCGCAACCCCTTTCCTCTTCACCTCTATGACTGCTGCAACTGCCATGGAGAGGCACGAGAGTATTAGGCCAACTCCTATGCGCTGCAAGTGCGTGATCCCAGTGGTGATACCAGTGAATCTGCTTAGAAAGGGCACAAAAATGCGATCATAGAAAGGGACAAAAACTATTAAGAACACAACTGGGAAGATTGGTATGGATGCAGGTGGGATGTGAAAATGCTTGGCGATCCTGGTGTTCATGGTGGAGCCTTGTTGAATAGAGAAGGTTTGGAGTTGTGCTAAGCAAAGGGTCATTATGATTGAGCAGCAGAATATAGGGAGCATGCTCAGAATGATTTTGGCATTTTCTACTTGCGTCACTCTGCATAGTTTCCATGGGTTTGGAGTCTTTTCATTCTCAGCTTCAACATCGGAATTTCTTTGGATGGCTGCTTTGTCCAAAAACCTGTGCAAATGAAATTTCATGTTTATACCTAACTATATACACTGGAATATGGACAATGATACTCTATTAAGGGATTGAACCTGTAAATATCTGTATGAGGTTGATACTCTATTTCTAGTGCAGCTTCTTTATCCTTATCAATCTCGTATAGTTCGTTAGGATTTGCAGGAAGGGGAAGGTTTCTGTTGCGGATTGCAGCAACGTAGACCTGTATTATCTCCATGATTCCGTTTGTTATGCGTGCAACATGAATTCGGTACAGTGGCAACCCTAAGGCAAAGATTATGGTGCCGAAAACAATAGCAGCTGTGGAGATTCCAAAGCCCCAGACCCATCCATTATTGTTTTCTACATAGACATTAAACGTTAAGCTGACTGCACCACCAATGCAGAGTCCTAAGAAGAGACAGTTGAAGAAGTTGGACATTTGCATTGCTTCTTTGGGATCTCTCTCATCAAATTGATCAGCACCATGTGAGGGCAAGGAAGCTTTCACACCTGCACTTCCAAAGGCCAACAAGTAGAGCCCTACGAAGAGAAAAGCTTCAAGCTTCCCACTTACCTTTTCGCAACCTGCACCTTTCACATACACGTTGCAAACCGGTGACTCTCTGCTAGCCTTGTGTGCCTGTATTGTAAGCAATGCCAGTCCCTACAACACAATTCACTTTATCAATATTACTAATTTGTGTTGAATCTCTGAAAAAGAGTGTTAAGAATCAAGATAGTACTTTACCAAAGACTCGAAGAATCCAGAAATAACAACGGCTTTGTATCGGCCAATCCAAGTGTCAGCAAGAAGGGCCACCACAATGGAGAGCATGTAACTAACACCCATGTAATTGGTGACCATGTTAGCTGCATCTGCAAGTTCATAATGCATGTTTTGATTGAAGTATGATACCAAGTTCACTGCTAGTGACAGAGTTGCCATGTTCTCCATTCCAAATGCTGCAACTATCAGCAATGAAACCTTCATCCCTCCATGTTTGTGTTTCAAAGCTTTTCTTCCTTTCCAATCGACTTTTCCCTCAACCACCACCTGATCTTCTCCCTCCCGCTGCATCCTCTCTACATTCCCATCAGCAACTCGATTTTCCTGCTTGCAAATGAAGACATCAGATGAATATGCAAGGGGAATGCAAGAAACTAGAAAACGGTGCATGCATGTAGTAGTAAACAAAGCAAAAATAGTACCATGATGAAAATTTTGAATAGCCAACTCAAAAGAAATGGAAGTAGTTTATAGTAAAATTCAGAAGGGAAAGACCATTCTCTTCCCTTATATATACATTCATGATCCAACTAATTAGGTAACACTCCAAATGTCTCGTAATTAATAAGGTCACTGTCATTCATTTTATAATGACCAGTTCTGCAGAATGCACTGTTTTTGGTTGATTGCGAAATTGAACTGCATGGAATTCGCCGTCTCATGAACTGGAAGATTCGAAGGTAGTTTTCAATTGCCATCAGCAAGATGCATAATGACGAGTACAAAATGGCTAGATCCTATAAAAGAAATTATTATTTGTGGAACTACCTCTTACAAAACTCACTAAAAAAAATTATGATTGTAGCAAAGTGAATCTCAACAATAAAACCAGAAAAAATTAAGCAATAATATTACATCATAGATTTCAACAGTTGAACTGTTTAGGTAACACTCTCTGAATCAGTGAAGATGATGGATGCATGTGGTGCAAAAGCTGCATAAAATATTAGACAGCAACTCAGCAAGAAAAAGACTTGGAAACCATCCAAGAGTTTCCCAACATTTGAGTGTTTCTATTTAACTCTTTTCCCACCTTTCTTGAACAACTCCAAGGCACTATCTGAATAGTTGGCACACACTCAAAAGTTAAAATATAGAACACTGACACTTCTTCTTTGGAGATTGTTCATTAAAAAAAATAAACATTGGGCTGAAGACAAACTGTTTAGTGACAGACTGAGCAATAAACACATTAACTTAGAAACTGAGTGTACCATGTTGTCAAAAGTTTGTTCTTGCATTTTACATAAAATGTAAAAGAGTGCCAACAGATATTCACATATCATACAATATATAAAGTTCAATGATGGTGATGAAAATTAAATTCCAATAATTTGATTTGTTGATTATTTTTTCGAGGTAGGGTATAGCAGAACCCCACTTGTTACATGAAGCCATGGTGTTTGAAGCAATTACAAATAGAAATAGCTAGGTAGCCGGCAAATTATACCTGTAATACAGTTAAGATGACTTCACTTTAAACTGTTATGTCATTCATTTGTTAGCCCTGTTTAATTCTCAATGGTAACTAACTAGATATAATTACGTAACAAATTTTTTCATGATATAAGAAAAATAAGAAAAGAAATAAATAAACATACTTTTTTTATAAGTTAAAAAGTGGTTTATGTATGAAAAGAATAAGAAATTAATTTCTATAAATTGAATAATTTTAATTTTACAGAAAAGTTATTTTATTTTTCTATCCTAGAAATTTTTATGATTTTACTTTTAATTTTTATAGAGAATTACTCCCTGTACTTTTTCTTTGAGTGTGTTTTTCTTTCATGTTATCAATGTAAGAAAAGTATTACAAAAAATTAACACTTTATTGCAAAAAAAAAAAATGATCAAATGGGAATATATTTAAATTGTTCTTCTGTACCATCGGATGAAATATTACCAATATTTTTTAGTATTCTATGATTATTCGTAAATTTATATAAATTTATTGCTGAAAACAAATTGAGGAGAATAATAGATGGTTTTACTACTTTTTTAGTGGATCCACGTTTCAGAATAATAACAAATAGTATTTTAGATTTTTATCAAAAACTAAAATTTATATATAAAAAAATCTTCCTCTTTTCTGTTTCATAAATTCCTAACGTTGTCTTTCAACTTTTAGTGAAAATTGGAATTAGTCTCTTTTAAAAATTTTGAATTAATTTAGTCCCTCAACTATATAAATGTATGGATTTAATTTACACGGTTTTGACTTCAATATTAGTTGAGAAACTGTTTGAAACATTAAATAAATTTAAAAAAATTTGATTTAAAAAACTAAATTCACGCATTTTTAAATATAAGAGACTAAATTGGTTCAAAATTTTCAATAGAAATTAATTCCAATTTTTACTATAAGTCGAAGGATAAAAACAATTTTAACCTATAATCAAGGAAAATAAAATTACTTAAATCTCTACAATTTGTCACCAGAATTTGTTGCAAACGTTTTAATTCTTCCAAAATAAAGAATGTAAGGAAATAAATATTCTCTTTCTCTTAAGTTTATAAAATTTAAATTAACGTATATGATAATATAAATTGTATTTACAATATAAAATAAATATAATTTGGATTTGAAGTTTTTGAGTCACGATGTTTTTAAGTGAATAAAATAAAATATGATAATTTAAAGTATTTCTGGAAAAAAAATTATAAACTTATTAATAAATATGTTATTGATAGAATCAACTTGTATGGTAGAAATAATTATCTTTGACATAATTTGTTAATAGTTTTATTAACCCATTTGATATTTTCATTGAAAACAGTATCAAATTAAAAAATATATTTATGGTGCAATCGATCTTTCTCTTCCTATTTATTCTAAATTGATTTTCCTTTTTCCTTCTAAACCCTGAAACTAAAGAAATAAAGAGTGGTTCTGGTTAATGGCAGAACACACCACCAACCTTACCCTGATCTTCCATTGAACTTCCTCTTAGTTCCCACCCAAAGAGACTTTCTTTTATCCAATCAAAATTCATAAGATTTTTCACTGATGCAACCAATAATTGTCTTCTTTTATGGAAGCTTTTTCCCTTTTCTTTCTTCATGTCTGCTAGTCAACAAAATAATCCAAATCCTCAGGCGGAAAAGGTATAATATATAAGAAAATGTCAACATCTGTCAACAATATCACTATGTACAATAAATAAACAAAATTGAATTCAAAGTATATCAACTAAGCTGCTGAGTGATAAATAAATCTACTTAAGAAAAGCAATTCAAAAGATTTTCTGTGCAAAAGAATGCTAGACTACAGTTTCTGCTGAAAAGGAGGGGAAAACAACAAAACAATAAAAGAAGAAAAAACCAATCAGTAGTTAAGTAAAGAGTACTTTATCCTCAGTACAATTTTCCCTTTCTCCACTCCAAGCTTAGCCCCTGTGACTAACCAATGGCCAGGAATATCTTGAGGCCCTTTAAACATTTCTGTCGTGTCCACAATTTTTGCCAGTTTTCCTATGTGAGTTGAAGTATCCTCCTTTTTGTCATCAGAACCTTTCTTTGTCAACGATGATGAAGAATCGGGTCTCTGTGCAGCAGAAGGAGTGGAGGGGTTATGGTCCCAAACAGACCGTCTTATTGTACAACCTGGTACTTTGGAGAAGAGGAGTTTGAGGTGTAACACATTTTTGGCTCCAAAGTCCCACACACCAAGCTGAGCTCCAGTGACAATGTGAACACCAGAGAGATCCCCTATACTAGTTTCAGTATACTCAATTGGTGCAGTACTTACATGGGAGAAGTTCTTCCATTTGATCGGTTCGAACCAACGGCTGTCTTGTTCTTCGGGACCTTGCCACTTGGGAGCACCTATGGCCACGTGGGTATCCCAGTGAGGTAGAAGATTTTTTGGGAGGGAGACAAAATGTTGCAGATGAATTGCTAGTCGATTTTGTTTGTTGCCTTCTAGACCAAGTCTCAGTCCAGTCACAGGCTTGCGTCCAACTGTTACCTGCATATCAAGTCATATCATAATGTTAACTCCATCATATGTTGCTTTACTTTATCTTGTTTATAGGTTAGTATTTATCAATATTTACAACTGTTTGTTGAATTATGAAATAACATTAATTGTGAAAAATTATGCTACTATTACAGATAGCAATACTATTGCTAGTTCAGTACATTGTCAGCAATACTATCAGTAGATCGCAGGGCAATCCGAGCCATCTTGATAAATTGCTTTAGTTCTCTCCATTATGAATAGAAAGACACTTTCAATTCTTTCACGAATATTTTGCATAAGAAACTATGTTTGGGAAAATAAGTTATTTAAGTACTTATACAAAAGGAACTTACTACATGAGAATTTATTCATATACTTGTGACTGTGAAGCTTAACTGAAATGAGCTTTCAAAAAAACAAAGTTACTTTGACAAGGTTCTCTATGAAGCTTATTCAATAAGTCAAATAGAACATGTAGGAAGGTCATAACTTATAAGGCACTCTCGTAAGCTAAACTAAGCTCCACAGAAGCTCTTCCATACGCTTTCTAATTCTATGTGACAAACTTGTATGAGTTCAAGGAAGCTTAGTTAAAATTACCTGATCTGAACTGACAAAAAGTTTTGGTCCCATCAAACTGAACTGGAGGGATGGACAGACAGGTTCCTTTCTTTGTAGATTACTCTGCTCAGGCGCCCAAACTCGAGCTATTTGGAAATCCAAGAAATACTGTAGATCTTCGATGGGTGGTTTGTCTGGTGGATATAGCAGACATGTGAATTATCTACACTATATCAAACAACCAAAAACATACGGCTATATTTTTTCAGTATTATTTGTCAAACTTGTCTTGAAATCATCATGTTAGATGTGAATGTCCTTTGATTTTAAGTTCATTTTTAGCTAGTCTGCATATTTATAGCGAGTCTTTTGATTGACTGAATCGAAAAACAGTTACTAGAATTTTCTAACAATGCAGGTAAAAACCCTGTACATGTATAAGTAAACAAATATAGGAAAATGACAATTTTTCAAATTTTCACAAACTTACAGGGGACTATATCATATACACAGCAAGAGGAAAAGTCATCAAAATGTTCTCTTCGTGAAAGCTATATACATCATCTTAATATCAATAAATCTCCATCATGATCTGGTACTCAATTTAGGCAAAGAATAGTTTAAAAAAAGACTAATCTGAATGAATTTAATAAATATCCATCCCTGGCAGATCAACAGGGGGCAACATGTCTAAAATGTATAAGTCATCAAATTATCTACGAGTTGTTTCTTTTGTAAATTTACTTATTTATTGTTTTAAACTTTTCTGTTTTGATTGAGGTTTAGAAGAAGACTAGTAATCTCTCCGATGAACAAAGTGGATCAAAGAGAAGATACTGATCAAAAGTAGCAGAGGTTGAATTAAGAAAACATTGGGAGAGACCAATAAACCAATAAAAATACCTTGTTTAAATAGCTTTACTGAAATACTGGATTTTCATGCCCAAAGGCATTAATTGATTCTAATAACCTCACTTGGTGGCATAAGATTTGGTTGTTATTTGGTGAGTTTTCTTGAATATTTATTTTACTTATTAGACAATAAACTTTATTTGAAAAAAGTAGTTACTGATTGAGGCATTAATGTATGTTTAGACAAACTAACATGCCCCTGAATGTTTACGAATTTAAGGCATTTAAGTGAATCTCGATGTGTTTTGACATAGTTTATGTATTTAACAGCTTGTATGTAAGTCACAGAGTGCATTACCTTTGAATACTTATTATAACCAATAAATTAAGTTAAAACCATTCTTAATATTTAATATTTGGATTAGAACTTACATTCAAGATATAAATCAATGGCACGTGTCAAATGGTTAACCCCAGGTACTCCTTCAAGAAGAGAAACAATGGGAGTAAATGTCATGTTAATGATATCTGGTGCCAGTTTTACAGTCTCCACCCATTTAGAGTGATTTTGCTCAAGATCATTCCCACCTCTCCTCCTAAAAATGACAGTAACATCCTGCGGCAAGAAATCAATGACTAAAAAGTTGCCAATGAGATAGAGAGTGCAATAGGAAGCAAAAAAACAAATGACGCAACAAATATGCCAGCACCTAATTTGCATAAAGAGGAAACTGAATGCACAATTACAGGTAGAAAAATATCGTGTGCTTGGTGAATAATAACGGGAAAAAGGCATTTCTTAAACAAACCTTCTCCTTGTATTTTAAAGGACCAGGACCAGATATATTCTTTCCATCATGAAACCTATCATCTCCAATGTCCTTTACATAATTCTCAATGTCTGATGCAGATAAACTAGATGATTGGTGCTGCCTGACGTATATGACATCCCTGCCACCTATTGTTGCTGATGTAACAATATGGGTACCATAATTCTCAATAAAACTGAGAAAGGAAAGAAATCCTGTATTAGTACTTGTCCTGTACATCAAATCTAACATAAAAGTATACAAGTCATTTACTGTTATTGTACCACAAATAGGTAAACTTCAGTGTCTACTACATAAAATATTAGGAGGCAACGGCAAATGTATTTAACAGTTGAAATGGTAATCATAACTTCAGCAACGCATTAGTACTAAATTCCAAATAAAGTTTTAGAATTTAGAATTATTAAAGTAAGTTGGAAAGAAAATTTAATCAAAACCGAGCCTAGAAGGCCAGGACTAGAAAGAGCTAACCCAAGATAACAGCACTAATGTGCACTACTAATAACTTTGTCAAAAAATATATAGTGCAAGAAGTGAAACCTGGCACAAGTGTATATTTGATAGTGTGTGTGTGTGTGTGTATATGCATAAAATCGACATAAATAAAAAATCTCTGTTCAAAAATACTGAACAAACATAATTTTAAATACTCAAAAATACCAAATCAAAACCATTTTCTACAATAATTTACCAAATTGATAACATTACTTACAGCAAACAATAAAACATAGTTACCTCGCCAAGGATGTTGGATCCCAAGAATGAGGAACAGAACGCTTAATTTCATCATTTAAGACTAAATTTGGATTGGTGAGTTTAACTTCAAACAGCCGAATGAAATACCCAACCATGGCAAGAGATTTTGTGGCTGTTGCATCCACAATGCAGGAGCCAGTAAAATTGAACATTGAATTGAAGCTTCCAAGAGGAAATTTTTCTGCCAGGCCTGACTTCTCATTGAAACATTTTGCCATCTGGAAAACCAATCATCAATTACAGTAAAGAAAAAGATGGTGAGATTTTGTTGAAACAAGGCACAAAGTTTATAATATGCAAGTATAACATAGTCTGTGAAGTAAATAGGCTCCTAAACCAACTACATAGCTATTAGTTCATCTATCTTATCTCGGATGAGATCTTTGACAAGTTGATAAACAAAAGAACATTGAAAAGTAGATTACATTTGTAAAGTGATTCTTCCCACCCAAAAATGTTTTATGACAGTCCAAACTACAGCTAACCTGCAGCTTAAAGTCAACATGAGATATTAGACATTACACAACACAACCACAACAATCTTATCAACGTAATATATTCGAATAATCATCATCCAAGGCAAAATAAGATCAGCACTGGAGTAAGCCGCTCAAAGGAATCTTCAAATTACGAACTACAGTTCATTTGATGTTGTAAGTGACCCACAATTTTTAGAGAAGTTAAATCTGCAATATGTCTTAAAGAAACTGTCTTGAAACTGCTTCTACTAGTAGCTACTAGTAGAGTACAAAAATCCCAATTTACCAGCTTGTCAACTACCATATGATTCCCATATTTTGGAAGAATTTGCTACATCATTCTTCAGCTTATTGAGCATCTAAAATTGAATTCAACTTTTTTATCCACCAAAAATAATTGCATACTATCCTTTGAATAATCTTTAGAAGTATCTCTAGAGCTTCTAGGGCTGAGATGCTAGTTTGAAAAATTAGTGCCACTAAAAGGACCATAGTAGAAATATGACAAGGTTGCAAGATAAAATGTGCCTTGCTGGTGATGAGAAAGCATATAACTGCATATAAAATGCATCCAAAACTTGAGCTAAATGGTCCATTTTTTTTAAGTAACGAAATAGGCCTTATCCTTTTAAAGTGCACATTTCGGCCAACTTCCTGACAAGATTTTCATAACGTTAACCTAGATCACAAATTAATCCCTGGCACCACTCAATATAGGCAGTTTATATATCTACTGGACCAAGATTTGCCAAAAAGAAAATACAGCTCAGAAAAGAGTATAAAATAGTTTATTTCAATCACCACAATTCCTATCTCACGAAACAAGGAACAGTGTAGCATCACTGTCATTGCAAGTTTCCCCATCAAACATACTCTCCCAAAAACAAACAATAAAGTTAACAAAATAGCAAAAATAAACATAAAGAACTACACAGAGAAATAAAAGGCAAACCCTGCATTAACTGCTACACCCCATCAAAATCAAGCAAGCACGAGAACGTGCAAAAACAAATCACCTCATGGAAGGAGCAGACAGGGATCTTCTCCATAGAACTCTGTCCCGGGGAGCAACAAATGTCAGAAGAGACATTTGGAAGAACGAGAGTACGAGAAAGAACAAGATCGGTGGCATGTTCCTCATCAAGATAGACGAGTCTGGAGCCAGGTGCCCCTTTGCAGTATAGAAGGCGGAAATCAGATGTGACATCAAAGCCACGGCCCAGAGCTTGGATTGAGTTGCAAAGGGTAGAAGTGAGAGAATCTGAGGGTGATGGTGTTGGGTTTTCCATTGAAATGTGTGGGTGGGATGAACAGAAGAAAGAACAGGAAATGGGTTGTGTTGATTGGTTCTGAGTTACAGTTTTATGTGTCCAACAACAACATGGAACCTGAAGTTCTTGGCTTGTTGGGTAGAGTAGATTAAGATTAGATTGTGTTGGTTTTGTTCTGCCTGTTTCTTCTCCTGTTCTTCAAAAGAGACGTGCGTTTGACTTTAATAACAATCATCTCTCAAAACGCGTCTTTTTTATTGTGACCTCTTTCGGAGTTGACTGCAAACTTCTTAACTTTTGAATTTTTTGCCTGGCCCATCAACCATCAATAAAACTCCAAATGCTTTTCGCACCGTCCACAATTGCTTCGTATACCTCCCCCATTACACCATAACAATAAAAATGCTTTTTAGATTAATGTGTAAGAATGTAATAAAAAAATTACAGATTAAACATTTTGAAAACGTTATAAAAAATATATTCTATACTAAGTATTTAATTATTTCTAGATGTATACTTCACCTTGTTCAAACTATAATAAACATATAATAATTTTGTTTCAACAATTACCTCGTTCGAGAATCAAACTTTGACATTAACTTTTTTTTATGATATTTTAGATTGAGTTTTTATCATTGAGTCAATAACTGTAGATAATGATTATGGTTTAACTCTTTATATTTAAGAGTATATCAATATAAATGTCAATACATTAAAACTTAATCTAATTACTTTTTGTTATAAGACAATTGATGTTATCACAAGACAATAAATGTGATTCTATATTAATTTTTACTTTTGTACCCACACAATTCCTCTTATTTTATTCGATCATTACACAAGGTATTAGATATTCCTAATTATTTTCTTAAACGTTGGCAGTAATAAAGCAATTACACAATTTTATATTTTTATGATGCTTGATTATATTCGATATTTACTTTAATTACATAAAATCAAACAAAAGTGAAATGTTTTAAAATTAAGTAAGGCGACTTTAAAGGCGACATAAAGATGACATTCAACTGTGATATTGAAAAGTTTTGATATTTATAAAAGTAATTTGGAATAGATTATAATATATTTCAAAAAATTATTCCAAAATGATAATTTTTATTAAGGTGTTCTCATGTTGAACAACATGAAATAATTAAAAAATTAAAATAATTGGACCAAGGAACAAGCTAACTCATTTTTACTAATTACCAAGTTAACTCAACTCTACTTAGGGTCAGGTCGATTTCGTTTGACATGAGCCCAATTTGACCTAATCTTCATAAAGTTGTGCTTGAAATGATCTTGATTGGACTAGGGCTGACTTGGTATTGCTCAAACAATAAAGACTTGAACCTAGCATAACTAGTTAAACGTCGATTAGTCCCGACTAAAATAAACATGGACCTATCCCCAACTTGATTAAATGACGGTCCTGACTCGATTTTACCTATGCTAGGGTGGACTCAACATCGCCTAATCTTAGGTTAACTATGCTCAGCTTGGTCTTGGGCTAACTCTACTTGATTTGGCATGGTTTGACTTGTCTTTATCCAAGCTAGGGTGAACTCGTGTGAACCTATGATGAAGTCGATTCATCTTGATATAGACCCAAGCTCATTTGACTTTACGTACTCTTAGATCTACCCGACTCAAACTTGGGTCTACTAAACTCGACTTAGACTCAGGTCGACTTGACTCGACTTGGGTTGGGATTGAATTAATTGACCTATGTCCTAAATAATAAGGTTGGACTAGGGCTTTCTACAACTAGACTCAACATGGACTTAGCTCAACCTAGGCCCATACTAACTTATTCGATTTGGCTAAACCTGAACACAAATCAACTCTCTTCAACCTAGGCTAAGCTAACTCAACTCGATTTGGGCCATGCATAACTTGGTTCAACAGGGGCCCAAACTCAATTGACTTTAGTCAGTGAACTTGGCTCAAACTCGAACCAACTCAGCTCAACCTAAGTTTGTTTGACCTAGATCGACTTAAGGCTAAGTTGACTCACCTCGACTTAGTCCAGACTAACTTATCCCATAGAGGTACTATAAAAAAAAGTGTGCATGCATTCATTGAATTTATTAAGTGTGTGTTTTATAAAAGAGAAGAAAGAAACACTATAATAGTAAACATAATTAGCTCGTAAAATATGGTGTCCCTCAAAACAAGGACACTATTAAAATCAATTAAACTAACTATAATCTAACATTAGAATAATTATCAAGGTTAAAGTGAATTAAACATACTTAAAAATGATATTATTACAAAAAATGTTAAATATGGTTTTGATCCTCGATTATAACAAATAATCTTTCATCCAAAATTTGATTCTATTTGATCTCTTTGCCTTCTGAAGTAATGTATTTAGTCTCTCTCTTTTAATTGTGCTAAATTTTGTCACACATGACAATGTTCTATGTAGACATATGCATTGCTTAACGTGTTGAATTTTACTTTTTTGAATATGTTTTTTTTTTTTAAAGGTGGGTTGTAATAGTTAGGGTACCTTCACCACCATTTTTTCCATTTGGGGTTTTCTTCCTGCACCCCCAATATTTCTTCTGCACCTCCAAACTTTTCTTAAATTCCAAAACTACCCTTTTAGTATTTTAAAATCTTAAATCAATCAATTTCTATTTCTCTCTCCTATTTAATGCCTCACTTTTTTTTCACTCAACCCTAGCCGCCGCACACCCCTCCAATCTCTCATCTGTCCCACTCTCCTCTCTAACGTGCCCCACTCGTCGTGCCCCACTGCTGTTTATTTTTTTGTCCGCTCTCCCTCTTCCCTTCATCATTCCTCTCCAACAGATAAATAAACTTATCCCTGTTGTATATTTTAATTTTTAAATTTTTTGTTTGTTTCTGCCATGTTTGTTGTATGGTCTGTAGTTATTTTTCTTATTTGAATATAGATTTGTAAAAACACAAACCCGAGAGTTGATTACGAAAGTGGACTTCCATAGAACCAATGACGTTTTGCGTTATTTTGTTTTACTTAATTTTAATTTTAATGTAAATAATTTTGATATTAATTAATTATAATTTTAAATAAGTAAAATTTAGAATAATTAAAATTTTAGTTATTTACGATTTTGAATAATTTTAATTTTATTTAATTTTATTATTGAGTAAATATAATTTTAAAAAATTATAATTTTAAATAATTAGAATGTTAAATAATTAGAATTTAAAATAATTAAAATTATAGTTATTTACGATTTTGAATAATTTAAATTTAAATTAATTTTATTATTGAGTAAATATAATTTTAAATAATTATAATTTAGAATAATTAAATTTTTAGTTATCAACGATTTAAAATAATTTTAATTTTAATTAATTTTATTATTGAGCAAATATAAACATAAATAATTATAATTTTAAATAATTATAATTTAGAATAATTAAAATTTTAGTTATTTATGATTTTGATAAATTTTAATTTTAATTAATTTTATTATTGAGTAAATATAAATTTAAATAATTATAATTTTAAATAATTATAATTTTGAATAATTAAAAATTTAGTTATTTATGATATTGAATAATTTTAATTTTAATTAATTTTATTATTGAGTAAATATAATTTTAAAAAATTATAATTTTGAATAATTAAAATTTTAGTTATTTACGATTTTGAATAATTTAAATTTTAATTAATTTTATTATTGAGTAAATATAAATTTAAATAATTATAAATTTAAATAATTATAATTTTGAATAATTAAAATTTTGGTTATTTATGATTTTTGAATAATTTAAATTTTAATTAATTTTATTATTGAGTAAATATAATTTTAAATAATTTTAATTTTGAATA
>Ga0214545_1009508_pt1 | contig 14765 bp, 12 predicted proteins | sample CNSS4metaG_FD_160064 | JGI IMG/M metagenome (GOLD analysis project Ga0214545, IMG submission 160064) | Root nodule microbial communities from cowpea collected in UCLA plant growth center, Los Angeles, California, USA - CNSS4 | ecosystem: Host-associated > Plants > Roots > Nodule | place: USA... | reverse complement strand
GTGTTATATAACAAATAATTGGACAACAATGTGCTTGTTCTGGTCAAATGTCCTTTTATGTTGCCTATGGGAATAGGACATATCAGATTTGAAGATACTTGTGCTGAAATGTGCTTGTTTCACAATTCTTTCTCACAGTGGCACTTGATTCAGCCGTAACGTCTGCATAGTAACACAGATCAGTAGCAATATGCCATATCAAGATGCTTTCATCAAACTCAACCTTAATGCTCCAATAGATTGAATGACATTTCCATTTATTAAGAACTCCATCTTCTCTATTAGAGCACAATATTTTGCATGCTTTGATGTGTTTTGCACGAAAAGATTTCTCTCTCAGCCTTTCAAAAATCAGTTCTTTTAATTTCTCAGGGACAGGTTCTGTGTTCACGTACAAGGTCTTCTTGAGAAACTGTTTGAAGCGACGAAGTTTTTTGAATTTTAGACATTTGAACGGTTTATCATCCTTCAAACAAAAATGGATGAGATTGAATTGTGATACTAGATTCCACCACTGAATTGTGTGTGACAAGCAGAAAAGTGGTTGAAGACCTGAGATGAACTTGTAAAGAAGATCCACTACCCCTTGCCTCTGATTGCTAAACCAGATCCTTCCCCAACTAGATGAAAGTAACACAATCATCGCATATATTTCAAACAGAATAGACCCAATGAAAAGCACCAGAGTAATTGCTGTGTGGCCTCTATCAATTACCAGATAGTAAAATGAAATAAATGCATATAAGGTGCAGAGAAAGCTCACACATCTGAAGAAAATACCAAGGCAGGTACACGTTGTCAGTGCCTTTGTATACAGCTTATCGTACACCAACCCTAGCTCAACTTCAATCACTTTAAAGGCGTCATCCCATGCTAGGTTCTGAAAGAAACATTGACTGTTTTGGTGCTCTTGAATACTAACTATGAGATTCGAAAATAGGAACTGGAAAATGGTAAACAGATAGAATGCATGATGTAAGAAAAAAATATCTTGTATCATATCATTAGTTATCACTAGATGACAATGATAGAATGATACAGGAGGGGTTGATTCAACCATCAACCAAATCTTATTCCCTTCTGCCGGATTTTCATTCAGGTCAAGTGAAAAATACTCATAATTTGGTCCAGGGTGCGGAAGAGAGAGAATAGATTCTTTGAACTCTTCGCTGCTGCCCAACCAGAATGACCAAGTTCTTTCAACATATTTGATTACTCCTGCCACCATTACTGGAATGGTCACATGAAAGAGGTTGCCACCAACCCATGAGATCTGAACGATAGGAGCAACAACTATTAGGTGAGAGATTAACCCAAACATGTGCCAAAGCCACTGCTCGTTGTCCTCATATGAATAGGCAGTGATTGTGTCAGGGCCACCGAGATGCAGAAGAAGGAAAGATGCCCAGATTATGAACTCAGGTCGCGTAGCAGTTTTGCTGTCCGTGGAAAGAATGCCCAAGGCATAAGTAGCAACCCAGTCAGCGGATAGATAAGTCACCCACACACCGAGTTGCAACCATTTATTTGCTATGTACTTTCTTCTGTTACCAAAAACTATAAGGATTACTTGCAGCCACAAACTCACCAAGATCAGAACTCTCACTTCCAATATTTTCCACAATAGTTCTGGAATAATCCCATTCAATTTTGTTTCTCTGGAATGTATCAGAATCAAACTACTGACAACTGAAAAACAAATTTAAGTCATGATCAACGTGCATACAAAGTAAAGGACTAATAATATTCCATACATACAAATAATTGAAAGGTCTAATTTTGATTACTAAGTCTTACCTGCCAAAGACATTGCAGAAACTGAAAATCAGTATGCAGAACTAAGGCTAGAATCTGAAAAAAATGAGAGAAATGTCGTATTAACTACCATGATGATCAAATTGAATTCTGAATTAAACTTGAGTTAAAGAAAAAAGAACATTACACTTATAGGGTTGGAAATGAAAAAACTGTCTATAGAGAGCATATATGTTATGTTACTGTTGAAAATAAAGAAAATAGGGATTGAGATTAATCTCCCTTGTATATAAACCACACATAGGGTAATCTATTTATAATAGAGAGAGGTACAATTAAAAAGAGTAACTTTATCTTAATAATATCAAACAATATCTAACAGTTACAATATGCAGAAAATTACGACAAAATCAATGTAAAAAACATGAATGGAATGTTTATGTGCAGATGATTTTGGAATCATGTTAGATGAATGGTGAAGGTATCACAAAATAATGAGTGAAACATGATCCAGTCGCTAGAAATTTGGCAAAAGATGCAGAACTACGCACAACACTGTTTGATGAAAGAGCTAAGAGAAAATCAGAAAATGCACCATGTGTTTGTAAAATACCTTTTCAAACTAAAACTAAGAATTATGCTATGCAGCTTGTGGAAACACGTTTGAATGAGTATAAGAACGAACAAAATATATGCAGAATCACTAAACTATTTCAAATTATCAAACACAACTGAAACTAGAACTATGCAGCAGATACTATTTAACAACCTTCAAAGTTATGCCAGCAAATGCGTATCATGTGATTTTCTGCATAATCCCATTCAATTTTATTTCTCTGGTACGTATCACAATCAAACTGACAACTGAAAAACACATTTAAGTCATGGTCCACGTGCATACAAAGTAAAGGACTAATAATATTCCATACATACAAATAATTGAAAGGTCTAATTTTGATTACTGAAGTCTTACCTGCCAGAGACATTGCAGGAACTGAAAATCAGTATGCAGAACTAAGGTTAGAATCTGAAAAAAATGAGAGAAATGTCGTATTAACTACCATGATGATCAAATTGAATTCTGGATTAAACTTGAGTTAGAGAACAAAGAACAATACACTTAAAGTGTTGGAAATGAAAAAACTGTCTATAGAGAGTATATCTGTTATGTTACAATATGTAGAAAATTATGACAGAATCAATGTAAAAAACATGAATGGAATGTTTATGTGCAAATGATTTTGGAATGATGTTAGATGAATGGTACAGGTATCACAGAATAATGGATGAAACATGATCCAGTCACGAGAAATTTGCAAAAAGATGAAGAACTACGCACAACAACACTGTTTATGAAAGAGCTAAGAGAAAATCAGAAAATGCACCATGTGTTTGTCAAATACCTTTTCAAACTAAAACTAATAATTATGCTATGCAGCTTGTGGGAACACGTTTGAATGAGTATAAGAACACACAAAATATATACAGAATCACTAAACTACTCCAAACTATCACTATGCAACAGATACTACTTAACCTTCACAGCTATGCCACCAAATGTGTATCATGTGATTTTCTTTGGAGAGATGGATTGAATGATGGAATGACTATGAAAACAGGTATGAACAAAGGTAATTGAAGTTTAGAACACAGAATTTAACAAAAGAATCATTGTATCACTAAAATCCCTAACATTGTAAAAACTAGAAAACATTCCAACTATATATATAAAAAAAAAAGAAAAAAGAAGATTTTTATTCAATTCATTTCTTTGAAACAATACATTAGTCTCTATACATAGAACTCTAACCCTAAAGTAATAATTACAAGGAAATCTCTAGAATCTTCTATTAGTTTCTAGTTAGCTTCTAGATAGCTTCTAGTAATATATTTAATATTCTAACAACTTCTAGTAATGCATTTAATATCCTTCTTACAACACTCCCCCTCAAGCTGGTGAATGGATATCTATCATTCCCAGCTTGCATGTGAGATCATGAAATCATTTAGTGGGAAGACCTTTTGTAAACAAATCTGCTAGTTGAAGCCCAGATGGGACATAGGAAGTAGTGATAAGACCACTGTCTAGTTTCTCTTTAATAAAGTGTCGATCTATCTCTATGTGTTTGGTCCTTTCATGCTGAACTCGATTGTGAGCAATGCTAATAGCTGACTTATTATCCCAATAAAGGATCATAGGTTCTTCACATGCCACTTTAAGATCATTTAGAATAATTTTCAGCCACAACAATTCACACACCCCTTGTGCCATAGCTCGGAACTCGGCCTCTGCACTAGACCTTGCAACAACATTTTGTTTCTTACTTCTCCAACTCACTAAATTTCCACCCAAGAACATGCAATATCCTGTAGTAGATCTCCTATCCATGACAGACCTTGCATAATCTGCATCAGTATACACTTCCATTTTTAATTTTTCATTTCTCTGGAACAATAATCCCCTTTTTGGACTTGTCTTCAAATATTGAAGGATTTTGTTTACAGCTTGTAAATGTCTCTCCTTTGGATCATACATGAACTGACTGACGACACTCATAGCATAAGCTATATCCGGTCTAGTGTGAGCTAAGTAAATAAGCTTCCCAACAAGTCTTTGATATTGTCCTTTATTCACATAAGAACTCCTTCATCACTCCCAATTTTATGGTTTTGATCTATAGGAACTTCAGTGGTCTTGCAATCAATCATACATGTTTCTTTGAGAAGATCAAGAACATACTTTCTTTGGGAGATAAAGATGCCTTCCTTCTAGTAATCTACTCTATCCCGAGAAAGTACTTCAACTTTCCTAGATCTTTCATTTCAAATTGGGCAGCAAGCTTTTCTTTCAAGATTTGTTTCTCATGTTCATCATCTCCTGCAACAATCATGTCATCAACATAGACTAAGAGTAGTGTAAGTTTACCTTCTTTGGAATGCTTGATAAACAAGGTATGGTCACCCTGACTTTGTCGATACCCCATGGAGATCATAACATAAGTGAGTCGACCAAACCAAGCACGGGGTGACTGCTTGAGTCCATACAAGGCTTTCTTCAACCTACATACTTTATTCCCTTCTTCAATAGGCTTAAAACCTGGGGGAATTTCCATATAGACTTCTTCATCTAATTGTCCGTGCAAGAAAGCATTTTTCACATCAAATTGTAGTAATTCCCAACCAAAGCACGCAACCAATGAGAGAATGATTCTAACTGTATTCATCTTAGCCACTGGAGCAAATGTCTCCTCATAATCAACACCATAAGTCTGAGTAAATCCTTTAGCTACTAACCTTGCTTTGTTTCGTTCTAATGTACCATCAGATTTATACTTTACATTATAAACCCATCTGCATCCTACTGCCTTTTTATCAGATGGTCTGTTAACAATTTCCCATGTTTGGTTCTTTTCTAAGGCACTCATCTCTTCATTCATGGCTTGAACCCAATTCTCATCCTTTAAACTGAAGTAGGGACTCTACTTGCATCAATAGCAAAGAGGAAACTTTGGTGCTGCATAGATAGATTTTTAGTAGTCACAAAATGAGAAATAGGATACTTGGTACAAGAACGTGTTCCTTTTCTCAAGGCAATGGGCAAATCATCAAGGTCAGGTTCACAATTAATATTCAAGGAATTTTTCGAAGGTTCAAGGGTGTCAGAAGAAGGAGCACTTACCACCGGGTCAGATGACTAGCATTGTTCTTGGATCAGGTTAGGTTGTTTTTGTCTTCTCTAATATTTCATGCCGAAGAAATTCTCTGGACGACTAATTTCTGGAGTTGAAGTTGACTCAAGAACAAAGTTGCCCTTGTTAGGAGCAACTTCAGAATCATGACTAATTTCTGGAGCTGACCTCGATTTCTTGTTAAGAGCAACTTCAGAGACATACGAGATGTGTTAGGAGTATCAATAGTAGTACAAGATGTGTTAGTAGTACAAGATGGTTCTTGTATGAAGGGGTTAAAAGATGACTCCAAAGATTCAGAAGACTCAACTTCAAAAGAACTCTCCCCTTGAAGCTGAGGACTCTCGTAAAAAGATTTAGTTTCATCAAAAGTGACATCCATGGAGGTAAAAAACTTTCTACTCGGAGGATGATAGCAACGATATCCCTTTTTATTAGATGCATAGCCAATAAAAATACATTTAACAGCTCTAGGATCTAACACCTCAAGAAGATGCCTATTTTTTCTTTCAACAATGCTATTTTGTTGGGGTGTATGCACACAAGTAAACTCATGAACAATACCATTTTCGGAAAGGAATTTAGACATGTCATGATTTACATATTCCCTCCCATTATCAGAGCGTAAACGTTTGATTATCTTCCCAAATTGTGTTTTTACCATATGGAAAAATTTGAGAAATAAAGTAAAAACCTCAGATTTTTCTTTCATGAGAAAAATCCATGTAACACGGGTACAGTCATCAATAAACGTGGCAAACCATTTAGCACCAAAAATACTATAGTTTGATGCAGACCCCCAAACGTCAGAATGAACTAAGTCAAAAGGATGGACACTCTTTGTATTACTAGGAGGATATGTGGCTCGATGGTGTTTTGCAAGTTGACATACATCACATTTAAATGACTCAACAGACTCTTGAAAATAAGGAAGGGAACATGAACTTTAGAACGGGAAAGGAGGGATGTCCTAAACGGCGATGGAGAAGCCAAATTTGAGAGGACTCAAAAATAGTGCAAGATTGGAGACAAGTGGTACTTGTTTGTGCACTAAGACTATCTTTACTTCCCAAGTTGTTAAAACAATACAACCCTCCCTGTTCCTTAACAGTTCCAATCGTCCTCCCCATGGCAAGATCCTGGAAAACACAGTGAGTGGAAAAGAAGATTACAGAACACTTTAGGTCACGGGTAAGTTTTTTAACGGAAATAAGATTATTAGAAAGGCTTGGAACATGAAGAACATCTTTAAGATTGAGGGACGGCAAAAAGGAAACATTACCACGTCCAGTTATTGGTATATGAGTCTCATTGGCAACAGTAATGTGGTTTCCAAAAAGAGAAACATATGATGTTAAAAGAGATGAATGAGGGGTCATATGGTATGTGGCACCAGAGTCGAGTACCCAAGAGTCCTTACATAAAGTCTTAGAAACATTAAAAGATGAATTGAAGTTCTTACCAGTCATAGCTAGAGAGCTAGTACCATAAGGTGACTTACTGGTGGACTCCATGAGAGATTTCAAACATTCAATTTCAACACGTAGTGCATGTATCTCTGAAGTTAGAAACTCAAAATTGCTTAGTGGAACTTCCATACTTAAGTAAATAATAGGATTCCTTATCCCCTCTTAATTAAAAGAGAACAATAGAAAAAGGCTCTAGATGTGGCAGGGGCAGCGGCTGCGACAATGAAGATTCTAATAATGGTAATTGCGTGACAATAGCTTGACGGCAGCAATACGACAACAGTTGTGATGGAACAGTGACAACAGCTGTGATGGAACAGCGACGACAGCGACGATGCAGCAGCGACGACAGCGACGATGCAGCAACGACGACAGCGACGATGCAGTAGCGACGAAAATACAGCAGTGATGGAGCAGCAGCAGTGACAAAACCACAATTTGGGAGCACTTCAGGCAACCCAATAATTAAAAGAAATAGCTGCACTTCAGACAGCGCTAATAAGAACAGTAACAAAGACAGAAAAGAAGAAATGCGGAAGCAGGGCTCCCTAGATCGGGAGCTCTGATACCAACTAGAAAGAATTAATATAAAAGAAAGAAGATTTTTATTCAATTCATTTCTTTGAAACAATACATTAGTCTCTATATATAAAACTCTAACCCTAAAGTAATAATTACAAGGAAATCTCTAGAATCTTCTATTTGCTTCTAGTTAGCTTCTAGTAATATATTTAATATTCTAACAACTTCTAGTAATGCATTTAATATCCTTCTCACAACAAGAGCTATGCCAGCAAATGCGTATCATGTGATTTTCTGCATAATCCCAGTAAATTTTATTTCTCTGGAATGTATCACAATCAAACTAGTGACAACTGAAAAACACATTTAAGTCATGGTCAACGTGCATACAAAGTAAAAGACTAAAAATATTCCATACATACAAATAATTGAAAGGTCTAATTTTGATTACTGAAGTCTTACCTGCCAGAGACATTGCAGGAACTGAAAATCAGTATGCAGAACTAAGGCTAGAATCTGAAAAAATGAGAGAATTGTCGTATTAACTACCATGATGATCAAATTGAATTCTGAATTAAACTTGAGTTAGAGAACAAAGAACAATACACTTAAAGTGTTGGAAACGAAAATACTGTCTATAGAGAGTATACCTGTTATGTTACAATATGCAGAAAATTATGACAAAATCAATGTAAAAAACATGAATGTTTATGTGCAGATGATTTTGGAATGATGTTAGATGAATGGTGAAGGTATCACAGAATAATGGATGAAACATGATCCAGTCACGAGAAATTTGGAAAAAGATGAAGAACTACGCACAACAACACTGTTTATGAAAGAGCTAAGAGAAAATCAGAAAATGCACCATGTGTTTGTCAAATACCTTTTCAAACTAAAACTAATAATTATGCTATGCAACTTGTAGGAACACGTTTGAATGCGTATAAGAACACACAAAATATATGCAGAATCACTAAACTACTCCAAACTATCAAATTCACAACTAAAACTAGAACTATGCAGCAAATACTACTTAACATGAAGCTATGCCAGCAAGCAAATATGTATCATGTGATTTTCTTTGGAGAGATGGATTGAATGATGGAATGACTATGAAAACAGGTATGAACAAAGGTAATTGAAGTTTAGAACAAAATTTAACAAAAGAATCATTGTATCACTAAAATCCCTAACATTGTAAAAACTAGAAAACATAACTTCTACAACTGGTATAAGGTGAAAAACTGAATTCAAAAATGAAATTGATGCCTTGAACATGATTCAAATACACCAACTAAGATAGAACTATGGTCAAAACTAACAAAGAATGCCGAAACTGAAAACCAATTATGCAGAACTAATGCCAAAATCTGAAAAATTTGAAAACTAAAACTAACAAACTGAAAATGTTGGAATGAAAGAACTGTCTATAGAAAGTATATCAGTTGTGTTACATTATGCAGAAAATTATGATAGGATCAATGTGTAAAATATGAATGAAATATTCAAGTCTATGTGCAGTTTATTTTGGAATGATGTGAGACGAAAGGTGAATATGAATAATATCACGGAATGATTAAGGAAACATGATTCAGTCGTGAAAAGTGAGTAAAGAGATGTATAATTATGCGCAACAAAACTGTTTGACGAAAGTCCTAAGAAAAAATGAGAAATGCATCTGAGAACTAAAACTTTAGGTTGTGCTGGTTGTTGGAACATGTTTGAATGAGTATAATAATGCAGTAAACAAATGAAGAATCACTAAACTATCAAATTCACACATAAAACCAGAATTATACAGCATATACTAATTAACAACGTTTATAGCTTTTGCCAGCAAATGCCTATCATGGGATTTTTAATGCAGAAATGGATTGAATGATAGAATGATTATTCAAACAGGATTAAAACAAAGCTAATTGAAGTTTAGGAAAGATAATTTAACAAAAGAATCATCGTAGATCTAAATGTTAGTAGATATTTATTGTGTTAGTTTGATTGTTATTTGTTTTAATAATGGTCAGTTAGCTTGACCGGGACTTTAGGAGAGAGTAGCTAGATTTTAGCTACTTAGTTTCTTTTCAGTTGTAACCCAGATAGGTAGTGTGTCAGTTTTTCTCTCGTGTCTGTTAGCTTTGAAAGGCTATAATAATGTATTTTTTTATACAATGAATAACAGAAGACAAGTGAACATTTTTCACAGAAAACTTACTTGCTTTTAGTTCACAATTTGGTATCAGAGCTCTCCTTTTTAAGGGGCCTGAACCAGAAAAGCATCAGAACATTAAGTGAAAGTGAGCGTACAACACATCTATTGTGAGGGGTATTCATTGGGGTGTGAGAGAAAGAGTAACAGATATTGTGAGGGGTATACACTGGGGTGTGAGAGAAAGAGTAATACCTACAGAGTTCACACGTGAAGATTATTCTACAGTCATGACAGATACAAGCAAATATGTGCAACCAGCAATTCCAAAGTTCGATGGTCACTATGACCATTGGGCGAAGCTTATGGAAAACTTCCTTGGATCAAAGGAATTTTGGCACTTGGTGGAGAATGGCATTGCTGACGTTTCCAATAAAGCGGATGCATCAGAGGAAGAAATCAGATTAATGGAGGAGCAAAAGCTGAAGGATTGGAAAATCAAGAACTATCTCTATATGTTGATGATCTAATATATACAGGAAATGATGAAAGCATGTGCAATGATTTTAGATCATCTATGATGCTAGAATTTGATATGTCGAATCTAGGACGGATGAGATATTTTCTTGGGATAGAAATCTTGCAAAACAGTCATGGAATCTTTATGTGTCAAAGAAAATATGCTCGAGATGTTTTGACTCGATTTGGTATGCAAGATTGCAATGCTATAAAAAATCCAATTGTGCCAGGAACAAAGCTGTTAAAAAATGAAGAAGGAAATAAAGTGGATGCCACACAATTCAAACAGGTAGTTGGCAGTTTAATGTATTTGACTGCAACTAGGCCTGATCTAATGTATGGAGTCAGCCTGATTAGCAGATTTATAGCCAATCCTACCGAGACACACTAGTTTGCAGTCAAGCAGATTCTAAGATACTTGAAAGGAACAACCGAGCTTGGTATATACTACAAGAAAGGGGAGACCACTAATATCGTAGCATATACAGATAGTGATTTTGCTGGAGATATTGATGATAGAAAGAGTACTTCAGGCTTTGTGTTTTTCTTAGGGAGTGGAGCAGTGTCATGGTCATCTAAAAAGCAACCCATAGTAACGCTATCTACAACAAAAGTTGAATACATAGCAGCTACCACTTGCGCGTGTCAATGCATATGGATTAAGAGAATTATGGAGACTCTTGGTTTTAATGAGAATCATATGTTAATTTTATGTGACAACAACTCAGCAATTCAATTGTCAAAAAATCTAGTTTTTCATGGCAGGAGTAAACGTATAGATGTACAGTTTCATTTTTTAAGAGATATGGTTAAAGAAGGAAGCATTGAACTGAAGCACTGTAGCTCATAGTCTCAAGTTGCAGACATTATGACCAAACCGTTGAAATTGGAGCAGTTTTTAAATCTCAGGAGCAAGATGGGTTTGATTGAAGCATCGGCAGTAAACTAGATGCTAAGCATTTAGTTTAAGGGAGGGATTGTTAGTAGATATTTATTGTGTTAGTTTGATTGTTATTTGTTTTAATAATGGTCAGTTAGCTTGACCGAGACTTTAGGAGAGAGTAGCTAGATTTTAGCTACTTAGTTTCTTTTCGGTTGTAACGATAGGTAGTGGGTCAGTTTTTCTCTCGTGTCTGTTAGCTTTGAAAGGCTACAATAATGTATTTTGTTATGCAATGAATAACAGAAGACAAGTGAGCATTTTTCACAGAAAACTTACTTGCTTTTAGTTCACACTAAATTCTCTAAAATTGTAAAACTGGAATTAGCTGAAAAACTTAATTTAAAACTGGAATTGATGGCACGAACATGAGTCAAATACACCAACTGGAATGGAACAATGATCAAAACTAAACAAAGGATGCTAAAACTGAAAATCAATATGCTAGAATCTTAAAAATGAAAAATTAACCATATTAATTATCAAAATTATATTAACTGCCATGTTGATCAAATTGAAATCTGAATTAAAACTTGAATTAGAGAACGTAGCACATTATACTAAGAAAATATAGAAATGATTAAAGCAATTCAAGAACGGAGCACAGTATACTAATTAACCGTATAATTATCAAAATTATATTAACTGCCATGTTGATCAAATTGAATTCTGAATTAAAACTTGAAATAGAGAACGAAGCACAGTATACTATGAAAAAATAGAAATAATTAGCAATTCAAGAACGAAACACAGTATACTATGAAAAAATAGAAATGATTAGCAATTCAAGAACGAAACACAGTATACTAATGAACCGTATTAATTATCAAAATTAAATTAACTGCTGATCAAATTGAATTCTGAATTAAAACTTGAATTAGAGAACGTAGCACAGTATACTAAGAAAAAATAGAAATGATTAAAACAATTCAAGAACGAAGCACAGTATACTATCAAAAAATATAAATATTAAAGCAATTCAAGAACGAAGTACAGTATACTAATTATCAAAATTATATTAACTGCTATCAAATTGAATTCTGAACTAAAACTTGAATTAGAGAGCGAGCCACAATATAGTAAGAAAAAATAGAAATGCTTAAAGCAATTCAAGAACAAAACACAGAGAACGAAACACAATGTACTAAGAAAAAATAGAAATTATTTAAAGCAAGAGAGAAGAACTGACCGAAAAATCTAACTTCGATTGGATGATCAATGGTCCAGCATCACAAATCAAATGGAATGTGGTCTCTGACCATAGGGGAGTCGAAGCAATCGAAAGAGTCAAAAAACTAAAACCAAGAATCTGGAAGTGGCTGAAATGGGAGATGAGTATAGAGAATTACCTTATATATACTGCAGAAGTTGAATGGACAAAAAATGTCTTCGGTTAACAATGATAACATTTAACTTAAAATTAGTTATTATAGTTAAAGTAGTTAAAGACACTCAAGTCTTAGGTTGCAGTGTCTGTTCCAGTCAGCTCAGGTCTACAACCACATCCACGTGTCACAAGTGTTGAGACTAATTAGATGGTGCACTTACACTTATTGTTGATATTGTTGTTGTTTCGTTTTAAACATTTTACAATGTTTTTCATTATGGCAATATGTAAAGAGAATAATAATAATATATTATTATCATTATAACATTAATCATAATAATAATATAGTGAAAATAATGTTTAATCTTTAAAAAATAATGAAAATAATAATAAAACTAACGCGAAGTGTGATATATAATAATTATTGTATTGGTTAGAAAATTTGAGAGGTGAAATATTTTCCTTTCTTTAGCGTAATGTATACAAAAATATTTTTTAAAATATTTCAAAACTAAATTAAAACCATTTAACTTAATATATATATGAGTTAACTCGACTGATTCCATGTGCATTGATTAATAAATAATTTATTTCACGCATAATTTAGATGAAAAAGAAAATCATGAACTTCAATTTAGTATTCATCAATTTTGATTACCAAATTTCGTAAACACAAATTAATGAAATCAAATTTAGAAATAAATATAAAATATGAAATATTTTGTATTGGAAGTCAAAATATTTTAAAACAAATAAACATAAACATTATTTACATATCAAAACAGTCACACTCTTTTTATGTTTTGGTCATTAAATTAATTTTTAGATAACTTGATCACTCAATTCGTTTTTATATAATTAATTATTAAATTGATTTGTATATAAAATGGTTAATAAATTAATTTCTATATATTTTGTTGTTAAATTATTTATTAAATTGGCTTTAATATAATTTAATATAATTGGTCGTTAAATTAATCTCTAACATTATTGATCGTTAAATTAAATTTTATATATTTGATCGCTAAATTAATTTCAGAATTAGAAATTAAAGTAGTAATTAACATTAGTTATCATGATTTTAATTATTTATGACTTTTGAATTTTGAATTAATGACTAATTTTATTATTTTATTAATGAATAATTTAATTTTTAAAATTACATTTTCTTGTAGTGTTGTTTTTTAAATTAAATTTTATATTTAATCTAATTTATTTTTATTAAATAATAATAATAATAAAACTAACTATAACAGTAGACAACGAGGATAGTTTTTTTTTTTTGTAATAAAATAATTATGTCAATACGTAAGGATAATAATAATAATAATAATGGTGGTAACAATAATCTTTAATCTTTAAAAAATAATGAAAATAATAATAAAATTAACGGGAAGAGTAATATATAATAATTATTATAGTTATTTGAGAAGTGAAATATTTTTCTTCCTTTAGCTTAATGTATACAAAAATATTTTTGAAAATATTTCAAAACTAAACTAAAACCACTTAACCTAATTTTGATTAAATATGAAGTTCAATTTAATAAAAAATTTATTTCACGCATAATTTAGATGAAAAAGAAAATCATGAACTTTAATTTAATATTCATCGATTTTGATTACCAAATTTCATAAATACAAAGGAAATATGATTAAAGTGTATACTTGCATATAGGCCTTTAAGTGGCCTAATCAGCATGCTGGTGCAATTTAAATAAATAAATAAAAAATACATTAGATGGATAGCTCAAAAAAGAACATGTTATGTTTCAAAATATAATGTCTTTTTTTTCTTTTTAAGGTTTAAGTCACGTTTTATAGTTTCATAACTTCATTTAGAAAATGTACTTAGAAACATTTTGTTTTAATTTTAAGGATGAGTTTATATTTGAAAAGCACGATTTCACTTGTATTTAGATGAGAATTTAAAAAAAATAATAATAATAACTTAAAAATACTTAAAAAATATGTTATTTAAATTATTTATTTTTAAAAAAAAATTGAATTTTAAGAATTTATGAAACTACTTTATTTATTGAAAATTATAAAAAGTTTAAATTTCATTTCATTTCATTTACAACCTGACGTCATTTTATCGGATATGTTAGTGGATTTCTTTCAATTTAAAACTAATTGCAATTAATTTTTTTATTGTTTTCACCAAAAATTTTGTTTTACATACATTTAAATTTTCGATTGATATTTTTTTTTTCGAACATGAAAGATGTCGATGAGCCAAAAAAAATTATTAGTATCAATGTAACTATTTTTAATTGATATTTTTCATTTTTTTAATATTGATATAAATTATTTTTAATTAGTATTATTAAGATTATTATGCGTGTTAGAACCTTTTTTTTCTAAATAATGTTTATTAGAATTTTACAAATATA
>Ga0214545_1009504_pt1 | contig 14767 bp, 12 predicted proteins | sample CNSS4metaG_FD_160064 | JGI IMG/M metagenome (GOLD analysis project Ga0214545, IMG submission 160064) | Root nodule microbial communities from cowpea collected in UCLA plant growth center, Los Angeles, California, USA - CNSS4 | ecosystem: Host-associated > Plants > Roots > Nodule | place: USA... | reverse complement strand
GCCAATATCAAACCCCACCCGTCATACGCAATTCATGAATCATGCCGAACATACCTCATACTCCATCATATACATGTCATTCATCACACAATCATACTCAGCCAAAACAGATCATTCAGGAACAACAAACATGCAAATACAGTACGGTCTCGCCCAGCATCTCGCTCAGGCTGAGGGGTCTCGCTCAGGCGAGACGTGCTCGCTCAGGCGAGCCTCTCCCTCGCCTAGGCGAGAGCACAAAAGCAAGAGCATGAGCAACGCGGGATCTCGCTTAAGCGAGATCCCTCTCGCCTGGGCGAGTTGCCTGCTCATTCAAAAGTTGAGCGAGTCGCCTGGGCGACCTTTCGTGCAAAAAAACCTAGGCGAGCTCCCTGTTTCATCTCGCCTAGGCAAGATGGACTCGCTTGGGCGAAATTAACAGGTCTCGCCACTGTTCTTCACTGCAACAGCCATGTAAATCGAACCAAACCAGCATACCAAGCATTCTCATACACCAAATCGAAGGATTAAATCATACAAGCAGAAATCAACGCCATTACAAACCAAAACTACTGGAAAACAAGAGCTCTAACTTCCCGTACCTGGGATTCAAGCTAGCAAAACGCTCCGACCCGCACAACGAAGGTAGAACTGCCCCTAGGACGGTTAGCAGCTGAAGTGAACGGCAAAACAGAAGAAAGGAGCGGGTTATTACCAAACCCTAACGATACAATGAACACAAACCATGAAAGGAAGGAGCATGAGCTGAGGAGTGACTTACGTGAATAGGAACTGAGTTTGAGCTCGAAGGAAGGGGACCTTAGGGCAAACCCTAGCAGAGCTTTTCGTGAGAGCAAGGGAAAAGGGTTGACGGCTGCTGCTTTTCTGTTAGAGTGAAAGTGAGGGTTAGGGCATCCAGAAAGGGGCTTTATCAATTGGGCCAACCCTAGGCCCAAACACAAGAGGGCAGCCCTTAACTTTAGGGCATAAAAGTTAAAAGATTTTAAATGGGCCTTACAGTAATTGAGGTAACGTGAAACGTTTATGTAAACTTTCATGATAATGGTTAATGAATACAGTTTTCCCACTTTGGTGGTAATGTTCTTTCACAAATTTCGTCAATAATAATATGTGGTATGATCCTCCTAAGATCAAAGTGCTTGCTGAAGTCTGGATTTCTGATTTGACTTTTTAAATGTTTCTAACTTTCGTTATATGGGGTGAAAGAAGTGTGTGAGAATATAAAAACAATGTAGACCAGCATTCTTGCAAGGTTAGTTTTAGGTTTAACCTTCTTTATAGTTAGTTAAACAAGTAGATAACATGCATGTAAAAGATCAAATGGAGAAAAAAGATACTTAGTATTTTTATACCGGTTTCTTCTTTTTTTACAGATTACGGTTAGTTCTTAACCAGCCAGTAAAATATCACTAGACAAACATAATTTGCAAAGCGCAGATAGTATTATTTTCCATTTCACTTTTTGACTTAAACAAGTATTTTATTCTAAAAGCATTTATGGGTTAAACAAGCATTCTTTCAACTCAAGAGATCATAATTTAAACTTTATAAAAAGGATAGGTATTTGGAAGAAAACTTTTGTCATAAAAATGGGATAGTGAATTCTTTCAATACACAATTGGAAGAAAATTTATCTCCATTAAAAAATAATAAACAATAATTATTATTAATAATTTTATTTCCGGTTGTTTTGTTGTTTTGAACTATACTAATTTGTTAGTTTTTCATAATAATAGTAATAATAATAATCATATATATATATATATATATATATATATTATATTCATTAATAAATTTGAAAAATATAAACTAAAATTAATTTTGTATGTAAATTTTGGTAATAGTAATAATAATATATATACTTCTATATTCATTAATAAATTGAAAATATATAAACTAAAAATAATTTTGTATGTTTATTTTGATAAGTTTTTTAAATTATCATGCAACATTTTTAGGTCAATTAATAAATAATAAAAAATAATTTCAAATACTTATTTTGAAATTATATATTGCATACATGTTTGGTAGCTTTTATAAAAATATAAACATACACTTTATGCTTATTAATAATTTATTAAAAAACTGTTAAAATTATGTTTAATAATTATATTACTTACTAGATAAACATTAATTAAACATTATAAGAAATTTTTTATTTTTTTGCTTTTACCAAATATGTTATACACTCTATTTTATTCTTTTATCTTACGATATGATAGAACAACGAAACTTAGTTCTTTTGGAGAGGAATTTAGAATAAGGATTTGTATAAAATTATACTTTTGAATACGAGAATGAATAAACTTCTTAACTATATTTATAATATTTTAAATATTGATTTAGATAAATATTATCTTAACATAATTCAAGTGGTATAGCTTTTAAAAAAATATAACATATGCTTTTATGTTCACTAATAAATCATAAAAATAATTCTCAATAATAGTTTTTATTATTTATAGCATAACGATGATAGTTCATGAAAAAAAAGAAAGAAAAAAGCTACTCTATATCAATTAAAAAAAATAGAAGTTTTATTTGTATTTATATACTTTCAAATTTGTATTCATTTAAAATTACATTGAAATAAACTAGGTTTTAAAGTATTAATCACAGTGATGATCTTGTTATTATAAAGTACTCAAATTAAATTAGGAATTTCAATTAAAAGAATAATTATATATATACCATTATATCCTCTAATAAATTACAGGAAATAATGGCTAACATTAATTTTGTAATGGTTTATAATATTCTACCTTGGTATTTATTTTAGAAAGTATTATTTATAATATTAATTTTGAAATTATTTATGGTATGCGTATGACTTTTTTTAATATTATATATTATATATACATATATAGTAAATAAATCATAGAAAATAATTTCTAATATTACATTTAATAAATATATTATATACTTAATCAATAAACATGAATACTATAAATTGAGGTAGATTATGCAAAGTTTGAATCCCACACCACAAAAAAAATCCCCAAGTTGTCAAAGCTAGAAGAATGGCTCGTTCACTTCTCTCATTGATTTTTCTGAAACTTATCCTTGCAGTCATGTTTATTATTCTATTTTCAACTGGTATTAATAAAAATAGCTTTCAAAACTGGAATTTATTTGTACAATAGTTTGAATTTGATTTGAATTTATTCTTTCTAATTATAAGTATTTATAACAATGCAGGTGTTAGCAGCAAACCAGTTTGTCAAACACGATGCATTGAATTTCTTGACTGTGTTAACAATTGCCGGAATTTAGGTTATACAAGAGGGATATGCAATGATGGTCTATGTTGTTGTTCCAAGTAACCAATGCATTCTTTGTATGGATGCAAATACACAAAGTAATATTAAATAATATTACCTTCATTATTAAAAAATTGTGCGAAGAAATTGAATTTTCTCCTCCAAGTTACTATGTTGTCTTTACTGGTATATTAAATTATATTATAAAATATAAACAAATAGTTTTCAAAACATCTATGACAAAACAACCTTTTCAAAAAAATAAAAATTCATTAAATTAATCCATCATATTCTCCAAGGCCTTAAATATACAAGAGAACTATGTTTATTTACTTGGTGCACACCAAATATAAATAAGTTTGAATTCTCTTTCAATTTAAAAAAATATATCTTAAAATTTAATCATGTTATGTTAATAATCGTAATATGAGAATAATTAAAAAAATATTTCTTTATGCTGTAAAAAAAATACTAAGTAAGGTTAACTATTTCTTTTTAATCAATGCAAAAATAATATAATTACTTGTGTTAAAATTTGATAGAGTATGTTGCAAAACTTTCCTACATTTTAGTTAAAAATGAATAATAAAGAGTTGCTAATTGAGTAAACCATTTTAATGCAACCCTTTTAAGAGGTATTAGAAAACAAGACGGTAAATTGTATAATCAATTATTTGTGTAAAGACTAATTGGGGTAACGTAAAACGTTTATGTAAACTTCCATGATAATGGTTAATGAATACAATTTTTCCACTTTGGTGGTAATGTTCTTTCACAAATTTCGTCAATAATAATATGTCATATGATCCTCCTAAGATCAAAGAGGTGTTTATTGAGGCCTCTGCTCCTGTCATGGCGTAAACTCTGCCCGTCGCCTGAGGCTTGTTGCCTCTGTTCCTCTGTTGTGCTGGGTAGGAGTCTAAACTAAAGGTCGTGTCACTGCCCTAGCAAGAGTGGGGCAATCCTTTCCAAAGTGGCCCTCCTTGCCATAGTTGTTACATCGGTGGTAACCTTCCATACGTGGGCAAACGCTCCTCAGATGAGGGCCCCCACACTAGAAGCACTGAACTCGACCTTGCTTTGTAGGGAAACCCTTAGACCCCTAGGACAGATGGGGAGGTTTATCATACGGTTTCCTCCTCTTCCCATGCCTCGGTTTGGACCTAGATGGCCCACCAATCCTCTACTATTGAAGGCGTTGGCCCTCTACCTCGTTCTTCATCTTCTCCATCACCCTGACCTTCTCCACTAGTGCAGCAAAGTCCTTGATGGACAGTGGGGCTACCATTAAACGGATATCACCCCTGAGGCCATTCCCAAACTTGCGGCATCTCCATTCTTCATCGAGCGGCAAGGTTAGAAACGGCTTAGGTGCTTGAACTTCTTAGCATATTTTGTCACTGACTTTCATCCCTGGGCTGGGAAGTATTCAGAGAGGAACTTCCCCCTAAAGGTCTCCCAAGTAACTGGCTCACCCCTCTCCTCCATTATGGATTTCATGTTGATCCACCAATGCTCACCTTCTCTAGTGAGCATGTATATTGTAAAGGCCAACTTGTTCTCTACGGAGCACATCTTTGCGTCAAAAATTATCTCCATGTCCTTTAGCCATTGGTCCATGACGTCAGGACTCGTCTTGCCTCCAAACTTCACCAGGTGGTGCTTCAAGAAGTCCTCCAAACTCCACTCCCTGACTGCAGGTCGTGGCTCAGGACCAAAGACAAGTGCAACTGTCATGTTCTCCTCTAGCTGGCGGAGGGCTTCCATATGCTGCATATGGGCATCCTCGACAACTACCCAAGCAACCTTCATCTGCTGCATCACCAGCTATTGTTGCTCTAACGATGCTGCCTATCGCTGCATCGATGCCTCGTGTTGTTGCATCATAGTTTTACTCTGTTGGGTCATAGTTGCCACCATTGCTTCTATTGCTCTGGCGATATCTGGTACATCGCCCTGAGAGGATTGAGAAGTCCTACGAGGAGGGGCCATAATCACTAGCACATAGGAAAACCATAAGTTAGACTAGATAAGACATGAACTTAACTAAGGACACTCAGAATGACATAGAGAAAGCTAAGCAGACATCCAAGTCCATAGACTCTAAGGATTGACTGCTCTGATACCATTAATGTAACACCCCATTTAATTAATAACCCTAATTAAAGGAAGTGTCACACAAAATAATATAGTAAGCACGGTCCTGGAGTATAAATGTTACTCTTACAATTGTCCAAAAGGAACAGAAAAGAAACTAAGGCACACCACGATGCCAATAACAAAGTATAATAAAGTAACAACAGTATTTCAAAAGCAAAGCATAATGACTAGACAATACATAGGCCATAGCCCCAAAAGAAACTCAGATGAGTAGAAACCAGCCCAGATGACTATACAACGGAACCTCCATCACCCTAATGACCACAGGGAGTTCTCACATCTGCTCACATCAACAAGTTAATGATCATCGCAGAAAGAGAAAACCACACAACAGAACATACAACAAACAAAAGGGTAAGCTGGGGTAGAAAACAATTTATCATATAGTTACATACAATTTCACAGTATAGGAATGCATATGTCTACCAATCATGTTATGACTTTTCAAGCAATACACTAAGACTCAAAACAAAACTCATTTGGATACATATAATTAGTCGAATTCAACGGATGCTTGCACTTATGGTGGCATTTCCTGCTCTACCAAACTGCTCTACCGAGCTAATTGTTACAATGTTTCTTTCCCATACACACAAGGTTAGCCCTTAAAGTGTTTCAGGCCTCCTGCTACTCTCACCACTCGAGTCAGTACGCTCTATGTGAGACTAACTGACTCTTTAGAGTGTCAGGATGAAATCTTTACCTTGAATCCTTACTAAAATATATAAATGGGGCACCAGCATGAACTCCTACTAACAGGGGTCATGGAATTACGTTCTGACCAACTGAGGCACCACTATGAGGTCTCACCTAGAGGCTCATGGAATTACGCCCTAATCCAATGAGGCACCACCACGAAACTATCGTGGAATTACGCCCTAAACATACCAACAACAGGTTTCCAACCATCAATGTAACATTTTTACGCATACCAATTCCATGACCACATATATAACCAACCATTCATGTATATTTCATACCAAGATCATGCCAAACTCGTCATTCACCACCCATAAATCATCTTTATTCATGCATATTCACCCACCTCATGCTTTAACATAGTAAATGATGAAGATGTGACCAAAATTGGACAACAGAATTGAAAATGGGCTATTTAGAAAATTAATACAAATATTATTTGGTGATAATTTATCAGATATCTTTAAATAATTAATTTATTTAATTATATCATAAATTATTAACCAACTATATTTGTCAAATAGTCTATATCTCTTCAAATATCTTTGAATATTTATCTTTATCTTTATTTTAAAAGATATTTGAGAGGTTTCAGCAACAGAAAAGCCTAGTCCAATTCCTATATAAAGAGACCAAGGGAGAAGCAGAAGAATAAGCTCGGCACTTCGGAATTTAGGAACCCTTAGGGGGGCCTAATTTCTTTCTCTCTTCTTTCTTCTATTATTCTTATTTTATTTTGCATTCCATGGAAGGCTAAACTACTTGGTTGATTCCATTGTAATTTCTTAATTGGATTCTCAGGTTAGATCAATTAATTTCTTTGTTCTTTTTATTATTGTTGATGTTTTCATTCATCTATGTCTTTTATCTTTGAATCATGTAAGAAATAGTGATTTTAAATTTATATGCATGTTGGTCATATGAGTCCAAGGGTTTTTAATTTAAATTGAGACTTTACTTTGATTTTATTTAGAAACTTTCATATGATTAAATGAGTTTTTACCAATAATTGAGACTTTACTTTGGTTAAAGGTATTTACTCTAACTACAATTAATTGAGACTTTACTTTGATTAATTAAGCTTTTTATTTGGTGAGGAGATAAAAGAATAAAAATGATTAGACATAGTAAAATTTGATTGAGACTGTACTTTGGTTGAATTTACTATGGATAATCTAAAAGTTCTCACTTTTAATTGAGACTATACTTTGGTTAAAAGTGAGAAAGCCAACATATTATCGAGACTTTACATTGATTAATTTGTAAATCTACAACAATAATTAATTGAGCAATAATCTTTAGATAACCGATGATGAATCTATTTTGAAAAAGCAATGGAATCAATCTATTTTCTTTACTATTATTTCTATCTTATTTTATCTTTTTATCTTAATCCTCCCATATTTTTATTATTTTATTTGACTAACCGTTTTGTATACATTTTATAAAAACTAGCTTGTTAAAAATCAATTTCGTGTTCGTTGGGAGACGACTTTGGGTTGCTTTACCCTTTCTATTTTGTTGACTACTTTCTTAACAATACTGAAGTTGTTATAGTTTAGTAGTATTAATTTGAACGCGTCAACGACAGCGTTATCAAATTTGGCGTTGTTGCCGGGGAACACGGTTAGTATTTTTATCATTTTAGTTCTTATTTTTATTTTTATTCTTTTGATTTTATTTTTGATTTTTTTTGTTTATCACTAACATTTTGTTTTCTCAATTTTTGTTCTAACATTTTTTTTATTTTCTTTAGTTATTTTATTTTATTTTATTTGGTTATTTTTTTATGCGTAGTTTTTGTTTGAGGAATTTTGTTGGGAATTTTGTGAAACTAGTTGGGAAAAACTTTGGCCAAGGAAAGATAAAGTACTTAAGTTGTCCATTGAGATGCACCTCTCTTTCTTGGAAGTCTACTCAACAAGCTTTCAACTTATTTCTTTTCAGAAAACCTCTTTCAAAAATGCAAAATAATTTTTCATACGAAAATAATCAACAATGTGATTTTCAAGTGAACTATGATTACTATCCACAGTAACCACGTGATTCATATGATTATCAACAACAAATTGTCACACCTACTTCAGCACATGATATAAGTGAGTTAACTTTACGACAATTTAATGATTTATATCCTAGATCATCTTTTTTGGGATATGAGCAACAACCATATTTTGAGTGTCCACCTCAACAACCATATGTTCCAAATAGTTTTCAGCAACAATATGTACCACCATAATAATTTGAAGCAACCAATGGACCATCCTACAAAGAAGTTATGATACTAATGGGTGAAATTATAGAGAAATTAGAGTCCATGGATGAAAGGCTACGAGTTGATCAACAATGCAGAAATATTGAGCAAGAGTGGTACGAAAATAAGCAAATATTGTCTGATATGTTGAGGGATGCAAGTAAGAACAACTTCATAGAATTACTTGTAACTGTTAATACCACCCTTCAACCCCATCAGAGATTTCCTGAAAATCCAGATTTTAAAGCACTTCGTCATGAAATCAAATATATGCTTCTAAAGTTTGCCATCAGAGCTGAACAAATGTCTGAAGATTTGAGTCAACTAATGAATGGTACAATTAGAAAGTCACTTTGGAAGATATGATGAATATGATGATTGAAATGATGAAAATGAATCAGACATATCAAAAAGAGATGATGAATGCTGCCACACAAAGCTTGTAGAGTCATAACGCTGTCATTGACGCGATCAAATTAATACTACTTATCTATAACAACTTCAGTATTGTTAAGATAGTAGTCAACATAATAGAAAGGGTAAAGTAACCCAAAGTTTTCTCCCAACGAACATGGAATTGATTTTTAACAAATTAGTTCTTATAAAACTATACAAAAGAGATAGTCAAATAAAATAATAAAAATACGAGAGATAAAGATAAAAAGATAAAATAAGATAGAAAAGATAAAAACAATAGTAAAGAAAATAGATTGATTCCACTGCTTTTTCAAAATAGATTCATCATCGGTTATCTAAAGATTATTGCTCAATTAATTATTGTTGTAGATTTGCAAATTAATCAATGTAAAGTCTCAATTAATTTGTTGGCGTTCTCACTTTTAACCAAAGTACAATCTCAATTAAAAGTGAGAACTTTTAGATTATTCACAGTAAATTCAACCAAAGTACAGTCTCAATCAAATTTTATTATGCCTAATCATGTCTATTCTTTTATCTCCTCACCAAATAAAAAGCTTAATTAATCAAAGTAAAGTCTCGATTAATTTTCGTTAAAGGAAATACCTTTAACCAAAGTAAAGTCTCAATTATTGGGAAAAACTCATTCAATCACATGAAAGTTTCTAAATAAAAGCAAAGTAAAGTCTCAATTGAATTTAAAAACCCTTTAACTCATATGATTAGCATGCGTGTAGATTTAAAATCATTACTTTTTACGTGATTCAAAGATAAAAGACATAGATGAAATTAAACCTCAACAATAATAAAAAGGACAAAGAAATTATTTCATTCTAACCTCAGAATCCATAATGAAATTACAATGGAATCAACCTAAGAAGTTTAGCAATCCATAGAATGCAAAAGTAAAATAAAAATATAAAGAATAATAGAGAGAGAAAGGAAACGAAATTAGCCCCCCCTAAAGGGTTCCTAAACTCCGAAGTCTCGAGCTTCTCTTCTACTTCTCCCTTGGTCTTTTTATATAGGACTTGGACTGGGCTTTTCTGTTGCTAAAATCTCTCAAATATCTTTTAAAATAAATATAAAGATAAATATTTAAAAATATTTGGAGAGATATAGACTATTTGACAAATATAGTTGGTTGATAATATCAATATCTAATATAATTAAATTAATTAATTAAAGATATATGATAAATTATCACCAATTAATATTTGTATTAATTTTCCAAAAAATCCCTTTGCAATCTCCTTAAATTATCTTCTAAATAATCTAATATCTTCAAGATATATTTGTTTTTTGTGGAACTAAAAAGATTCAAGAAGATCTTGCATATTTAAAAAGATTTGGTAGTTATTATCTTTTAATATTTTATGATATAATTAAATAAGATAATTATTTAAAAATATCAAATAAAATATCTAAGATATATTTTTCCCAAATTATCTTCTATCATAAAGATAAAGAAAACCGCAAGGTCCAATTTATTGTTTCTCTATTCTTGGTTTAGCTAAACTTCTTCACTTTTTCAAGCTTTTCTTGTTGTCTTCATGCAATGCTTGGCTTGGATTTTGGTGCTTTTGATAATTTCTTATTCTTGGATTTATCTTTAAGGTGTCATGAAGCTTTAATAAATTTATTTCCACACCTCCATGAGCTCAACTTAGTTGCAGCTATACTAACACACCTCAAAATATCCAAAGAACATTTATGCAATTAAAAAGCTATTTTTAACATGTTTTTGTATCTCATGGTCAATAAACCCAATGATAGGAAATCCCAATTAAATCAATCTTTAAGCACACAAATTCAATTAAATACCCAGAATTAAACATTAAAAGTGGCCAAAAATACGCACTCATCATAACAACACACGTATCCTTTTGCACTCCTTGGCAAAATTGAGCAATTTCAAAACTTTATTTTGAGGTATTTTACTTCATATCAACACTGGATCAAAGGAATGAACCGTACTTGAGACAAATCAATATTATAGAAATCAAATTACCATGCATAAACAAACGGAAAGATTCTATTTTTCACACATGAGTTAATCTTTTGAATTCACAAGACATTCAATTATGAAAGAAAGCACTCAAGTTAAATGTGTATTTTCTCACCAAAATTCACTCAAGTGTTTTGGCTTGTGTTTTCACTCAAAATACCCATGTAAGTAAACACTACTAATACTTAACAAGACTCTAATATTCACAAACTTTCAGAAAATATGCATTCAAAGATCATGAGGACTTTTCACAGGTTATGATGAGGCCAAGGCAAAGGTAGGAAAAATTTTAGAATTTTTGGGTTTTTGAAATAGTAATGTTGGAAGAATAATGGAGCATAATTTCAAAAATAACTCTTTTTCGTTGATTGCTTTGTTGCTCTCTCTTTTCTAGAAAGCAATCATTTTTTTCATTTCAACACTTTTTCATCAATAATTTTTCCTTTTGCCATTTTTATTAATTTGTGGGTGAGGTACTCACCCACACACTTTATTCCTCAACCAATCCTATCATAATCTACTAGCTCCTTTCTTCTTTCCTAAGATAAGGAAAAAACATGGTCTTTCTCTTTTTAAGGGTTTACAATGGGCTTAAAACAAGAAAAAGGAGGTTTAAAGCTCAAAGGGGCTACCAATGGATTAATATCAAGGTGGGCTTATTTGGCCAAGTAGCTAAAAACAAGAAATGCCTCAATCATATCAAATCATGCATATTCACCTAAGTTGCAAAATAAAAGAATAAGCTAAACATTTGAGTATAAACAAACATGAGCAAGTCACTCAAGAAAAAATAGGAATGACACATGGCGGTCCATCCTTTGCATTAAGGCTCAAGACTCACAAGGTCAAAACTCTTTCATAAAAGATGTAATCAAGAAATTCTCAAATCAACTCAATTAGTAAATCATAGAAACAATCCACTCATATCAACATGACTTTTATTTTTTCCAGAATTATGATCATCCCAATTATTGAATCAAATCCTAAAAATCCAATGTTAATATGTTTTATTGAAAGCAGGGAAATATTTTTGGTGGATTTTTTAAGAGACATTTAAGTTTCACTTAGTAAAAAGTTAATACTTTCACAATTTTTTCAAAAAGAAATCACAATATTTTTTATGAAAACAAAACAAAAATTGAAAAACAAAAAAGAAAAAAAATCCTACCTACAGTTTGTCTCCCCTACACTTATTTCAAAAGAAATGTCCTTGATGGACTTATTTTAGGGAGGAAACAGAAAATTTGGGACTTTTGGCTCAATCTAGCCCTATGTTAAAATTTATTTTCTTTAATTTTATAAAGTATAAGTTAGCTTGTACAACAAAAACACATATTTTTGAAATTTTTTTAATATTTTTAAAATTAAAAACAAAAACAAAAAACAAACATGCATACATGCAAATTAACTTTTTTATTAACAATGATTTCAAAAGAATTTGAATCTAACCTCTTTTCCTGTTGCAGCAACCTTTCTTCTTTTTCTGCAGCCATGTCAACAAAGATAACCACTGAAAACTTATTTGCATCATTCACATCAACAAACTTGATGTGTGGAGTGTGTGGCTTTAACTCAACTTGAGCATCATTAGAAGCATTCGAATGGTTAAGCGGATCATTAGTAATCCTCATAATTTTATCTTCTGAGCAAAAATTTTCACTTGGTGTTGTTGACTCTGCTGCTTCATCATTAACCAAGTCAGTTGCAATAGTAGATGCTTCAGATGCATCTTCAATTTCTTCTTAAATTTCAGCAACATCCTTAATATGTCCATCAGTAGACATATTACTATGAGCATCACTATATCTATCAGTAGATATATCACCGTGATGTGATTCTGGTGTTGGTTGATCCAACATTTGAATCGTGTACTCATTCACATTAGTGCTCAATTGTTCCATCCTTTGATTCATGCTCCTTAACATTATCATTTCATCCCTTTGCTCAACTATTGTCTTCATAAGTTTTTCTAAGGTGGCCTTCATAACTTTGTCTTTCATTAGCTGACTTAAATCTTCTGACATTTGTTCAACTCTAATGGCCAACTTTAGAAGCATATCTTCTATTTCTTGACGAAGTGCTCTAAATTATGAGATTTAATCTCAGATGGCATTGGAGGGTAGTATTAACAGTACAAAGTAATTCTACAAAGTTGTTGTTACTTGCATACTCCATCATGTCATACAACACTTTATCATTTCGATACCATTTTTGCTCAATATCTTCACATCGTTGATCAGCTCGCAACCTTTCATCTATGGTGTATAATTTCTTTCTCAGTCCATCCATTAATAACATAACTACCTTATAGGATGGTCCATTGATTGCTGCAACTTGTTGTGATGGTGCATGTTGTTGTTGTTGAGAACCAAATGGAACATGTAATGACTGAGGTGGACACTCAGAATATGGTTGTTGCTCATGGTATGATGGTTTCTCATATTCCATAAAAGATGATCTAGGATACAGATCATTCAGTTGACGTATAGTTAACATACTTAAATCAGGTGCAGAAGTAGGTGTAACAATTTGTTGTTGATAATTGTATGGATCATGTTGTTGCTGTGGATAATAATTATAATTCACTTGAAAATCACACTGTTGATTATTTTCATATGAAAAAATATTTTTCATTTTTGAAAGAGGTTTTCTGAAAAGAAATAAGTTGAAAGCTTGCTGAGTAGACTTCCAGGAAAGAGAGGTGCGTCTCAATGGACAACTTAAGTACCTTGTCTTTCCTTAGCCAAACTGTTTCCCAACTAGTTTCACAAATTTCCCAACAAAAATCCTCAAAAAAAAATTATACTTTTAAAAAAATAAACTAACTAAAAAAATAACAACTAAAGAAAATAAAATAAAATAAATGTTAGAAAAAAAAATTAAGATAAAAAAATGTTAGTGATAAAATAAAAACATAAAATCAAAAGAATATAAAAAAATAAGAACTAAAATGATAAAAATTCTAACAGTGTTCCCCGGCAACGACGCCAAATTTGATAACGCTATCGTTGACGCGATCAAATTAATACTACTTATCTATAACAACTTCATTATTGTTAAGATAGTAGTCAACGTAATAGAAAGGATAAAGTAACCCAAAGTCGTCTCCCAACGAACATGGAATTGATTTTTAACAAATTAGTTCTTATAAAACTATACAAAAGAGTTAGTCAAATAAAATAATAAAATTATGAGAGATAAAGATAAAAAGATAAAATAAGATAGAAAAGATAAAAACAATAGTAAAGAAAATATATTAATTCCACAGCTTTTTCAAAATAGATTCATCATCGGTTATCTAAAGATTATTGCTCAATTAATTATTGTTGTAGATTTGCAAATTAATCAATGTAAAGTCTCAATTAATTTGTTGGCGTTCTCACTTTTAACCAAAGTACAATCTCAATTAAAAGTGAGAACTTTTAGATTATTCACAGTAATTTCAACAAAAGTACAGTCTCAATCAAATTTTACTATGCCTAATCATGTCTGTTCTTTTATCTCCTCACCAAATAAAAAGCTTAATTAATCAAAGTAAAGTCTCGATTAATTTTCGTTAGAGGAAATACCTTTAACCAAAGTAAAATCTCAATTATTGGTAAAAACTCATCCAATCACATGAAAGTTTCTAAATAAAAGCAAAGTAAAGTCTCAATAGAATTTAAAAACCCTTTAACTCATATGATTAGCATGTGTGTAGATTTAAAATCATTACTTTTTACGTGATTCAAAGATAAAAGACATAGATGAAATTAAACCTCAACAATAATAAAAAGGACAAAGAAATTATTTTATTCTAACCTCAGAATCCATAATGAAATTACAACGGAATCAACCTACGCAGTTTAGCAATCCATAGAATGCAAAAGTAAAATAAAAATATAAAGAATAATAGAGAGAGAAAGGAAACGAAATTAGCCCCCCCTAAAGGGTTCCTAAACTCCGAAGTCTCGAGCTTCTCTTCTACTT
>Ga0214545_1009503_pt1 | contig 14769 bp, 4 predicted proteins | sample CNSS4metaG_FD_160064 | JGI IMG/M metagenome (GOLD analysis project Ga0214545, IMG submission 160064) | Root nodule microbial communities from cowpea collected in UCLA plant growth center, Los Angeles, California, USA - CNSS4 | ecosystem: Host-associated > Plants > Roots > Nodule | place: USA... | reverse complement strand
TATATATATATATATATAGATATATATATATATATATATATATATATATATATATATCATTATCTTAAGATGTCCCAACGTTTGGACAAGTGGGGAGTAAACATATAAAGCAATCCAAATGAAAGATAAATGTAGAAGAAAAATCCAACATACGTCAACCTTATTAATCCTTTGTCCCACACCTTTAAATACCTTCAATGATTGAGAATGAAGACTTGTCCTTCACCCTTATCCCAATTAGGGTTGAAGGGGTTCACATGCAAATAAACTTAATTTAGCTTATAATGAGGTAAAATTTTGCAATTTGACTAAACTCATCATCATAGTTTAGTGAGTTAGGTGAGTTAATTTATTTAAATATGTTTTGTTTTTCAATTTATTATATATATAATAATATATTCAAAATAAGTTGACTTAATTCAATTATTTATTATTTTGATTCACTTTTAATTTATTATTTTAATACGTTTTAATTATGATTCATTATTATTCAATTTAAAAGTTCAAGAAAGCTATTGATTTAAGCGGAGAAATTCAAAATTTATATAGAAAATGGTTATGACTTAATTCACTTTTAACATGGTTCAAATCTATTAAATCAAGGAGTGAAGTGAATCCGATTCATCTTGTTTCATACTAAAAGAAGCTTACTTTTTAATCAAATATAGCTCAAATCAATGTAAAGGTACCATTCAATTCCCACACAAGTAGTTGCAAACATTAGCCAATCATACCTTATTTAGCGAAAATTAGGAAATAAAGAGAAGGAAAAACCATATAAATTGTGAAGCTCTCAATACTTGTGCAAAACCTTTTGTATTCTAAGTCCAAATCCAAAAAGAAAAACTAGAAAATGCCCCACTAACAGGATGAAAAGGAATAAGATTTCTGTGTCATTGAGACTCTTTTGAAGAGGTTAGTTACATTAGGGTTGGACTACGTGTAAAATACATACTTCAAAAAACTATTTCAATTTATCTTAGAGACATTTAAAGATAGAAACCTAATTTGCTAAACTGATAAAAAGAATAGATTGAGACCTGTTTCAATTGATTTAAACATTGTAAAATGAGTTGCTAAAAAAATTTCAATTTAATTTATTCAAATCACTTAAAATGACATTTTAATGATTTTAATGAATTGATGATTCACATTTTAATGGGTTGAAATAGTGAGAATTTTGTTATGAATAAAAGTTCTACTATTCATTCTATAGATAGACAAAAATCATATATTCATTTTAATGGGTTGAAATCACTTAAAACTTCATATTTGTATAAAAAATCTCCACAAGGTCTAGATAGACAAAAAAAACTATTCATTCTATTTCTAGATGAATTAAGGAAGAAGCCATGATAGAATCACAAGACCAATGTAGAATTATAGAAATATAGACTAATAACATTCACATTTTAAATACAAAGAAACAAAAACAAGCAAAATCAAGATGAGGAAGCAAAGTATATTTTTATTCATGTAACCAAGCATAATACTATATGTTTTTTAAATAAGGAGAGATAAAAATTCACAAATGAAAACCTAACCAATTTCCAAGTTATGTTCTTTTTCTCATAAACGGTGTATTTTCATAGATTTTAATCAATTAAAATTATAGTTAAAAAAATCGTGTAAATTGTGACGATTATTTTATATATTGTGTCGGTTTTGACCGTCATCATTTACATTTGTGATAGTTTAAAAAATTGTCATAATTCGCATTTTTTTTGGATGAATTATATTTTTCGGTGGGTTTAATCAATTGATTCATATTTTAATCAATTAGAACATAATAAAATGGTTTTCTGAACAAAAACTTTAGTATTTTAATTGATTTAAATCTTGTTTTCATCAATTCAAACATTTCAACAAGTTAAAAACCATTTCAACTGGTTCAAACTTTTATGGTTTTCAAGAAAATATTTGAAAATATCAAATGAGAGCTTTAACTGTAGTTTTTCTACAATGTTGCATATGATCAAACTTAATTTCTAACCTCCCCATAAATATATTGATTTAACTATTCTTTATTTCCTTTCCCTGTTTTATCTCTCTTGTATATGATATGAGATTAACTTATTCTCTATATACCAGATATTTTCCAAAAAACTCCACTGTTAAAACACTATACCAAAATCTTTATTACACTACTTTATTCAAAGGAGTAACTACCATGTAAACCTGAAAGAAGGACTCTTGAAAAAACCATTAATTTATTTGCTATAAGTATTGACTTTTACATATTTTAAAAAAGTGAGTAGTTACTTGAATATGTTTTATCACATCTTTCAAGTTCAATACGTAACAATGGTTTAATACTTTGATAACATTTGTTAGTTATTTGGTTATTAGTTATACATTTTTTTTTTTTGTTTAAATTTGCTTTACTTTTGAAATATTTATGCAATTTATGATATTTTAGATGAAAAATACGTAAAATTTGATTCTTTTGAATAATCACTACAATTAATTAAAGATAATAATAAAATTATGAAATTTATATAAATTTTGGGGAATCTCAGTGTAATATGGCCTTCATATATGACCTTCTATCAATTTGCTTGTATCATATTATAGTGAACTTGTTTTTCAATGAATAAAATAATTTTCTTTATCTATTTTCTTAATTTTGTACATGCCCCAAAGGAGGAGAAAGTGTATTTTATGCTATTATATATGTGCCACATATCTTATCACATGGAATTTGTTGCGTCATCATAAAAAAGTGACACATTGTTTATCGAGACTCTTGCGAAGTTTAAATTTTTTTAAAATATAATTTGTGTTTTTATTATGTATCTTAGAACAATTAATTGTGTAATATTTTTATCTCTGGATGTGTGTGAATCATGTATTAGTTCTTTTTTTTTTTAGTTTATGCATATTAATATTAATTGTTTTTTCCTTTGAGAGAACCTTAAATATTTTTGAAATAGTTTTTAAATGTTTTATAAACATCATAAATCAATTAAAACATAAGCTATTTGTTTAAGCGAAAGATTTATAAATAATTGATTAAATCATATTATAACTAATTATTAATTATAAGTGAGACAATCAATTATATTAAGCCATAATTGATTATTTGGAGTTTAGTTTAAATAAAGATTTTGTTAATTCGTTAGATAAACTATTATAAAAGCTTTTCATAAAGAATTTTGGAGTTAATTAGTTTAAATCATTTAGAATCGAATTTCTACCTTTTAATTCTTCAAGATGAGTTGAAACTTTAATCCATAAAAGTTTCTTAGAACTTTGTACTCGAATGAAATAGGTGAAATAATTCGATATCTCATGGTCTTAATTTAATATTTTGAAAAATCACAAGAGGTCTTATAATAGAGTTTTGCATGATTGTATAATTTTTTCATAAATTTTAAAGAAATTTATTTATTTTGATTGAGTGTATTATTTCGTACGTGACATATGATTATAATCTCTTTTAAGATAGTGACTCGTTAAAGTTGTGATGATTGACATTTTTTACTCTTTACATTTTAAATTCTTTCATATTTTCATGCTAACATGTGATATTATTTTTTTATATTTTAATTTCTTAATTCACTGTTGTAAGAAGGCTATTTGAAAATTTATTAATAAGAAAAGGTTTTTAAAATACTAATCCATTCCCTTCTACAACCTATGTTTAAATGTACAGTGATATTAATGCCAAATTCTAATATATACAAAAGAGCAAATCTTTGTTAACAATATCATATATGTCATTTAATTAATACAAACGCATACCCTTTATATTAATAACTTAATCATTTGTTGGATATATAAGGTTACAAGCTATACATACATACATATAATAATAATTATAAATATATATTAAGATGCACTCACTTTTAAATAAAATATTTTGAAACTAATTTTATAAAAAGATAAAATGATAATTTGTTAATATTTTTTGTACTGTATGGCGTATCGCCATCCCTAGCCAAACCATCGGTCAGACGGCTCAAGGATAAGCGGCCGTAAGTCGTCTGCTACAGGTAGACCATCCCTTGGATTGTTGATATGACAATCTCTCTGGAGTGTTTTAAGGGAGCTCGCGACCAAACAGCCTCCGCATTCATTCCAGATGAACTTTGTCTCCACATTTGTGGAGATAACCGTCAGGACACACGGTCCTCAGATCAGGCAACCGCACCAAAACTAAATCAGTAAGGTAAAAGTAAATTAAAGTAATACAAGTTGGTGATGACTTTTTACTCGCATTTATTACAACATTAATTGCAATACTCCGATCGAACTTGAATTGATTTAAGCATTGAAACCTTCTAGATAGGTACCCCGATCGTCTGACCAATCGAGCAGGAAGGAACAGAGAAATCGAACGGAAGAGAACATTGAACAAAAGGACTTGGAGGTAATTTAAATGTTGGAAATAGATGGTTGGTTCCTATACCCGAAACATTTTTCTTTAAAAAATGTATTCATAAATCTGTTTATATTTATAATAAGATAAATTCTAAATATTTCCTTCTAAATAAGATGAATTTACCTGCAGAAAATTCAAAGCACCAACCACTCTGATACTCACGGGTATATATAATAGCAATATTCTTGAATGAAATGATATTCCCATGCACAGTGATGACACGTTGTTTGTCCACAATAACAATTTAGGAAATTTGCTGCAATATCCCCAGCCACTATTTATAAGTATGATTCAGAAAAATGTGTTACGTGATAATCATTTTAGTGATTAGTGGTGACAAATGGTGATAAGTAAGTACCCATTGTTGATGATTTGATCGTGATCGGTGATGATGTGATACACACCAGATATTTACGCACAATAACTTCTTATTCTATAAATAATAATAACCATTTCAATGGCAAAACCAAACATAAACAAAACTTAATACAAAAACAAGTATAAAATAACATGTATTTTAATATCTTGCACATGTTTTCATTCTATGTATATATTGTTGACTCTTTTTTTTTTTAATTCAAAATTTTTGGAATTAATTTCCGGTGTAACTTACAACATTACTTAGTAGTATAATTATATGAATTTAATTAAATTAAGTCATCAATCAAGATGTTGCAAAATTTAATTTAGAAGGTTCGAAGAATTTAAGGATTAAAATTAACCAACTGAGTTTACAAGATTAAAAGTAAACTTAATATTATAAATCAACAATCAAAAGTATATTTGTAAAAAACCATGTAAATTTGATTATATATCTTATAGTCTATGTTTATTTCCAACAATCTAACTAGTATTATATTTAGTAAAATTGAAATAATAAGTACATCTCAATTACATGAAATGCCAAGTATAATTAAGATTATAAGGTTAGACATAATTAAATTAATCAAGAGATATTTGGTTATTAGGACCTATATATATAGACCAAGTTAATATAGTCTGAACTAAAAAAATTCGTTAAAAATTTTATATATAGATTAACATCTTCCAAGACAAACTCAACAAGATTTATTATTAAAAAATTTCATATTGACTTCAACATTAACCTTTTTTATTTTGTTGATATAAACAAGACAACCTTGTCCTTAAAAAGTGATAAAACGTTGTAATGATACTGTATAATTACAGAAGAAAAATGATTTGAGGTAATAATATTATGATGGTGATGATGGTATGGAATACCTACCTGTACAAGATAAGACAGGAGCACAAAATGTAGGTTACAGTGTAACAAAAAAATAATTCAGATTCAGTCGTACGTTGTGCTTATAAATCACATATTCTTCCACTCTCTTTCTTCTCATTCATTCTCCCTTCAATATCATCATCATCACCAATCATTCTGCAAAAACATCACTCACAAATGAAGAACACAGTCATCAACTTCTGCATTTCCCATCTCTTTCACCCTTTCATGTCCTTCGCTCACAGATGCAGTAAACTCGCCAAAGAACATAGGGCAAGATTCTACATCTTCAGAAAATGTGTTGCAATGCTTCTTTGCTGGCAAGATTCAGGAGGTGACCTCTGAAAAATCAAATATATATATGTATATGTATCTGTATATGTATATGGAGAGAGAGGGGCATAATTTTCTCATCATCGTATAGTTCTGCATGAGTATATTATGTATGGATTATGATTCTGATGTAACTGAGATAATAACTGAGTTGGAATGAATCTAGTATTATGTTGAATAAAGATTTTTTTTTTTTGGGTGCTCCTAATTCGTTTTCTTCTGATGTCCTTAGTGTTTTGGATTTTCCTTTCTTCCAATTAGATTCTTTGTCAAGGTTCAAGATCAATTTAGGTTATTATCTTTGTTAAAATATCATTCCCCTTTAGGTTATTATTATAATAGCAAGATTTTCCTTTGGCTCCAAATGTTTTTACAGAAAAAAAAAAAAGCTTTGCCATTTTTGCATGTTAATTATAACAGTTCTTCCTTTTGATAAATTATTCATTTATATCGTACACTTCTCTTCTCTTTTCTTCTTCTTTTCTCTCACCCTTATAAAATTTTATGGACAAAATATAAAAGAATATATGTTTTATATGAACAAATGATTGCTTCTGATTACTAGGGTTTCGTTTTTTTGTTTCTTGTTATCTCCGAAATTTAATGGATTTGGTGGTGTTCTTTCTTCATACTGGTTTTGCTAAGATCCTCTAATTTCAAATTTAGTTTACAAGGAATGAGAATGGATTCGAAGTACTTTGCACACAAGCAATCAATAGTACGTTTTCCAGGTTAAGGAATTGAAATAAAATTTGAAAGAGAAATAATAAATTTTGGCATTTAATGAAAACAATGTTTATTTATTTACCCAAATGATGTGTATTCAAAATCAGCTTTGGACATTTCATTTTTAGAAAAAATACAAGAAAGATAATTCTAAAGAATTTTGTAAAATGAGTATATCAAAAGATTAAACCATATCATTGGTATGAAATAATCTTTTTTTATATATATAAAATTAGAAACTTTTCAGACATCTACAATCACAAAAAGAATTAGGATTTATTTAACAGTACAATTAACTTTTCTCTAAAAAGATAAATACTAATATTATAAAGTATACTATAGCAGTACGACGTACACTAATAATTGATGTCTTGACATTAATGCCAGGAAAAAAAAATGCCAATTTCTCTTATGGATAAAATTTTGCTAATCATAATTATCATTTAATTAATATAAACTCAAAGTATTTATGTCGTCAGTGATTTAATTTTTATTAGATAAAAGTTAGAAGCAAGAAAAATTAACTCGTTTCCTGATTAAGAGATATTTTTACGTCACATTAGTGTAAAACTCGATATCATCACTTTATGGTCAGAAAAGGTGCTTTTGCACTTTTTGTCCCCACAGGGCTTTTCAAGTATTCATATCCACATCAAGTAATAGAAAGAACTGTACAAATATTTTAGCGGGGAAAAAAAATAAGAACCACCACTCAAAATATCATATAGAAATGTTTAGTTACTTTATATACTTGCATTTCATTTAACTTTATATATTTTGCAATTCATTTCATTTCAAAATTAGTTTATAATATATGAGTGTAATTTTTTTTATAAATTAATTTTATTATATTAACTTAAACTTAAAATTTATTTTTAAAATATTATCATAATTATTTAAAATTTATTGTTTGTTAAGTTTATTATGTTTTAAGTTATAAAAAATTTGTTATTTGTTATATCTATCGTATAACACTTACTATTAGATCACTTATTAATGTGTAATTTCATATTTCATATTCAACATGTACATTTTTAACGTGAAAAGAGTATGTTAAAAATTTAACATCGACTAAGATAAGCCAAACTTATAATATATATAAATTAATACAAACCTCATTTTATAAATTGATTTTGTATAGTTGAATTAAACTGAAAATTTACTTTTTAAGAATTTATTTTTTCTATTTCTTTTCAAATAAATTACATTTATATATTATTTTCTTCTTGAAAAATGAGTAATAAAAAAATTAATAACATTATATATAGTCCAATAACAATTCCAACAACTTTTAATAGACTGGGGGAGAATATTAGGCTTTTGAAAACAAGTATTGAATCACATTCAAGCCATATATCGGACCAACCAAGCAATGATAAGTAAGAATTATCCTGATTAATTGAGCTTTGATAACAAAAACTATACGAATATAAAAAGTAAAATTGCTCAAATATTTGTCCATATTTCAACGAAAAATACCTTCACATGTTACCAAACCAAATGTTTTCCTTGTTGGCTCATCCACCTTACATTAATCACACCCACCTCAAACATTCTCCAAATAACTGTCCGTACACTTTTAGCATAAATATATAAATATTAAAGTTTGCGAGAATGTGTAATTTTGATAGAGATATTAGAAAAGAAACAACACTTGAAACAAAATTTGGACTTATTAATTAATATAATAAATATATTTTTAGTTTCTAAATTTGAACGCAAAATTAATTTTTTTTTTAAATTGATATATTTTATTTTCTAAATTTTAAAAATGGATAAATATAATCTTTTTAAACAAATATGTTTATGTGTTAAATAACGGTATTTAATGTTAAGATTGAGCATTTACCATTAGGCCAAAAATTATAGTTATTAGTCAGAGCATAACTCTTTTTACTTAGGACAATGATACTATGACTCCTATATTTTGACTTTCATTCTTTACTTCCTTACGTGAATTAGTGTGAATCATTGATTAATATATCACTATCTTTTTCTTTGAAAGAATCAATGGTCTACACTAAGTCACATCAAGGAGTAAAGGTTGGGAGTCAAGAAATGGGAGTTAAAAAATGAGAGTCAAAGTATAATTTTCTTTATTCGATTGTGACCCAGCCCACTTGTTCTCTGCCATGGAGAGACAATTGATGACACCTACAATAATTTCTCCCTCAGTAATTATTCTACTAAGAATCCCACTCTTAAATTTTGACTTGACCACTTAACTTCCATAATATTTAAGATTAGTATTCTAACTATAATGTATCAAATGGTATAAATAACTCAAATATAATAACTTTATACATTAAAAATATTTATTTAACATAATTAAATTAAAATGATTATAGAATTAATTTAAAAAATATGTTTATTAAGAGTTATAAGGTAGAGCGTGCATGTTGTAATGGTTTGTTGGGAGTGTGAGGAAGAAAGGTTACAGTTGGAGAGAACAGGAATGCAATGATGAAACTCTCCTCCAAAGACTTAAAATTGCACACGTTGTATGTGAATCTATTATTAGCTAACTGCCAAGCAAGAGGTATAGGTTTGCTCAAAATGAATGATCATAAATCCTGCTACTTTTTTCCAACCTTTATCAAACATGTGGGTCTGTCTCCCTTGTCCCCATACTTATTTTGTCCCATCATCCTTCCATGTCGCATACCTCAAACTTTTTGTTCGCCCCATTGCCACCTCAACCTTCCATGTGTTTTCCATCTCTTCCTTAATCTTTAGGATCTTCTTCATTCTCAAACACGCACACCACATAATCTAAAATATCATCTTCCAAATTCTTTTACGAATATCTTACTTCATTAATTCCACTTCTTCTCACTTTTATAAATATGATTACTGTATGTGTGATGTGCTATATATCTAATGTAATGTTCCCAGAGTTTTACTCTTTTTTTTCTATTAATAGGTTGATTTAAGTTTAATTTATTTTCAAGTCGATTTACTTTCTCCTCTAACACATCTAACAAGTAACATTAACTATAAAAAGAATGTATTCACTCGTCCTATTGAATTTAAAAATTAATTTTTTATGATCATATTATTCATGCAAGAGATGGATTATTATTGATGAGTGTTAAAAGCATGATTATTATTTAATGAGTGTTAGAAAAAAGAAATGAATGATGATTGTAGTAGTGGAAAATTGTGATGAAAAGGTAAGGAAGAAAAAATCTGGAATGAGAGAAGATAGAATCCTGAATTTGTATCACAAGAATTGGAAGGCTTAGAATGCTTGACTTCATGAAGTATTACTAGAATTGTCAACAGTGATTTAATTGTGATGTGTAACGAATATGTTTCCCTTGAGACAATGCTAATACACCCAAATTAAAGGACAATAATGGAGACGTCAAACACCAACATTTAAGGTGACACTTATTGCTCCAATGCATCTCTCTCTGTAAATTCTTTTACTTCAATGTAATCTCGACACGTTGAACATAAATCATAGACCGCAATGAACATGTTTTATGGCAGTTAATATCACCCAGTCATGTATATGTGGACGGTGAATGGGTTACAGTAACAATTATGGAGCCATCTGCATGCAAGATGTAACTCAACTTTATAAAATATGCCATAATTAATATAATAATATTAGTTATAGGGAATATATATATATATATATATATATATATATATATGACTTAATTATTTATTTAGTTTCTACTATCGTTGGAATATTTCAAGTTGCCTCCTATTTTTTAAAAAGTTTTAATTACGTTTTTTAGACCAAATTTATTATTTATGTAAATATTATAGTAATTTTTTTATTAAAAACATTTTTTAATATATTATATTATTATAAATTATTAACTTGTATTTTGTTAATCACGACTTTTACTACTAAATTTTAATATAAATATTAGTATAACATTTATATAAATAATAATTTAGTCTTAATTAAAACGGGATCAAATCTATTATTTGTATAAATGATATTAATTAATTCATTCTTATTAAACAAAAATGAATTAATAATATATTAATTTTAAATACTTATTTTTTTTGTAAAAATATTTATATTTAATTAGTTTTAATCTTATAAAAAGACATGAATCAACAAAACATGGATTAATAATATATAATGATGTAATATGTTAAAAAGTCATTTTTGATAAAAATATCATTATAACATTTATATAAATAATAAATTTCGTCTCAATTTGGAGATGGACAATATTGTTCTATTTTGAGAAAAATTAAGATCAAATTAAATAAAAAAAAACATATATAAAGATTAAATTGAATCAAAAAGGCATGACAGATCTTAGAAGATCCCGACCATGCCCCCCCTCCCCCCACCCAACATTTTTTAAATTTTTTAAATTTTTTTAAATTTTTTAGATTGATTTTTATTTTTTTATAACATAATATTTAATATTAATAAATAATAAAATAAAAAATTAAACATGATAAAAAATAATAAAATTTATTGAGATTTTTTTTTGTTCTCTCTTATTTCAAGTTTTTCATGTATTGTATTCATTTATTATTCTTGCATCTCTTCTTTTGTTTTTTGTTTTAAAAAAGAAATAGAAAGTTAGACATAAATTCATTCTCATCGCGCTCTCAATTCTCATCCATCCTCTTTTAAGATAAAAAAGGTACCACTCTTCTTACTCGTGTTTGAAAAATATTAGTTTGATATTTAGTTTTTTTTTTATCTTATGATTGTTTTGTATATTTATTTTCTTATGAATATAAAAAGAAAAGTTATGTACTATATATGTTTTTTCATAACCATTTCTTAAATGTGACTTGATTATCATATTTTTTTTAGTAATTACGTCTCTCAATTTTTTATTAGATTTTGATAAATTATTTTTTAGTCTTATTTTTTTTTTTCTAAATAGTTATATTGATGAAAAATAAAATAATAGATTCATCTTTTTAAAGTGATAAAAGGGAAGATATCCTAGAAGATGAAAACAATACAAATTTACTTCTTCACCTATTTTCAAGCATGATACTAAGAATTCAATTGTTAAATTAGGAAATCATTTCTTAAGATTCAAAGAATTATAAGTGGAACGTTTCATATTAATTCTTTTGAATTATAGGCATAATGTTTCATATTAATTCTTTGAAACTTATTATAAGAAAACATTCTCAAATATGGGAATATCCAGGGAAAGAGATGAAATTAGAAAAACCTTTTTAAAATGAGTTTCATATCAAATACAATTTCAAAACTATAATTTTTTAAGAAAAAAATACAAGGATTTCAATACTAAATTATATATACTTTTGTTATATTAGTAATAATAATTAAATATATAAAATTTGAATATACTATTTTGATCCTTTAAACTTTTTATCAAGATCAACCATTGCATATATAAAAACTAAATTGAAATCAATACAATGACACGTGACGGTGTCTTGTCACATATAAGTGACAGTACCATATGTCATCCCAAGGATTTAACACATGACGACAAAATTTAAAAACAAAATAAAATAAAATAAAAAATAGATTGATACGTGATATGTTGTTAATGTCACTAGTATTTTTTTTAAATGACCTAATTGAAACACTTTTTCAAAAGTTTAAACGTAATTGAAACTTTTTTTAAAAGCGGAGACCAACTTAAAACATTCTAACCAAAATGAAGAGCAAACAAGTAATTAAGCCTAAAATGATTTATTAGTGTCGATCAAAAGTTGATGTAAAAGGAAGAAAAATAATTTTAACTTAAAAATAGTATTGATTTTAATCCATGGAAGCTTTAAAAATATGGTCATTATATATTAGTGTAAGTCATTCTAGATACACATGCTTAGTGGATGTTACATTTTTTAAATTAAGTGTTTACTTCCTATTGTGTATCAATTAATCTGAAATTATCTTAAATATTAAAAAAAAATCTTAGAGTTTATTTGGCTAAAGTTAATAACATGTATCTATGCTAATAATATCTCCAATAAGATACAAAACCAAAATGAATTACAAGGAGTAATAACTAAAGAAAATCTAAGGAAAAAAAAAAGGTAAAACACACAAGCCAATGATTACAACCTCTCCAACTTTACCTCATAATACAACATAAATTGAAACTACCAAGCATTTCAAATATCATATCCAGTTTTGAAATATTATGTATAATACTATTTTTAACTTGTTTTTAGATGTCGATACAATCCTTGATTTCATAAAATAGAAGAGGTATATTGTTAAATATAATCTATTTTACATGGAAATCATTAACTAAATTATGCAAAAAAATGAAACAGTGCAATGTAGTGGTAACATATACTACTTTTGAAATAAAACCAACCTATACTACAAACTTCCTTTGTACTTCCAAAAATTTAGATTAAGGAAAGTTCACCTTGTCTAGGAAATGTTTTTGCACCAAGAAAAAAGAGCTACCATAGGACAAAGCAAAAATTATAGTAATATAATAGCTAAGTCTCATATGGAACACCCAAGAGAGGATTTGGTCATAATAACATATATGAATGATAAATTTTACAAAAATTTGAATATTTATGTAACATAATGTTTATACATTAATGTCCTCAAATCAACTATACAAACTAAACTAAAGATAATACATATTACAATTTGATAATTTTAAATACTACAATGTTGCTAAATAATATTTAAATAGTTTGAATGTTTAATTTATTTGTTTGTAAATTTATATATACATTGATATTTTAATTTTTAACTACTATTTTTATAATAATATCTCAAAAATTAGGTAAACGCTTTGATTCCATTATCATAAAAAATAAATTGAGTCGATTCACTATAATGTAATAAATAAATTATAAAAATAAAAAAATTGATAAATGAACCAATACACTAACTCATCAATCTGTGATGGATTAGTTGAGTTACAAATTTTTAACTCACTAAAAAATGAATTGGATTAAACTAATCTTTTTTTAATTCAATTCATGATAAATCGGTCTATATAAATAAGATCGACTCAGTTTGATATTTCTAATTAAAAATGGTGCATGGCATGTTGACGTCCAACCATGTGTACTCTTAGGTCGGAATCGTTACCCTATTTGTGTGTTGGTACAATAGCTTTTGCATTTCTTTTTCCGTAAATTAAGATATAATTAATAGTTAGTATATGAAGTTGTGGTAAGCTTTTAAATACTTTTTTAAATGTGTTCAAAGTACGTCCACGTATGACGTGACCAAAACGAATGCGTGTTTTTCTATCATCTTCCACTTGTCTTATACAACTTTTAATTACCATTTTGGCCACATCATAAGATATATCATCTCATCGTGTCACTAATATTAACCACATTTTATTTACTATATCATAGATCACTACTATTCATAATGCTAACACAATGGTAATAAATGTTAAGAATTCAAGTCTGTGTCTAAGTTTTATATTGACTAAAAATAAGAAAATGCATCTCTAAGTCCCACATTGACTAGTAATGAGAAAGTAGAACACTGTATAAGAATAAAGACCCATAAACCCAGATTTCTTAGGTTGAGAGTGATGTCAATATCTTAATTATGTGGTTGAGCTCAGGGTTCAGGTCTTATTGATGTTTCTTCTCTCCAGTAAAATTTCCTCTATATACTTAATAATAAACATATTAAGAATCTAACTTATTAAGAAAACTTCTTCACAAACATTCTTAAGTTAAAATATCGAGAAGGAAAGAAATATTATCACATATTAACTGTCAAAATGTAATAAGATGTATTGAAGACATTGATGGTGATAATATAAATTAAATCGGAAAAAAGTTATCATAAGGTATATAAAAGCAAGCGAAAGAGAATGAAAGAGACGAAAGAGAGGAGATAAAAGAAAAATGAAAAAGACAAAATGTTCACCGTAAATTTTGTGCAATATAAGGATTATATGACAAAGATAGATAAAATTGATTATTGTATAATACCAGTGAAAACATATATGCTACGTACTTTATGATTTATGATGATAAAAAATAATAAAATTATATAGGTAGTGTTATAATTATAGAAATGGTTTAAGATAAAAAAAAACGGTCAAATCGAAAAAAATAGACGGTTAAATTAAAAAAAAAAAAATAATAAAAAAAAAAAAAAAAA
>Ga0214545_1009494_pt1 | contig 14784 bp, 11 predicted proteins | sample CNSS4metaG_FD_160064 | JGI IMG/M metagenome (GOLD analysis project Ga0214545, IMG submission 160064) | Root nodule microbial communities from cowpea collected in UCLA plant growth center, Los Angeles, California, USA - CNSS4 | ecosystem: Host-associated > Plants > Roots > Nodule | place: USA... | reverse complement strand
ATATATATATATTATCTTTTAGTTTACTCCTTTCAAATCTTTCTAGTTTTCAAGTTGCTATCAACTCTGAAGTACTAACTTTGACATGGACACTAACACTTACACTGACAAGTAGAGGTGGAAACACAGGCCAAGCTTTGGGTGGCCTGAGTTAACCCCTGCTTTAGCAATCCTGAGCCAACCTAGGCTGTCAGACCTAAGCCCGACTTGTTTACCAATATAAACTCTTCTTTAAAGCTTTAGCATGACCTGCGTGAAACTCTGAACTGGCCTAAAAGCCTATTTATGTGACTATTCTATATCTGCATAATATGTATTTGGAATTTGTTCTGTCAGATCTTTCTTTGCATTTGCATCCAGTAGTACTCATGTGCTCTATTTAAACATATATCTCATTGCCTCAACAATCTTGCAATGAAAGGACTTTTTTTTTTACTGGCATTTGAATAATTACAGTAGCTGGTAGCAATGCCTGCGAGATCACAATGTTTCATCAAGAAGATGCTGGTTTAAATATGGAGATGGCTAAGCTGGCTTTTCGCAAGGGCATATGGAGCTATGTATGCAAGATGGATGATGCACTTCGAAGATACTCTGCTATAAACTATCATTTATCAAGTTCAGTTAACACTTCACTTAATTTAATGCAGAAGGTTAGTGCTGCTAGTTTCACATATAATCATTTAACTAGCATTTTAATGTCTTTTTCTTATTAGAGTTGAAAGTTGTGGTTCCTCTAACTCCCAATAAGGCTGTTTCTTGGATAAACCTGCATTAGTAACTGAGAAGTCGTGATTGAAATTTATTGAAAATATAGAACCAGCTGGCGATGGCCATGTAAATGAAAATATAGAACCACCTGACCTCATGGTTAAGGTATGGAATCCAAAGTAGGCAAATGTTGGTGACTAAATAGTCCCTTCCTTGTGTGCAGGTACCTGCTTACTTGGACAGTGTTAGGAGTAACATATCTCGAGCACATCCTACCGTCTTCGATGATCAAGTTAATGCTGAATCTCAAAAGCAGGTGATCCAGAGAAGGCCATCTAGAAAGTTTCTAGCCAATAGTTTGCTGCTTCTAGGGGGTGCTACTGCTCTATGCCTTTCTCGTGGTCACTCTAGCCTAGGTGCTAAAGTTGCCATAGCATACGTTTTAACAAAATTTAGCAAGCGTGGTGCTAGATCAAACCAAAGTTGAATGTAAGTGTTGTTTTTTTTTTTTAATTTAAGATTAGTCTCCTTGTAATACTGAATAATCAACCTTGATAATGTTAATAATCCTTATGTTGTATATGATTTAGACATTCATACTTGCATAATCTATTGCGATATATTTACTTGTTTATTAATATCATGTTGGGGTTTTTTTGTTCAAATAAAACCATAATTAATTTAGTCGAAAGCTTGGAAGTGACTGTTGAGGCTAAGCTACTTTATTAAATTAAAAATATTTAGTAAAATAATTTATTAAATTGGCGTATGTAAAATTATACAAAAGGATGAGTATATATTATATATCATTGTTAATATCTTATTTAGTATAATATTAGAAAATGCAAAAAGTGTACTTTGTGCAAAAGATGAAAATTGGTAGAATCACTAGGTTGTCCACTACTTCGAGATCATCGGATTACGACTTTTGCTAAAGAACCTGAGATTAGTGGGCCTCTTACGTGTATGAATTATCTAGGAAGGTCCAATCATCTTCTAACCGTGTTTGGGGGTCTTTCTTTCTACACCTCCATAGACTATATCAAATGACTATTTTATCCTCATCTTTCCCAATCCCTGTAACAGTGACATCTTCTTCCTCAATATGAGATGTTCTCCCCGCTTTTCCTCCATATTTCATATTCTTCCTCCAATTTTCTCACACACAGTGCGTGCAACATTATCTCCCTTCAAATTCTAGTCCATTACAAGAGTGTTGCCAAGGGAACCCCAAGCGGAGGTGATGATTGTGACCCAAGCAAATCCGGAAATACCTTTCGGAACAGTAATTCTAGAATATAAAATAATATATTTTGAAATTATCCAAATTCTTTTTAGAACATGTTTTGAAATTATTTTTATGTTTTAAATTTGTAAATATTTTTGGAATAATATTTTCATAATATAATTTTTTTCAAAATACTCGTTTCGGGTTTTTTATATCTTTTAGATTGACATCTGAATCCAAAATACCTTCTAGAATATTCAATTTAAAAAATATTGAAAAAGTAGAGATATAAAGATTTTTATTATAATTTTAATGAGAAGTAATTTGGAAATTTCAAGTGTTATGGGCGTCCAGGAAGGTTCACCCGTGTTTACCAAAGCCCACACTTATCTCCTTCTTCTCACCCTTCACATTTATTTTTTTCATTTTGTATTTTTGAGTGTACAATTGGAAATATATATTTTTTATTTTAATTTCTGATTGTATTATTTAAAATAAAAAAATTTCTATTCTGGATTATTCAATCTAGTAAAATAAAAAATGTATAATTTTAAATATAAAATTTGTATTATGGATTTTGAAATATATTTTTTATTTTACGTTTCAGATTGTATAATTTAAAATACAAATTTAACATTTATAAATATTTTGAATTATGTATTTCAGAATTGAAAATGAAAAAAAAAATAGAATTTTAAAGTATATGAAGGTGCATGAAGAAATTATGGAGGTCAGAAAGAAACGCCCTCATGATCAATAGCTGTTCTTCATGGTTTATTAAGGTGTTTATTGATTTGTCGAGCTTGTTCCAAGTAGTGAAAGGTCGTGCCAAGATATCGATGGATATAACAATGGTATGGTCAGGTGTTGAGGACATCTTAGTACTATGTAGTATAAAAACAATTAGATGAATTTTAAGAAAATGTAACAAGTTACTGCAATATTTTGTTTTATAAATGCTATGAATAAGACCAAACAAGTTTTAGAACTCTTGAAAAAAAAATTGTTAAAATAATGTGTCAAATATAACTTAAATTTAGAGATTCTTTTATCTTGATGTCATGGTTTTTATAATTCATTAATAATTTATAACCTCTTATGGTTAACACTTTAGTTATTCGTTGTTATACATTTTGTATTTATGTAATTCATTATCAACAATATTTTCAAAGTAGTAAACTAAACAATCATTTTAAAATACTATTTATTTCACGGGCTAGTAAGTTTATATTTTCTCAGTTTTAATTATATTTAGATATTTAAATTTATTATTTTTAAAGTTAATATCCCATGTTAATATTTTATGATTATTCCTATTAAACAATACAATGAAACAGGAAAATTATAATTATGTTTTTTCTATAATTTTTGAGTGGAGGGTTGGTGGTTTGAAATTGTTAATTGTTGTGAGTGTATTCTGAAGGTCGATAGTGAGTTGTGTTAGTTTCTTACAGTTTTGGTTTTGGTCGTACAATAAGGCAGAGTTAACAAAAAAATGAAGATGAAACAAATAGAATATAATGAGCAAAAAGAGTGCGCTACCAGGCATTTTTAGGCGTGCAATTCAACCCCATTTCCTTCTTTCTTCTAAATTGAGGCATTGGAACAAAAGGACATTGAAATCCTGTTGTGTTGGTATGGAGGGAATGCTACTTTTTGTTTCATGTTGGATCAAGAACAAAAGATAAACACCCCCTTGCTCGTTTTCCTGTGTTCTGCATTCCATTGTGCTAGAAAATGCACCACAACCTTAACCTTGCAAGGTTGTGGCTTGCTTTGCTTGCGGTCTCAACCACCTCAGTTCATTGCAAAACCTCCTCTGAAGATGGTATTACCTTCATATTCATTCATTCATTCATTCATTCATTCTTCTCCTTTACAATTCAAATTCTTATGCCTAATAACGATGAAACAATTTTGCAGTCTCAGCCCTTAATGTGATGTATTCCAGCTTAAATTCCCCTTCAAAGCTAAGTGGCTGGAAATCAAGTGGAGGTGATCCTTGTGGTGATTCCTGGGAAGGAATCAAATGCTCAGGCTCTTCTGTCACAGAAATGTAATATAGATTATGTTTCTTTTCATGTATCCATCTATGCATATATGCATATGCAAATTCATCAAATACTTGTTGGATTCCACAGAAAATTGTCAGGAATGGGACTTACTGGATCAATGGGCTACCAGTTGGCCAGCTTATCATCAGTAACCTACTTGTGAGGCCCAAATCTTCAAATCCACACTTTCTTTCTTTTTATTAATTAGAGAACATTACTTAAATGTCATTCATTAATTTCTCTTAGTACAGTGATTTGAGCAACAACAACCTCAAGGGTGAAATACCGTATCAACTTCCTCCAAAAGCTCGCAATATGTAAGTCAAAGCAAAAACAATTCACTTGCATAAAATTGTGCTAAATGAATCCTTCATTAGTACCTCTTTACTCCAGAAATATAACCCTTCTGGTTGCACCTAATAAGTCAACATTTTGGGATGACTGGTATCATAATTCTGTTTTGTGGTCATGCAGAGATCTTTCGAAGAATGGCTTCTCGGGAAGTATGCCTTATTCATTTTCCCAGATGAATGACCTCACAAGCCTGTAAGCAAAAGTGTCTCTCTATTTTTATTCAAAAATTTTGTTAGAATTTGTGTTTGGTTCTCAACATGTTATGCATGCAGAAATCTTGCACATAATCAGCTCCAAAACCAGTTGGGAGATATATTTGGAAAGCTCGGTAAACTCAAACAACTGTAAGTGAGAACGTTCAACCAGGTTTTTAGTGTCAAGATCTGTACTTTAATGCTATTGCTGATTTTGGAATTTAACTTGCTTAAGGTAGAAGGTATTATTTAGAACTCATTAAGTTTGCATTTGAAACTCGATTACTTAAGTTTTCTTATTTGGCCTTTGAGTATATGATTATCTGGTTTTCTTAAAACATGAAAATTCTATTAACAGAATATCATCGGATAACATGTAGGGATGTATCATTCAATTCTCTATCAGGAGACCTACCGCAGAGTCTCAAATCGCTCAAAAGCCTCAAGAAGTTGTAAGAATGCCCTCATTATCACTGTCAAAGGAACAATACACACATATTCACTGCGAACATCTTTTTCTCCTTATACAGGCACCTTCAAAACAACCAATTCACTGGTTCAATAACTGTTCTGGCCAAACTTCCACTTGAAGATTTGTAAGTTCTTCCTATTGCTCTTGGGAGAGAAGCGTTGAATAATGATACATTAACTTTGCTGTTTTAATTTTAACAGGAACATCGAAAACAACAAATTTACCGGTTCGGTTCCTGAGGAGTTGAAGAAAGTAAATAAATTGCGGTAAGTATTGTTGGACACTGAGTTATTGAAGGATGCAAGTGAGGTTGAGGTTGTTTCTCTAACTTTGAGTTGTTAATTGGAAAGAACTGGAGGAAACTCATTGTCAAAGGGACAAGGATCTCCTTCTCGTCCTGGTACTCCCTCCACCAACCAATCCATGAAAAAGAAAGAAAAATCCGTTATTAGTGGAGTAGCTATAGCAGGCATTGTTATTGGCGTACTGGCAGTAATTATAATTCTTCTTGCTCTTTGCAAAAGAAAGTCATCGAAACCTTCTTCACACTTTATCGATGAAGAGAAGCATAGCCAGGGTAGCTCTTCTTTTGTCACATCTCAGGAGTTACCAAAAGATTCGGGTGCTAACGTCAACAAAGAATCCAAAGGTGACCTTTTTCTACTTGTTCACGTATTAAATTTTTGGAACACATAATTTCATTTGTGACATTGGTGACAGGATTTAACTCGGTGGATTGTACTTCCATTGACGTAAAGACTTTGCAAAAATCTCCGTCAATTGGTGTCAGGTCGTCGGTCTCCGATTGTGTGCAATCCTTTAATGACAATGAGTTTGCAAATCGTATGAATGCAAGAAGAAGTACATCAATCCGTGTTACTACTTTTTCACTGGCAGAGTTGTACTCGGCTACTGCTAATTTTACTTCAGCTCGAGTTCTTGGTGAAGGATCCATAGGATGTGTTTATCGGGCTAAATATTCTGATGGAAAGGTACTCCGAATGTCTTTCCAATGAAGATGCAGCAGATGCATATAAGACACCTATGTCCATGCTCTTTAATTAATTAATACATGTTTTGTACCAGGTATTGGCCGTAAAAAAAATCAACCCTTCGCTTCTCCATGATGCTCCCTCTGAGGAATTCTCGCAGATTGTTTCAACCCTCACCAAACTTCACCACCCAAATATTGTTGAGCTTGTTGGTTATTGTTCGGAGAAGGAGCATGTGCTAATATATGATTATTTTAGAAATGGCTCTCTCCATGGCTATTTACACTTAGCAGACGACTTCAGCAATCCACTCACTTGGAACACAAGAATCAGAATTGCGTTGGGAACCGCTCGGGCTATCGAGTTAGTCTATATCTCCCATATAGTACCTGTATACTGAAATATCTTGTGTTGACCATATGAACTACATATTCCTTCATACATTTTCCATTAAAATCCAGATTATACGTCAATTTGGTTATTACTACATCAAAGCTGGTGTTTATTTTCTGAATATGCCTTTTTCAGGTACCTGCATGATATATGTTCTCCTCCTTTATTGCACAAGAATATTAAGTCCTCGAATATTTTGCTTGACAATGATCTGAATCCTCGTCTCTCAGACAATGGTTTCGCATCCTTTCACCAGGTTTGTTTAGTCCTTAATTATATTATATTATATATCGAAAGTTACAGAACTTGGTCCTTATAAGATGAGTGTTATTTGTTGGTAGCGTACTAGCCAAAATCTTGGGACGGGATATAATGCACCAGAGTGCACAAAACCTTCAGCTTTTACACAGAAGAGTGATGTATACAGCTTTGGGGTAGTGATGCTGGAACTTCTGTCAGGTCGAATGGCTTTCGACAGGTGGGTGCTTACTGCTTAGTTACATAACTGTGTCTAAGAAGTGATGAATGCAATTAATGTGGTGTTTCTTTGGTTCAGTTCAAAGCCAAAAGCAGAACAATGTCTGGTTCATTGGGCAACCCCACTTCTTCGCGACATTGACGCGGTGGAGAAAATAGTTGACCCTGCCTTGAGGGGGCTTTACCCTCCTAAGTCACTCTTCCGATTTGCTGATATCATCGCTCTCTCTGTTCAGGTCACTCATATCATACATACTCTACAATATATATGCATCCATCACTCTCTTCATGAGAATTGATTGTGATATTCAGCTTCATTTCTTTGTTTCAGACTGAGCCTGAATTTCGGCCACCTGTGTCAGAGTTAGTTCAGGGTTTAACGCGATTGGTTCAACATTCAAGTATGAGGGAGGATTTTGAGTGAAGCTGAGACTTGTCATCCATAGATAGATTTACTCTAATTTTTGTAGAAATTATATGTCACTCCAGTGTTGTGTTGGACAAGAAAACTAGTTGTAGCTTCGACAACAAAATCTTGTGTTGTGCATTATTTATCTCAAGTTTTAGTTTAGTCGTCTTCTCTTTTTTCTTTTCTGCTTAATTTCTTTTTCCATCTTCTTTTTATGGTATTGTATTGCACCAAGTGCCGATAGCCGAAATAAAAATATAACCAGACTGGAACTTTAATTTTCTTTATTATGTTGGCCACTTACGTAATACTCCACTTGTAAAATTGACCCGTCCCTGAAAAATAGTAATTTAGTTCAAAATTTAGAACTTTCATATTTAATTATTAAAGTTAATAAGAAAAATTGAACCAATATTTCAATTTTTACCGTTAAGCATGTATTATAATAACAAACAAACTATAAATGTTAGGAGAAAAAATCTAAAACATTAATTTGAGATCACTGTAATATATATACAGAATACCTGTGATGTTCTCAACAAGTAAAAATTAATATTGTTTAATTCGCAATAATAATAATAGAGTACTAATTCGAGATCACTATAATATACATACAAAATATATGTGATGTTCTCAATAAGTAAAAATTAATATTGTTTAATCCGCAATAATAATAGAGTTGAATTTTTATATTGGATTCTTAATTGTAAGTTTTTTTTTTTTAATTTAATGTACCATAATAAAGTTTTCAAACTTTGAGCCTTTAGTGATCCAGAATGATTTAAAAGAATTGAATCATTCTATTAATTAATGAATAGATTCCTATGTCATTATAAGTTTGGTTAAAAAAAATATAAAATAGAAAATAAGAAGATTATTATTATTTTATTGTTGCATAACAGCGTATTAAATTTAATTTGCTGTAACAAAGAAATTTTTGAAGAACAATAAAAACACAATTGTTTCACAAGATTGATATATACTTTCAGTACCAATCAAGAATATATATATATATATATATATATATATATATATATATATATATATATATATATTATTTCTCTTTCAAATCTCTTTCTCTCTCTGTTCATTTTGAAGCACCGGAAACATTCGTTAGCTGGCCTCCCATATTGCAGTTGGTTTGAACAACTCTGAAGTGCAACTATGGGATACAACTTCAAATAGACAGAGGTGGTGGAGAAAATAGTGGACCCTGCCTTGCGGGGGCTTTACCCTCCTAAGTCACTCTTCTGATTTGCTGATATCATCGTGCTCTATGTTCAGGTCATTCATATCATACTCTACAATATATATGTATCCATCACTCTCTTCATGAGAATTGATTGTGATACTCAGTTTCTTTTCTTTGTTTCAGACTGAGCCTGAATTTCGGCCACCTGTGTCAGAGTTAGTTCAGGGTTTAATGCGATTGGTTCAACGTTCAAGTATGAGGGAGGATTTTGAGTGAACAAGAGGCAGTTACTCAGCTCTCATGGTTTCACCCAGAATCAGTTAACACTTTGGAAATACCCCTCAATGGACAAGATGGCTGAGCTCACTGGTCATACTTTGGAAATTCTGTTATGTGGTCATGCAGAGATCTTTCGAAGAATGGCTTCTCGGGAAGTATGCTTTATTCATTTTCTCAGATGAATGACCTCACAAGCCTGTAAGCAAAAGTGTCTTTCTATTTTTATTCGAAAATTTTGTTAGAATTTGTGTTTGGTTCTCAACATGTTATGCATGCAGAAATCTTGCACATAATCAGCTCCAAAACCAGTTGGGAGATATATTTGGAAAGCTCGGTAAACTCAAACAACTGTAAGTGAGAACGTTCAACCAGGTTTTTAGTGTCAAGATCTGTACTTTAATGCTATTGCTGATTTTGGAATTTAACTTGCTTAAGGTAGAAGGTATTATTTAGAACTCATTAAGTTTGCATTTGAAACTCGATTACTTAAGTTTTCTTATTTGGCCTTTGAGTATATGATTATCTGGTTTTCTTAAAACATGAAAATTCTATTAACAGAATATCATCGGATAACATGTAGGGATGTATCATTCAATTCTCTATCAGGAGACCTACCGCAGAGTCTCAAATCGCTCAAAAGCCTCAAGAAGTTGTAAGAATGCCCTCATTGTCACTGTCAAAGGAACAATACACACATATTCACTGCGAACATCTTTTTCTCCTTATACAGGCACCTTTAAAACAACCAATTCACTGGTTCAATAACTGTTCTGGCCAAACTTCCACTTGAAGATTTGTAAGTTCTTCCTATTGCTCTTGGGAGAGAAGCGTTGAATAAGGATGCATTAACTTTGCTGTTTTAATTTTAACAGGAACATCGAAAACAACAAATTTACCGGTTCGGTTTTTGAGGAGTTGAAGAAAGTAAATAAATTGCGGTAAGTATTGTTGGACACTGAGTTATTGAAGGATGCAAGTAAGGTTGAAGTTGTTTCCTAACTTTGAGTTGTTAAACCCCCTAAATTCCTTTACGTAATAATTGCTGTCATCTGGAATAGTTTGTTGTATCTAGGACTAGGGTTAGGACTAGGGTTAGGATTAGGGTTAGGGTTAGCTAGAATTAGGGTTAGGGTTAGGATTAGGAGTAGGATTAGGGTTAGGGTTAGGGTTAGTTATGCTAGGGAGGTCTAGTTAGGACTAGGGGTATGGGGTTAGGCTTAGGGCTAGGGTTAGGGTTAGGGTCAGTCTTAGGGTTATGGTTAGAGTTAGGGCTAGGGTTAGGGTTAGTTAGGATTTATGATTTAGGGTTTGGTGTTAGGGTTAGGGTTAGCTAGAACTAGAACTAGGGCTAGGGCTAGGGCTAGGGTTAGGGTTGGTTAGGGTTGGTTAGGGTTAGTTAGAGTTAGTGTTAGTTATGCTAGGGAGGTCTAGTTAGGACTAGGGTTAGGGTTAGCTAGAATTAGGGCTAGGGGTAGGATTATGAGTAGGATTAGGGTTAGGGTTAGGGTTAGTTATGCTAGGGAGGTCTAGTTAGGGCTAGGGGTATGGGGTTAGGCTTAGGGTTAGGGCTAGTTAGGGTTTAGGGCTAGGGCTAGGGCCAGGGCCAGGGTCAGGGTCAGGGTTAGGGTTAGTTAAGGTTAGGGTTAGTTAGAGTTGGGGTTAGTTAGAGTTAGGGTTAGTTATGCTAGGGAGGTCTAGTTAGGGCTAGGGGTATGTGGGTTAGGGTTAGGGTTAGAGTTAGGCCTAGGGTTAGGGTTAGGGGTTAGTTAGAGTTAGAGTTAGTTATGCTAGGGCTAGTTAGCTAGGGCTAGGGCTAGTTAGGCTAGGTTTATGGTTAGGGTTTATGGCTAGGGCTAGATGGTTTATGGTTAGGGCTAGTTAGGGTTATGTCTAAGGTTAGAGGGCTAGGGTTAGTGCTAGGGGTTAGGGTTAGGGCTAGTTAGGATTAGGGCCATGGTCTGGGGTTAGGGTTGTGGCTAGGGTTAGGGTTAGTGCTAGTTAAGGTTAGGGGTTGGGGTTGTGGCTAGGGTTAGGTTAGGGTTGTGTTTAGTTTTAGGACTAGTTATGGTTAGGGTTATAAGGGTTAGTGGGGCTAGGGTTAGTGTTAGTTAGGTCTAGTTAGGGTTAGGATTAGGGTTATGGTTATGGCTATGGCTAGTGTTAGGGTTATGGGGTTATTATGGCTAGGGTTAGGGCTAGGGTTAGTGCTAGGGTTATGGTTAGGGTTGGTTATGGCTAGGTAGGGTTAGGGTTAGGGTTAGGGCTAGGGCTAGGGTTGGTCTTAGTGTTAGTGTTAGTGTTAGGGTTTAGTGCTTATAGGGTTTGCTTATAAACTTAAGGACTTGACATAACTATTGATGCGGTGTTTGGACCTAAAAGACTGAATGCAACTTTGAACGGCATTAGTTTTTTAGTTAATGTAATAAAGGGCGTATCACATCAAAGTTTCGTTTATATAAAATTAATATATTTGTGTCGGCTTAGCCCACACTAATTATGATTAGAAATCACCCAAACTCTCTCACTTTCCACCTCACCCTACTCTCCTTTTTCTTCCATTTTCTTCTTTATCAACGGAAGCAACAGAAAACCTGTGCAAAAGTAGAAAATCATATTTTCATACAAAATAACTCACAATCACCAAAGATAATATGTTCAACACTAAAATCTTACAACCTCCAAGTTTCCCTTTTTTGCACGTTTCCAATTTTTTTTTTCATCACCAAAACCAGTGTATGCTCTTCCTAAGGTCAAAACCACGTCCATTTTCTCCTACTAATAAACCAAACTGCATAATGCAACATGTAGAGGAAAGATATAACAAGGGTGAGAAAACTACTTGCAGAGAAACAAAAATGATGGATAATAAGACAATATTTTGAATGACTTCCACATGGATATATTAGAAAAACAACTACATTTGAAAGAGGTGCATCAGACCACTTCTGTAAAAAAGATAGGATAGAAGCTTATTTTGTAAGACATTTTATGCTTTTTCTTGTTTAAAGAAAAATTGTTCTGCATAGAATTTTATGCGTATTGGCAAATTTGAATATGATCAGATTTATAAGTAAGCATTTCTTGTAAAATATGAAATTTCTATTTCATTTACAGTTTTTTCTTTAGTATTTCATTTTTTTTATAAATACTATAATAAAAAGAAAAAAATGTAAATAAAAGTTTTTGTCTCATATATATGAATTGCTGAAAAAATATCGCACACATCGATATAAAAAGAAACTATTTGATATGTGAAGACATAATTGAATGTATTTTTCTATTATTTCTATAAGATTAGATAGAATCTTATAATCTTATAGAAATAATAATCTTATAGAAATAATAGAAATTTATGAAAAAAAAATATGTTTCATTTTCATTTAAAGAGGTATATTCCTTTTTATTTTTTTGAAAAACACTTGTCACACATATCAGCAATGTGTAGCTTTCTTGCGTGCCAAATTTATTGTTTTTATTTATTTATGAATGTGCAAATTATTTTAATATTATGAAAATAAATTTAAAATTCAACTTGTTTGGAAGTAAAAATTAAGTTTAGTAGTGCACGTGCTAATAATCTTTTAAGCTTTACATTAATTTAATTTAATTTGCGCATTTTAAATTGAATAATGTTGAATATATATTTTGTTTAAGCACAGTCGTCTTCAACTCTTCAAGTTCTCACTTTGGCCATGAAATTAGATGTCAACATTTATGGTCTTTGAGGATTCTTCAATTGTTCAATCAACTTTTTCTTTTATAAAAACAAATATTTTATTTTTTGGGTAATTGAAATAAATGTTCATCAAATACCAACTTTTGAGTTAATGTGAAAATAACATTTTAAAGGATTTTTTTTTCATGGATAAGTACAGAACAAAATTATTCAAAGATTAATCAAACAATAATTAAAACTTTCAAAAACAGGTTAGTTGTTGGTGCTCACAACTAAACTTTCAATAATTTAATTCTACGATCAGAAAAGTTTGTTTAATTTTACTATTATTAAACCGACAATTTTCGCTGATTCGTAAAGTTTGCTCTAACTTTATATTAATTGACATACAGAAATATGATGTGTATCTAAAAGTATATGGTGATTTATTTTATTTAAACCCAATCGAAAATAGAATTCAAAATATGAAAAGAAATAAAATAATTGAAAAAGTAAAAGTATAACTAAAATAGTTTTTTTATTTAAAATTAGTTAAATTATTACTCTCTCACCCCTGGTACTTCCATCCCTCTTCCACACTACATGGTATGAGTTGTATTGACATGCTCAAGATATTTATATTTACATTTTATAAAAGATGGTGTGAGAGAGAGTGAGAGAACTTTTTATGTATTTGAAAATCCTCTTCCCTTCATTGACCACGCCACCCTCGTGTTCCATTTTTTTTTTTTTTCCTCAAAATAAAAACTCCTCTCATCTTTCCACGCTATCCTCGCTGCAAATATAATAATCAAATTACTTCCTTAGGAATTGCATTCCATTATATTCCAATTATTTCCAATGCCCAGTTTTAAGGTTCTTAATTAAACCCAATTCGTTTTACATCATTATGAAAACTTTATGCATGTACCAAAACTCTACAACTAAAGGAATGAAAATGATATGCATCAAAAGTCCAATTCTCATTAAAATCAACTGTACTTTTAACACGTGGTCCAAAGGAGAATTTATCGTTAAAATTAATAATGTAGAATTCTTTGTCAAAATAAATTTAGACACGTATATCTTAATTATGGTTTATAGGTAAGATAACATGGTTCCAAATGAATATACGTGGGCATTTCAATAAAAAGAGAGAGGTTCGCGGATGTTACGTAACATTGACTTCACGCGATATATAATTATGCAAAATAATAATAATAATAATAATAATAATAATAATAATAATAATAATAATAATAATAATAATAATAATAATTGTGATGTAATTATGCCAAACTAAGGAAATGTAATAACTTTCAGTAAGTGAAAAAAAAAAACAAATAAAGTGGTGCATTTGTGGCAGAAATGAAAAATGTGTTTTAGTGATGTGAATAAATAATTAATAAAATAAAAAATTGGTGATTTGGAATAGTTGTGGTGTGTATGTATATAAATAATAGGAGGGAAGGGAGAGGTGTGGCATGACCTGGAAGAAAGAGGTTGAGAAGCGAAGAGAAGGAGCAGAGGTGGTGTGTAATGGAAGCTTATGCGTGAATCACTGTGATAGATTTGATTTGAATTGAATTGAATTGAATTGATCTGTGAGAGAGAATGTGGAGGCTGAAGGTGGGAGATGGTGGAAAGGATCCTTACATATTCAGCACAAACAATTTCGTAGGGAGACAGATATGGGAGTACGATCCAGACGCAGGTAGCATCGAGGAACGAGCCGAAGTGGAAGCAGCCAGGAACAATTTCTACCAAAACCGCTTCAAGATCAAGCCCTGTGGTGACCTTCTTTGGCGCTTTCAGGTACTCACTTTCAAAACTCTCTCTCTTTCTCTCTCAAATCTCACACTCTATTTCATCATCATCATCATCATCATCATCATGTATAATAGGTTCTGAGAGAGAATAACTTCGAACAAAGAATTCCGAGTGTGAAGATAGAAGATGGAGAAGAAATAAGTTACGAGAAAGTGACGGCAGCGGTTAAAAGAGGCGCATATCATCTATCTGCATTGCAGACCAGTGATGGCCATTGGCCTGCGCAGATTGCAGGTCCTCTGTTTTTTCTTCCTCCTCTCGTAAGTACCACATCTTCTGCTTCATAAATCTCTCAATCTAAGCCATCAATGGTTCTCTCATCATATTATGTTTATCACTTCTTTCTAATTTGGATAAAAAACAAATACTTGTATTCTTTTTCTATATGATTTCAAATCCAACCCGTGTATGGAAAAAACCGGTTCCTTCATTCATCAGCTTCAAGCTTGAAGCACTGGGTGAACTTGGGTTTCCATCATTATCACCCCGTTCAAAATATATATATATATATATATATATATATATATATATATACACCCACTCA
>Ga0214545_1009490_pt1 | contig 14793 bp, 11 predicted proteins | sample CNSS4metaG_FD_160064 | JGI IMG/M metagenome (GOLD analysis project Ga0214545, IMG submission 160064) | Root nodule microbial communities from cowpea collected in UCLA plant growth center, Los Angeles, California, USA - CNSS4 | ecosystem: Host-associated > Plants > Roots > Nodule | place: USA... | reverse complement strand
ACACATTCCCTCTGGTTTTAATAATGAGTCAACTATCCTAAAAATCTTAAGTTGTTCAATGCAGAAGTATGGACATTGCATTGATCCATCTACCTTTTGTTCAAATTCAACTCTTTTTACTTTTAGATTAGAAAAAGACACGACATCAATTAAAAGGTTAAAAAAATCTAATTTTAAGACACATTCCCTCTGGTTTTAATAATGAGTCAACTATCCTAAAAATCTTAAGTTGTTCAATGCAGAAGTATGGACATTGCATTGATCCATCTACCTTTTGTTCAAATTCAACTCTTTTTACTTTTAGAATCAGGGTAGCAATGACAAACTCCACGTCCACACGAGTCATACAGGATTTGATACCATATTAGAAGTCAACTATCCCAAAAAGCTTAAAACATTGACTAAAAGAACACAAATGATTTCATAATGATAACAATTTCAATAAATGTTAGTTCATCCCTCCACTTTCGATTGTTTAAATTTTCAGGCTAGTCTTCGACGTAACTTAAGTCACTTACAACCCGATTTGTATGGATGTTTTGGAACAATTTCAAATTTTAATATTCTGTTGGAAACGGAAATAATTTACAGTTACAAGGACAACCATTTCTTTATATTAAAAGAAAAAATACATTGACAAAGAAACACAAAAAAGAAATCATTCATGTAACTTAAAAGGTTAAATTGCAATGAAGTAAATTTAGAATAGGCTAACGTCCTTAAAAAATGTAACTAAATTCCTAACCAAGCAATAAATTGGATGGACGGCGGAGGTCGAGGTCCAAGGAATACCACAATATCTTCACAAAACAAGAAAAGATAGAAGGAGATAGACAAACTCAATAAACGATTTTCAGACGGGAAAGCAACAAAAATGATCGACAATACCTTGTTCCAGACCATCAATTTTGGAATTGATGATACATCTAGTTCTGACAAGACTTTGTCGACTGCATTTATCTGTTGCTCAGCCAGAGGATGACTGCAATAAAAAAAATACTTAACGAAATACTGCGCAGGTTGCCACCACTGGTTTTACTGAGTTCCTTTTCTCTAAAAATTAAGTCTCTCACAGTAGTTTAATTTCTGCATACCTTATATCAACCACATGCACCATCAGTGATGACTCCGATATCTCCTCCAGGGTAGCTCTGAAGGCAGCAACCTACAGAAAGCAGAAAAAGAGTTTTTGGTAACTTAATAATTTAGGCCTAACTTATAGACCAACGTGTTAAGTTGATAGTAAATCGTGCTCTGAAAAATTATAAAAATATCAAAAGCATATTTGTTGTATAAAAAACATCAAGAAAAAAATTATTTGTAGGAGAGTTATCTTTCTTACTAGAGTAGTAGGTAACTTCTGAATAAAACCGACAGTGTCTGTCAGGAGAAACTCCTTTCCATTCTTCATCTGATGAAAGCAAATGAACAACCCAGAGTATGTTAAAATAACCATTTCTAACCGCACAAGACTTATTTTCCTACAATAAATAGTTCGACTAAAAGTAGGCAGAGTTGTAATATAACCAGAGAATGTGGGTAATTAATAAAATACTTTAATTTAAATTAATTGTGAATGGGCCTTCACTTTCCTACTTTACAAGTATCCTCACTTTAGAGGAGAAAAATACTTTCATTAACTTTTAGATAAAAAGAAATAAAAGAAAAAATGAATCTTAGTCATCCCACAGCCATTATACACTGTAAACAGAGGAAATGGCTATGCTGTCCAGGTGAATGACAATTATAAGCGCTTGGCTAGTTCTTTATGTAGTAATAAAAGGGTTGAAGGTGGCACCTAAATCTCATCACAAATAAAAAGTATACACAATAGTAAATAGTTTGTAGAAAAAAAGATGGGAAATTCTCCTGGCATGTTTTGTCTTACCTGAACCCTCCTCGTAGTTGGATCTAAAGTTGCAAATAATTTATCCTCAGCAAGAACATCTGCTCCAGTTAGTTGATTCAAAAGTGTACTCTTACCAGCATTTGTGTAACCAACCTACAACGTTGTCAAAAGCATTATCAAATTATTTATTTGGCATTCATGGCCATGATGTGCGAGCTGCAAAGGTCGCCCAAAAAGTAAATGACCTCAAGATAATTGAAAATAACTAACCAGAGATACCACTGGCACAGGAACTGAGAAACGCCTGTTACGGTACTGCTTTCGATGTTTCCTAACAGATTCTAGTTCTTTTTTTAGAATACCAATCTGCCAAAACCCAGGCATCAGAAATTTCTTAGAAAAACTAAGATTCCATGGGTATAACAGAAAAAATAGAGAACTTTAAGAGAAATACATAGTCGATGTGACCGGTATGTTACTACTCAGAAATATACAATGTGTCTATTTGCCAGTATTACACCAGTACACAGCACGTCAATTCAGTCATATAGCAGACTTTTATACAAAACTTGATAAATTTGACGATTATAAAAAACTGTCTGCTTACTTGATTACGCAGAATACGTTTATCCACTTCTATTTGCTTTTCACCCATTCCCTTCACCTTTCCTCCTGCTTGACGTTCAAGATGAGTCCACATTTTTGTTAGACGAGGTAGTTGGTATTCCATTTGAGCTAACGAAACCTAGAATTCGAAAGACCGTAGAATAATAAGACAAAGGATTGAAAATTCTCCTCCTTGCCCAAGCAAGTTCTGGTCATAACATGAATAGAAAAAAGCACATTTAATTCGGTGCTTTCAATGATTTTTTTTTTTTTTTGCTTTATGAGAGTACAGTACTCTCTACAATAATTAGCTGCAAAGACCTGGAAATTTTCTCACTTTATTGAAATATAAATACAATACATTATTTTTCATTAAGACTTTTACACATCATCGTCTTAATAATGAATTGATGATATTAAATATTTTTCATATATAATACTTAAAAAGACATTTATCACGTAATTATTGGAGTAAACTATCAATAAACAATTTTTTTATCTAGTGATCATGTAATGGTTAAAATTAAAGGTTGGGATAAATGGTAATGAAAACATAAAACTCACGTAAAAGTCCTTGTTGCATTTATATTTCAACTGAGTTGATCGGGTACTAAAACCCTAATAAAAACAAAGGATACTGGTGAAACTTCTTTCTAATTTAAAATTGCCTGTAAAGATGCTTCATGTGTTGCTGCTCGTTGATTAAATATATCAAGGATGAGAGCAGTTCGATCGCAAACTCTCACATCTCCACCAAAAATCTTTTCCAAGTTGCGCAATTGCCTAGAATTGGCAGAGGCCAGAAATTTTATGTGAGATCCAGGGTATCATTTCTTATGCAGCAACTTGACTATAAAAAAAATAATAAATCTTGGAACAGTAGTCTGACAATCAGGAAAACAAAAAGTGAAAGAACACAATTATAACAATTATCTATGTGCATATAAGCAAGCAGTATACATTACTAACAAGAAATCATAAGCTTCAAGATTAAAATATCACAGATTTATGGACCTGGTTTTGATTTCTGGGCTGCTCTTAACATTTGAAACATCCTACTACTCATGTTCACAAATCAGTATTTTGATTTTCAAGCTATGGGTTGTAAACTTCTAGTTGGGATTCAGTTGTAAGTGATAGATAGAGCCCTTTTACTTAATCTCCAAATTTCCCTCATGATTTTAGTTGTAGAAGTCTCAAGCCCTATAATATCAAGATTCTACATAATCTTGTAGAAAATAGGTCTATTTAAACATATGCAATTATCTCTCTTCTTGGAAATTACCACATTCATGAACAATTGCATTAAATTTCTCTGTTATAGGTTCTCTTATGTAATCAAGGCCTCAATGCCTAGGGAACTCCGCGTATTGTCCAAGTTTCTAATGCAGAGTAAGATTTATTATTTTTTCATTGCATAGATTAAGAGTCATGCTCTAGACGTTAGCAAAGTTAAATGATTTGTATGCGTATTGGAAATTAAGGGCCAATGTAATTGACAGTAGTTAAAAATCAGTACAAAGTCATTAAAAAGATTAGCTAGACAACACTCAAGGTAAGTTTGGGAGTCAAGCGAAGTAGTACAGAGGGAAAATAATCGAACAAGAATGCAGGGGAATAGAAAGGATGAAAGTGGGAGGTTCGCCTTGTTCGGATTTTCAAAATCCACCAAAGATAACAAAGATAAATGTTAAACAAAAGGAAAAGGGGACCTTACCCAGCTGACAGTTCATCATCAAAGATCACAGTTTCAACACCCAGTGCATGAATTGCGCTCTTAATTTCAGAAACCTTGCCAGAGCCAATGTATGTCCTAGGGTTTGGAGATGCAAGCCTGCACTAATTCAGAAATTGAGTGAACAAATAATATTTTTTTCCCAAAAGAAAAGAAAGCAACATAAATATACTTTAGCAATTAAAATTTCTCAAGACGAATATAGAACTGCTGGTTTATAGGACACAAACAATATTGTCCTGCCATAGTCCTTAATAGGTCCAACTCTTCCCTGTTGGACCCCTGCCATGGCGGGAACTTTACAGCACCAAGTTGCCCTCTGCTCTTAATGAACTATTGTCGTTTGGATTAGAAGAGAGTGGAAAAGAAAAGAAATGAAGAGAAAAAGAAGAAAGTGAGAGTATATTTAATTGAGGAGAAAAGAGTGGAAAAATGAAAAGAAATGAGTGGAAAGTTTTTAAGTGATTTAATTAATGTGATAAAATTAAAAAAAAAAATGCAATATGATCAATTTGGAAAATGACCAAAGAGCCCTAATACTAAAAATGCAATATGATTAAATGTCAATAAATGTTTAAACATTTATCCCTCACCTCAAGTTAAAATTCTATCCCATTACAAATCAGGTATCCTCTTATAAAATAATCTTCTATTATTTGATACAAGTTAGTATCCGTAATTATATGAAACAATTATTGGTGAAAAATATATTTAATGAAAATTAAAATGTTTTCACAAATAATCAATTATAAATTATATTCAATATCAAAATTATGTCATATACTATCTCGATTATTATATAAAGATTGGCACCTCACCTCACTGTGTTTAGATTCAGCACAAGAAAAGCTTTAATATTTACACATAATCGATTATGTTTAAAACATAATTGATTATAAGTTTCTTCGCAATTCTCTTAATCAATGCGAAGAAAGTTTAACGCGTAAAACATATCTCATTTTTTGTGCTTTTCAATATTTTATTTCTTCCTTTTTCAAATATTCTTTGATTTTCGCTGCATCCTTACCGCCTGCGATTTCCTCACCTTGATCCGAAAAGGACATAAGGGAGAAATCTGAGAAAAATGCTTTACATTAATCAGTAGCAGCCATGGTCTTTTAGTCCCCATCAATGATGTGAGAAGTGGGTTGATTCTCGGGATTATTTGAAATGAAAAGAACTTCACAAAGGGGGGATTACACTTACACATAAAGCATCGTATGCAAACATGGATATACATTGTTGATTCTAATAACATCCAGAGAAGAATGAAAAAGTATTCATCTAATAACATCCAGAGAAGAATGAAAAAGTATTCAATGAAATATAGCAACATCATAAAGCCTAAACAAGATGTGCTGTTCAACTGCATAACAGAAGAACAAGAGAATAGTGAAACTCAAAATCAGGCATTATACTTCTTCAGTACATCTATATGATCCCAAATTTCCACCACAAAAAAAAAAAAGTGATAGAGACAATAAATAGATTTAACAGCAACATAATAACTCTATTTTTTGAGTAAATTGAAGCTGGAGTAATTGCAAAATCATGTTTAAGAAAACTAAAAGTGGTTTCTCACTTTTGGTAAGTAGAGCCAACAACCAATAATCCAGCAGTGTCAGCTAACTGCGCCAATTCGCTCAGAGACTCTTCGATTCCAAAATCCTGAACAACATTCTTGCGTTCAACGCCTACGAGATACGCTTTTTCCTCAAAAACCTGAAAACTCCAAGTAATCATACAATAGAATTAAGAAAGCGAAACAACCAGACAAACATAAGAAAATTATAAAAAAAAAAAAAAAAAAAAAAAAAAAAAAAAAAAAAAAAAAAAAAAAAAAAAAAAAAAAAAAAAAAAAAAAAAAAAAAAAAAAAAAAAAAAAAAAAAAGCGAATAGCGAGTAGAGACTTCTCTTCCGTTGCGGAGCTTAAAGCGGTTATCCGAAACGACGTCGTCTTCTTTCTTCTTTCGAAGTCTCGTTTCTTTATACTCGGACGAGAGTGGGGGCGGAACTGTTTCGTCGGTGTGGCGCTCCGTCTCCAGCTCAACCGTTTCATTCTGCGGCGAAACGGCGTCGTTTGAGTCGATCGACGGCGACGAGGACGCGAGTTCAACTGCAGAATCGCGTTGGAGAACGGAGGTGGTGGAAACAACTGCGGTGGTGAGAGGGGATATGCATAGGGGTCGAATTGGGATTGGTGGTGATAAATAATGATAGCGTTGTTGTTGAATCAAAGGTGATGGTGGATGAATAAGCGAACCGTAGAGGAATGCAGCACCACTCATATCTTTCTTCAATTTTCAACTCTGAACTTGCATGAATGAATATGCTTCCTTCAACCTTCTTCGCTTTTTCTGCGTTTCTCAAGAGTAATGGATTGCATTCGGTTTTCGAGTTTAAATGGATTGATATTATTGTTGCCTTTATTTAATTTGGCAGCATTTCTATTTTTTTTTACTTTTAAAATTGGTTCATAAATTAACTTTAATTAATAAAAAAAATTAAGTTAATCAAATTTTTTTTATTTATTGAATACTAAAAAAATTTATATTTTTTATTTTATATGTTGTTTATTTTTTTTTATTAACTATGTAACATTTTTTTTAACTTCGCATATGGGAATATAAAATTTAATAAAGAAATAATTTGATGATAACTTAATTAAAAGCAATCAAAGTTATGACAAATTTAAAATTTAATTAAATCTTTTATTTATTTGTTTTTCTCTTGAGAGCATTTAGGAAAACGTCTATTGGAACTAATTTAGTGTTTCTCATGTATCAATACGATGTTCATTAATTATCTTTCATAGGCAACTTCAAGTAAAACTTGATTGGTTAAGAATTTGATACATAGTTGCAAGCTTCTTCAATGAGAGTTAAACTCAATTATTTTTATAATGAGTTGTTTAATAAAAAATAAAATAAATAAAACCTTTGTTTTTTAAAAATACCGTATATTTTTTTCTCTATTATCTGTATTTTTATGGAAGAGAAAAAAGTAATAGAATCTCTACTATTAAAATATTATAGGTGAAAAATAATTTGATTTTAACAAAAAAAACTCTCACATTGATGGAGTATAGATAATACTCAATTTTGAAGTGTATATGGAATATATATATATATATATATATATATATATATATATTTGCCTCATCTTCATATTTATGTCCATCTTCATATATATCTTGTTTTAAATTAGTAAATCACTTATGATTTATTATAATCTAAAACACTTATATTCATATTTCTTTGATTTATGGATTCTACCTTATTTCTTAAACATTGATTATTATTTATTTGACCTTTATCACATTGTTATTAGATGTTATTTTATATTTATAATATTTTATTTTTTTTTTTTGATATTTGACATTAAAGAAAAGAAAATGTACACCATTTTAACGTATAATATTGTATAATATTACGTTTCCTTTTATTTGATTTTTATATTTTTAAAAAATATTTAATTAATATTTAGAATAATAAAAAAACATATATGGGTATACCCATCCCAATAGGATAAAGATGCCACAAAAATTACAAAATCATTCAAAATATAAACGAATTTTTACTTGGTATATGGGATGAAATAGTGATACTCCCATCGGACCATCGGCAACGCACAGTCCTTCGGTCCATCGAACAAGGCTGGGAGGACTTGCCTATGAAACATGACCATCGGTCGAACGGCCCCACAGATGAACCATAGGGGACCATCGGTCGAACGGCCCCACAGATGAACCACAGGGGACCATCGGTCGATCGGTCCCCCAGATGAAGCACGCGTACCCTCGTAAGGGACCATCGGTCGATCAGTCCTACAGACGAACCACGCATTACCTCGTAAAAGACCATCGGTTGATCGGTCCCCAGGTTGATCACGCATCAACCCATGGAGATCCATCGGTCGATCAGCCTCATAGGTGATTCGCGTAGTGTCTTACATATGCGATCGGCCACATGGATTAAATATTCACTTAAGATTATTAAAGTCAGAGAAGATAACCCACCTAGTCAAGCGGTCATCGGTCGATCGGCCAAACTGAGCAAGTCAGCTTGGTTAATTAACATTAAACAAGTCAGTAATCTTGATTAAAGGATCATTGGGCCGTGATTAAGGAACCCTAATTATAGGCCCACACCGGAAACTATAAATAGGGTCCAAAGGTAGGTTGGTGAGGATCTTTAATTCGCATTTATTACAACAGCTATACTTATACACCGATCAGTCCATCAACTGACTTAAGCATCGGAACCTTTTAGACAGGTACCCCGATCGTCTGTTCAACCGATCAAGAGAGAAGAAAGCTTTCTTGGTGAGGAAGTTATCGCATATCAAGAAGAGAGGAGACTTAGCGAAGAAACGAGTAAAAGTGAAGTGGTTTTTAGTAGGCGCTGGGTCCCTACACCCGAAAATTACCCATTTTTTGTACTGACTTGATTAAAAAATCCAATTTTAGTTATCACCAAACAATCAATCTTTAAACATGTAATTGTATATGCACACAAAGAATATAACAGAGAAAAAAAAAAACTACAGATAGAAAACTAACTTGTATAATCTACTATATATCTAAGATAATCATATCCTAATGAAGTTATTCAAGTGGACATTGCAATTTGTTGACATGTATCCAAAATGAAGGGCTTTTGTTCTTTTTGATATTGTTGTGTTTTGACGCGTGTTAACATTTTTTATTAATAGGTGATTGACGTTGGCTGACAGAAAATTAGTATTCTTTTTCTTCAAGCCAAGTTATTTTGAACATTGATTGCCTCAACAAGGCTATTTGTGGTTATTGTTCTTTGGACATCCTTTTTCTTTTTCACAAAAGTTTGAATTTTTTATACTTCGTTATTCTTCTTCTTCATGCATCCTTCTTCTTTGTGTATCTTCTTCTTCTTCGTGAAAGATTCTATTTTTTAGTTTTTTTGCTGTTCAATATGGTTTGTCTGTGTGTTAGTATTTTTTAAATGTCATGTTCGAATTTCTCTGTTATTTTTTATGGTGTTATTTTATTTTATTTTTTACTCCTTATTTGCTTCTTCTTCTCCATCATGCATTTTTCTTTTACTTTTTTAGTGTTGAAGATGTTTTTCCTGTATTTTAATACCCGTGTGTTAATATTTTTTAGAACAGGAGGATATTTTTTTTACGTTAGTTGTTTATTGGACTCACGTTAAAGGTTTATTATTCACTAGTGTTATAAGATGCATATTTTTGTCATACTAAACATGTACAATGCAACTATTCACTATTTTTATACTCAAACTTCATCCTAACGCATTGTTCAATACTAAATTTTCCATTAATGTTTTAAAAATCCAGTGACAACATTTTCAAAAGAAATTGTTAGAGTAGTAGACATGACTTCTTTAAGAAAAATATTTATCATTTCACAACTTGTAGGTTTATAGCAACAAAAGCTACAAAATCAGGAATAACTTTTATGCTAACAAGAAAACTAAAATACACCATAGAAGATGAAAATTTGCAATATATTAATAAGAAGTGTGAGAAGTATTTACTTATATTTTTTGTTTCCATTTATATATTAAACTAGGAGTGACAAAACAAATCAGTTTGACATGTTTTAGTCCGGTCCGTCATTAATCCATAAAAAATAGATAGGGTTAGCTTAGCTGACTATTAGAAATGAGACAAAATTTATAACCTAGCCTAGATGGACTAGCGAGTTAGTATGCCATTTTTTTAGTGTTTTTAGTTTTTTTTAATTTATTTATATATATCTATATATAAAAGAAATTTCTTATTTTTGTGTCCCATTTCTATTTTAATTTTACCCTTTAATAAATATATGTCTTTTAAATTAAAATAATTGACTTATCATTTTTACTTTTTAAGTAACCTTTTTGTTATATTTAAGTGTTTTATTCATTTAATTTTTGTTTTAAATTAATCATCTTAAAACTAAAATAAATATCTTTAATAAAAAGTTACTTTCAAAATAAATAAATAAATAATTAGAAAAAGTAAATATAAGTAGCATGTATTTTCACTAATATATATAATAAAAATATTTAAAAATATTCAGTCATATTTTTTTTTTAAATTTTTAATTTATTAATTAATGTTCCTAATTAGATAAATTAAAATTACAATTATATTTATATGTTAAACCGATCCATCCGTTTGAACGGACTGATGTGTTAGAACTCGAGAACCGTAATCCACTTTATCATCCTAATTATGACGAAAAGGTACGAGAAAATATTAAATTACATTATATTATTAATTACTCACACGTTTCTATCAATTATTTATTGCATGATCTGAATTTTTAATTTAAAACTAAATAAAATTTAACAGTGAATAAAAGACTTAGATGAAGAGTAAGTAAATAACTCTCTTCCATACGAAATCCACATTAAATAAATACTTTTAGTCATAATCAGCTACTATAAAGAGTTTTCTTATAAGAAAATTTCATACCAAAAAAATCTTACTAAAGTAAATGGATGCGAAAGAGTAAAGTCACACAATGAACTCTTATAGAACATACTTTAATTTTAACACAAAAAATATAATGTTTTAATATTTATATTAATTTTTTAAGCAGTAAAAAGTTAAATGTAAATAAAAACGTTTTCTTATAAAATTTTATTATTAAAATATAAAGTAATTTGTTTAAAAATAAAGTGAAATAACTATTTAAAGTATAATAAAATATTATGTTATTTTTACTTTAGGGTTTTGCAAAACCATGTGGGTATAAAATGTCACCCTCTTGTCCTTGTTGATTGGTGAATTACTTTTGTACACATATGAGGTTAATAGGGAAGTCTTAGGTTAGGATACTGAGTAGCCATAAATAATTCTAAGATAGCAATAGCATAGGAGGCTACATTTCTCAGCTACATCTCAGACCTATGATTCTGAGGCAGTGCTCTCTGTTCTGCCCTATCATGGAAGCCAAGAAAATCGGCTACGTAGAACATGACATAAAAACAACTTGGTCCCCAACCTCCCTGACAATAACACAACAACCAAAAGCTTCAACCTTTCAGCTTTTCAAGTCTGAAAAAAGGTAGATTGGAACACACAAAAATCTCTGCTTGCTTTGCTGTGTTGTTCATTTGAACTCTGTGCCCTGCATAAACCACACCAAAATTTTGGCTCCTCCTTCTGCATTCTCCCGGTTCTAGGTTACCTAATCTGTGACTCTCACCTTTCATAAACAATAACGGATACAGTACTGTATACCAAATGTTCTCTTTACCACAAAAGAAAACATTTAATTGAAGATAAAAAACCTTTTTCTTTTTAAGAGATTAATTGAAGATAAAATGGGCAAATTCTCTTACCAAAACTGTCTTCAACTATCACAAGTTCATGAAAGACATAAACTTTAATAATAAGATTGCACAAGAGTCCATGCATTCAGATGGGTAGGTAGGTACCCCTTTTACATTGTTCACAAGGTTCTTTATTTCATCATGCATGATGCACAAAATTGATACAACCAATCTTCACCATCATGTTACAAGAGAATATCTACACATACCCTACGTGTATATTTTGTACTACTGTTCATGATTTACATGGCTTTTTATGAAATGTTGACAACAAGAATGAATAACGAAGTCAATAAAGCAACAACACAGGCCCTTTTGTTTATCTATCTATTCTGGTGGTACACACCACTTCCATTGTTTCCTTCATCCTTCATCACACAACAAACTCGTGCAATAGGTGAGGATTGCCAAACTTGTTTTGTTGCTTTTCTTGGTCTGTGAAATGGTAATCTAGCAGATCAGCCTCTGGGGAAGAGGCCAATGTTTTCTTACGTCTTCTATGCATGTCATCATTGGACAAGCCAAACCCTTCACTCTCACAGTTCCTCAATTCCAATGCCAGTGACACCTGTCCACCAACACCAATGTTACCTAGCTCAGATAAATCGTATGTGGCAGGAGTAGGAGCAATTATGCAGCCTTCCCCATAATAAGAACTGTTGCTGTTGTTAATGTTGAACCTTTGGTCACCCTGCAGTTTCCCAATTCTAGGATCCATGGCATTTTCTCCATGATCACTACCTCGGATCCCTCTGTTCAACTCTGAGGCATGATCCAACTTCAACCCATGATGCTGAATATCACTATCATCAACTGTTATTAAGTTGTCCTGGGACTCTTCCCTTTTACTGTCAGAAGATTGAACATCATCTCTTGGAGCTTTCAGTGTGTTCTCTGATGATAATATATTGCTGCACATCTCAGAATCGCCAAATTCTTCCTTATAGATTTCTTCAACCATTGGCTTCCAAAGCCGCACCCTTGCATTAATGAACCAATTTGCCACCTGACATGAATCAAGTAGAGACTAGCAAACGTTACACAAAGGGGTCACTGATTTTTACGGCTGGAAACCCATCAAAACCAAATTTTCAGGGAATACATGTAGACATTTAATTTGTTTGAAAGAGAGATTGGTAAAAAAGTGACTATTCCACACAAGTAATCATTCCCAAACAAGCACTTATAGAATCTTCTGCAACTTAAAAAACATTAACTATCGTACCTGGTTTCTTGTTAAGCCAGTTTGCCTAGCCAGCATAATTTTCTCTGAATCCTTTGGATAACTGGAACCGAATGAAAATTGGAAAACAATTATTAGACAAAATACTATATAGGAAACAGGAAAAAAATTATGTACAGAATAGGGGGAGTTACGGATGAAGGAAATGCTCAAAGAGCCATGCTCGAAGAATTGAAACAGAGGTTTCAGGAAGTCCCCTCTGAGGCCTCCAAGCTTGTCGCATTACACCGAGTTGCTGAAGCGCCTTTTGCTGCCGAAGCTGCTGATCAACATAGCGGAGACGAGGTATTCCTTCTTGTTCTCCAAGGCTCCTTTGAGTCACTTGAATTTGACCACTAATGGCATCACGTAAACACCGAAAGTGCCGTGATATTGTACTCAAGGCTAATGCAGTGTATGGTTCAGCTGCTCCACAGCCAGCAACCATATCAAAAGATGAAACCACGATCTGCATCTGGTGGCAGTACTGTCTGTATCTTTTATCAACCTGCCAGAGAAAACAAAACATAAAGAGTTAAGTCACAAGCTAACACTGTCGTAGCCATGATCATTCACACTAGTTGTGTCTTTAGTATCTAAGTATACACGATTCAATCAATCACTAATGCATCATATGTATTAAAACTCACTAAATTGCATAACTTCAAATCAATAGCAGAGAAAGTCGTTTACTCTTTTATTCTGTAACCAATTCCCTGCTACTTATTACTAAGTGTTATAAATCTATGCATAGCACTTTCAATACATACACTTTTCTAGGAAAAACAATAACATACAAAATTAGAAAGTTGTAGTGGTTGTTGAGTTAATAACTTTACACGAAAGCTTAAGTTGTTAGGTAAAACGTTCATTTGGAACGTGTTTTCAAAGGATTATTTTGGGCAAACCAAATTGTTGTTCTCCTAATGTTCTCTCACAAAACATATGAAAAAAAATAAAACTTTTTGCTAGATAATAAACCACTACACATATACTAAACATTTTTATATGTATCACAATCTTAAAAACCAACTATATGAAATACAAAGATCTGGGGACAGACCAGGGCCGTTATATCAACAGAATAGAAAAGAAGAAAGAACTGTAATTCAATGCTACAAAGTCTAGAGGCTTACCTCATCCAACATGGCCAAAAGTTTTGTCTTTTTGTCCAACAAATTCTGTCGTTCTGCCGGTGAGAGTTCACATGAGGAGTTTGCAGCAGAACTATTGGGACATGAAGATATCTGCCCTGATTGGCTGGTGGATTTTCCATCAGAATCTTTGGAGCCATCTAAACCAATATCACGGAAACTCTGTTGCTTCTCTAAACCAGTTTGCTTCAAAGCCTTTCGAACATTGACTATTTCATCAAGCAGCTCCTGTGCTGCCTTGAGGTATTGTGAGTTCAAGACACTGCTGGAGAAGCCTAGTGATCCATCGCTTTGGCCTTCACTGAGGCACATTGAGGGGTGTTGTGGAGTATACAACAAACCCTCCCTTTTGTGAAAGCCAGAAGAAGCTAAAGATGCCATGCACTCGGCATTTCTCAATTCTTCATCATCTTTGAGAGATGAAGTTCCCTTTAAATTTGGAACAGAAGAAGCCATTAGTGAAGAGAAACCTGCGCCAGGATACTGATATGGAAAGGTAGGGACTGATGCAATAGAAGGCATCACTGAGCCAAGGCTAAGAGACAAGCCTTGGCTCTGTACATTTTGCTCACTGTCCACAAGTCCAATTTGTGTTGTTCTTGGAACAAGATGAGAATGGGAATCTCCAGCATTGGAAAAAGAGTCTTGACCAGTTGTAGGGGCCGCATTTGAATGCCCATCAATAGATTGCACAGTCATGGTGTCCCTCATTGATGTCATGAACTTGAACTCACTTTGTCCTCCAACATTTTCACTGTAGTTATGGGGTAAAAGAGGATTCCCAGACAACATATCTGCATAGGACCCTGAAGAAAACGCTTGGTTTGAATACATCGTAAAATTTATAACTCAAATTCAGATGTGCTTGTTTCTGGTCCCTTCACAACTGAGTCAGCTACACA
>Ga0214545_1009488_pt1 | contig 14793 bp, 10 predicted proteins | sample CNSS4metaG_FD_160064 | JGI IMG/M metagenome (GOLD analysis project Ga0214545, IMG submission 160064) | Root nodule microbial communities from cowpea collected in UCLA plant growth center, Los Angeles, California, USA - CNSS4 | ecosystem: Host-associated > Plants > Roots > Nodule | place: USA... | reverse complement strand
ATCCGCTATGGATTCTCCTTGTTTCATCTTGAATAGCTCATATTCTTGAATCAAGGCATGCTTTCTAGCTCTCTTAACATCATTGGTTCCTTCATGAGTCACTTCAAGAACCTCCCACATTTCCTTGGCACTCTTGCATTGTGAAACACGAAAAAACTCATCCATGTTGAGAGATGAAGTGAGGATATTCTTTGCATTGCAATCATATTGGGCTCTCCTCCTTTCTTCCTCATTCCATTGAGTCCATGGCTTATTAACCTGCACATCATCAACAATATGCTTAGGAGTATATGGTCCATTTATGATTGCATCCCATATCCCTTGATCTATTGATTCAATAAAGATTTTCATCCTAATTTTCCAAAATTGGTAATTAATGCCACTAAACATAGGGGGTCTATGAATTGAGTCACCTTCAGCAAAGGGTAACTTGTTTTCAACCATTTCAAACAGTTCGAAATAGATTTAGGACCTTACTTAAGCAAATTTCAAGTACCTAACTCTGATACCAATTGTTAGTTTTGAAATGGTTGAAATACCAAGAGGGGGGGTTGAATTTGTTAGTTAAAAATTTAGGCTATCTTTGCAAGCTAAAAACCACCTTTAATTGAATCAATTAGATCACCAAGTTAGGATTAAAAAGGTGTTGGACAATATACTTTCAGTCGATCAAAAATAGAGTTAACAGTTACTAAACAAATTCTCTTTTGGTATAATCAATCGATTGAAACAGAAAAATAGTCGACTGAAATACTGGGAAAAATGCAAAAATGCAGATTTGAGTTTTAAACCAAAAACAATGCACAAGAATGATCAAGACAAGTTCTAAATGATTATGCAAACATGCTCAATGCTGCAGATGTCATGAAAACATGCAAGAACATGAAAAAGTTGATTAAAGCACAAGTTCTTTAAACTTTAAAATGAAAATGCAAGAGAGAAAGGTTAGAGAGGATAGGAGACAACGAGATTTTTATACTGGTTCACTCAAACCTAAGCTACATCCAGTTTGTCAAGACAACCTAAGCTTAACTTTGCACTATTTCAAAAGATTTACAAAGTATCCACCCTTACACTTCCAAAATACGCAAAAACCACACAAAAGACTCTTGAATCACACAAGAATCACACCAGCACAACAAGAACCCTCTTGCAAACCTGGAAAACCACCAGGTACACACATAAAGCTTGAGAAAGATTAAACCTTAGTGGTAGCACAACCCAGCCTACCACAAACCACTTTCTCCAAGCTTCAAACCAAGCCACAAGCTCCAAGAATTGATCCAAGATTAATCTTCAACTACTGCAAACTATATGATCATGAAGGACATAGTTTCCTTAAGTTTCTAGAACAAATTCGTGCTCTAAAATGATCAACAAACATCTCTTTTGAAAATCACAATTTTTATAGTCAAACTGTTACAAAATTCAATTGGTTGATTTTCAAATCAATCGGTTGATTTCACTTGACTTAAGTGAAATCAGTCGATTAAAAACTAAATCAACTGATTGAATTTGTTGCAGTTTAAGACTACTGCAGCCAACATTTTAACCTGTTGAAAAATCATTTAACAGACTAAAAAAGACATTTTAACCTATTGAAAAACCATTCAATAGATTAAAAAACATACCTAAGACCCAATACATCTAATTAATGCTACAAGGTATACAATATGAATTGCAAACTTCAAATACACTTTCTTAATGATGAAACTATGTGGGGAGCACATGTTCCAGCCTTGATCAACATGGATATCATCAAATCTCCTCTCCTTCACCAATGTGGGCTTCATTCCAATGGTAATGGCTTCAAGATAGTTTAGAAGAGATTCATTAAATCTTCATCAAATCTTAAAGAAGCATACCACCTTGGCTTCACATGTCAACAATTAACAATATCAGATATCCACAAAGTTGGTTACTCAAATTATAAATCATAATAATTGAAGAATAATTTAAAGATATGGAATCTCTAAAGATTATATATATATATATATATATATATCAAGGATTATGTCTTACAATTTATTCAAGTACAAAATCAAGTCCAAACCTTAGGCCTAGTCCAATTATGAAAGTCTATAAATTGAGGGTCTGACATAAGTCAAAAACACAGACTTGGAGAGAAACAAACTTGATATCTCTACACTTAAAGGTAGAAAGGCATTTTGATGGAATGTGGAATTCAAATTCAACATCAGTCTAGTATTTAGTATGCCTAAGAGTAGTTAACTCTCTCATCCATGGGGGTTAGGTGTAATGTATTCTTAATGGAATCTCTTTTATTTTATTCTTGTTTTAACTGTATAGTCTATGAATTTTTCACATGCGGGTGTCCATACTGATCCAAAAGATAGTTTGGAAACCCAATTTATGATCTTTAATTGCATGTTCTACATATGGGGCATATCTGAGAGTACTGACTGATCTGAAAAATAGTTTGGGAAACCTGAGTAGGATAAAATAACTTTTGATTTCACATGCTAAGCATAGATGTGGTCATTAGTCATTCTTAAGCATCAACATATTGGTCACTAATGCAAACATAATAATAATAATAATAATAATAATAATAATAATTGCTAGCCATGGAGTTTTTATTATTTTAGTTTAGGCTTGTCTACGATGAAATCGAGGCCTGTTACAAATGATGTGAGTGTGAGAGACAGAAAAAAATATATAATGTTTGTAATTTTTACATTGAATGGAATCGTAAAACCTAATCCCAATGAAGCTTCTATCTTATATTTTTCTTAATCAAGCTATTTGTTTCCATTTTGCCAATTTCTTTTATTCTTTACAATTTAATTCTCAATTTATTTTTTCTTTATTAGTAACCAATCTTTTAAATTTAAATTTATTACTTGTACAATTTCATACACTTGTGAATTCCATAACAGTTGTATTTCATTGGGCACTTAGAGAGCAACAATGTAAAAATATTTTTACTAATTCTTCTTTTAAATTGTTTCTGAATTGATTTTAATTTATCAACGTAGTATTTGAGTTAGGTACATAGTTTTTCTACATCTTTTCGGTTGGCTTTGCGAATGTTGAAAATGTTGCTATAATTGCATTATCTAGTTATAGAGTATGATAACTTGGCCTTTAATAATATTTGTATAGAGTTTAACTTACTCTTTTGAAATTTTTCTAAGCTTCTAACCTATTGTTTCATTCCTGACTCCTGAAAATCATTTTTTCAGTTTAAGTACAAAAGTTACCCAAGGAAGTAATATATAGGAGTTAATTATTTTTTTTATGTACCTATCAAAGCAAGTTGTTTTATGTTTAGAGTGATGATAGAATCTATTTTAAACACCAAAACAAAACTTTTAGATTAATTACATTTAATTGATACATTTTAAAAAGATAATTATTAAGTAAGGATAATTCATCAGATAATATTATAGAAATTTGAGAAATAGATGAATAATACATGAAAGAAATAAGCCTTTAGCTTATTTGCATGGACACTTTATTAACTAGTAAAGCTTTGATATAATCCTTCATTATTCCTCCTGAATTTGTATAATTATCTTGTTCTTTGTAAACTACGTCGATCATTCGTGCAAGATTCACAACACGCATGAGAAACTTCATTGGTACTTGAGTAGGACTAAGACATTCTTTATTAATGTCCTTCCAGGCCCTCTCAACCAACTTACGCACTTCTTTAATGGCATTTTTCCTTGAACTATTATATTGTTTCATATAGCAATCAACGCTTGAGACAACATGTCCTCTTTCATGCTCAAACTGCATAAATATAGGATAACAATTTAACATGAATGCAACTAACTGAATTTAAAGAAATTGGAAATTACATAGGGTTTTTGGTTCCTAATAATTACTTTTTGCCAATATTATTATCTAAATCACTATGTTTCATTATTTAAAATGCTAAAAGTTTTTTTCAAGACAAAAAAAAATATTAAAGCCAAAAAATAATTTATTCTAACTAAACAACATCATAATTAATCTAGGACCCAAACATATTTTAAGAAAAAATATTATTTAATCTCGTTCTCCTACCTTTCTAAAGTAAGAGGAATAAGTGAACCTATATAGTAAATTAATGGTTTTGCATCCATGTTTTAAAATAAAATGTGTTGAGTTCCATATATTTAACCTAGTAGCATTGGGCATATGAGTAAGAATAATTTATTATTATTATTTTCTAAGAGTGAAATATGTTTTTAATTTTTCAATTTTGATGCGAAATTGAAATTTGTATATGATTAAAGTTTTACCACATTTTAGTTCCTAAACTTTAAAATGAATGAATATAATCTTTTTAATCTTATTAAGTTAATTTTTTTTTGTGTCAAACACGTTTTACAGTTGACATTGAAGTGGATTATATAAAATGTTGAAATTGAAATTTGTATGTGATTGAAGTTTTACTACATTTTAGTTCCTAAACTTTAAAATGAATGAAAATAATTTTTTTAATCTTATTAAGTTAAATTTTTTTATGTGTCAAACATGTTTTACAGTTGACATTAAAGTGGATTATATCAAACGGTGTAAATAACATGAACAAAATTTAACATAATTGGACTAAAAAGATTATATCAATTCATTTTAAAGTTTCAGGGACCAAAATGTATTAAATTTCAGACAAAAATGATTTTTTTCAATTTCACATCAAAATTTAGAGAATAAAAATTTATTTAACCCATCTTTTAAACATAGATTTTGTGAGATTCCCATCCCATAAAAATGTTTAACCTTAGGTAAGTGCATCCATATAATGTACTGAACAGAAATAGCAATGGGAGTTTAAAATATACCTCACTTCCAGCAATGTCATCCATGAGCCTACCAATAAGTGAAGCAGCTTCAATAATTTTTGGGTGACTCGTTGTCCATATGAGGACCTCCTCTGTTGTTTCTTCCATGCCCAAGAAAGATACGGTTGTCAACATAGCATAAGTGCTTGTCACAATTGCAACTTCCATATACTCTTCTACTGTTGGTATGTGATTGGAATGAAACCATCTTGACTCAGTAAGGTATGCTTGGGCTAGTCTTTTCATCTATAAGAAAAGGTACAAATATATGATAAGAAGTTTCTTTGGTAACTTTGTTGCTTACAATAATATTTTACTACATTATTAGCTAGGGATCAAAAATTGGTTACCCAATTTACACAGTAACAAAAGGTTCGTAGTACGATTTTCAAGAAAGGTCAAATTAAGTCACATGATATGTTGCGAGCCCAAAATTCTTTATATAGAGAGATAATACACCATTTTGTTCAGTAACGTTGGTAATTGAAGAGATACAGATTTTTACGAACCTTTTAATTCTACATAATGAAATACTCGTTTTTAAGACAACAAATAAATAATAAAACTATTATACACTCAAAACTATTAGATAGATAATAAAAAACACTTAAACATACTTCATTTTTAGAATACTTGACGAAGTATTCTTTTCCTTGCTTTCTCAACTCCTGCTCTGTTTCTTCAAAAATATTCAAAAGTGCCTTATAACATAATTTCATATATTCTGGAAGATTAACCAATGAGGAGATATCCCACCTGCTAATCATTAGAAAGTTTACTTTAAATTTTTTTAAAAAATAATAAGATTAAAAAGATACTAAATTGAAGAATAAGATTGAAAAGATACTAGTATAAAAGCATTTTTTTTTACCTTTCTATTGCATTGGTAAAAATCTCTAGCTCATCAATGGTTCCATAAGCATCATACACATCATCAATTATGGATATCATGGCAACAACCTTTTTCAGTATCCTTCGAGCAAGGCAGTATTGCGGCTCATAATAGACTCCAACAATCCAGAAACAAACTTCCACAATCCTATCTCGTACAAATGGAAAATTTGTCGAGACATTCAAATCTTTAACCCACCACCTGAACAAAAAAAATCCCAATTAATAGTTGGATTTATTTATTTACTTTTTATTTAATAATAAAAAAAAACTTTTGGAGAAAATATTACTTGGTCACATTGCTGACTTCTTTTTGATGGAGCTTCTGCAACATATTAAAATCTAGTTTTGCAAAGGTTAACAAACATTGATTATGTGATGGATCTTGTTGGTAGAAAGATATATAATATCTTGCCTCCAACCTAGGCATTCCCTTGCGAAGTGCTTGTCCTATGCTGTGGTCCACTAACCCAGAAAGAAAGGGGCTTAGTTTGGTAGTTAATGACTTAGTTAACTCACTAAGAGTAAAACTATATGCCTCTTCCAGTATGTCTTCCCCATGGAATCTTAATTGGGATGCTTCATACAAGCTCAACATTCCTTGTACATCATTCACAATGCTTTTCTTAAACTTTCCTGCTTCGTCCATGAATTTGCAAAATACAACTGTTTTTTAAGCAAATAACATGTTAAATTTCAAGATTCATACAAATTTCACGATGACTATATTTAGATTCTATATACAAGATAAAAATCTTCTCCGAAATTTAGGCCTTCTTGAATAATTTCTTTGTAAATATTTATAAAAAATAAGGAAAATATATGTAAATATTATAAACAATGCTTTTCTTTTCTTTTCTTTCACATGTACCATAATATTATGTTTCAAATTAAATTAATTTTGATGAAGTAATTATTGTTTAGCTGTTGTATTTTAAAATTAGTTTGGACTTATTTTTCATCTAAACTTGACTATATGACGGCTGTAGATAAAAATAATGTCATAGTGATGTAAATAAAAGCGTAAACGCAAATGAGGAATAAAAAATTAACATGGTTATATTTGGTTAGTAAAGTTTAAATTTGGTATAATAGTAGAAATTTCATACCCGATAAAATAGGATATCCTTGTTGTCTAAGCAACCGGAAGAGCAAAGCGAGATGATGCAGATCATTATCGTAACCTATTATATTATTCTCCTTTGTCGAAATCTCATAAATTTGATGCAATGCCTCATCAATTTCATGTTCAAAATGATAAGAAACACCCAATCGTTGGACTGAGTTGATGAAGTTCAATTTAGAAAGAAAATTATCATCAATAGGAGACACAATCATCTTCCTCACATAATCTTTTAACAGTGGAACTTGTTTGATGTCGCTATCATCTTCCTGCATGTGGTTATGAAAATTCCAGCGTAAGAAAATTTTGTTGCTTTTGGCAACAGCAAATACTAAGTTACGATGCCAACACTTTAAAACCATACATATAGTAAATAATTGTTCTTATGAATGTATTTCTTTTATGAATTTTGATGTAAATATGTAACCATGAAGTACTATAACTAATATTCCAGATTAATACACTACTAAAATTATTCCAAACAAATAACATAACTAAGTAATGCTGACATTGAGTACATGAATCTAAACCTAAAAAGTAAGATTAGACATGAATGGGTTATGCACTTACATGAAAATTAGAATCATAGGAAAGGAAATAATCCCCCCAAATGGAAGGATGAAAAGTTGCGGTGCGTCGAGGAAAGATTGAGTTGGGTTTGGCATCACGAGGGAAAACAGGAAGTGATGATGATGATACTATAGACATGCTTGGTTTACTAGTATGTCAAGGGATATAGGATGATTTTTGCTTTGAATATTCAAAAACCCAAATTCCATTAATTTATAGGAAAAGCAGAGAAGATGGCACATTCACTGACCAAGTTTTTATGTAGGTCCAAAGAGAATTTGAAATATATCTTTGGGAGGGTGAAAAAATCACTTAAATTTACTATAGTTTTATTTACATTTCACATTTTGAATTCAAAAATATTCTAATTCAAAGACAATGCAGTTAAGTAACATCATTCAATCATTACATTCAAGATATTATCCACTTTAGAATTTAGAACTCCGTCTAGATTTGGTTCTTAAAAAACCGTTCAAAGGATTGAATGAGAAATGAATATTTAAAGTGTCATTGACTTCAACTCTTAAACAATGTAGGACTATTAGTTATATAAGAACCATAAATATTTTATTATTATTTTTAATTAATCATATTTGATATGTACTTTGAAAAATACTACTTTGAAATATATCTTGATATTTTTTTGTAAAAAAATAAATATCCACTTTTAGAAAAGAGATTTTCTTCATTGATTTTGAAGTTCAAATTACATCACATAAAGGATTGATGTGAATTGGGAGACAGAGAAAATCAAGATAAAAAAAAAAAAAAAACATTATACGTTGGATTGAAATCCCAACAAACGAAAAAAAATTGGTATTTTGTACGTTGGACAAACGCTACTTGATTTATGTGATCTTTATTTAAGTCTGTATAGATAGTTTTATTTCTTAATTTAGTTCATTTTGGCTCAAATTTCATTTTGATGTACAACCATTCACCCATCACCAGATATAATATACAATAAAATATTTCTACCCAAAATTTAAGTTGTACATTGTTGTCTTACTCACGACATATCATGTTATTAGGACAGTGGAGATTGTTCTTTTCTAAACAACTTAAACATTTTACTCATGTTACTATTCAATACTCATAAAAGTAAATCTAGACCAAACTAAATGTTGTAATAAATTACGTCTATCCATGAATGAGTAATACTCACAGAAACAATGACTCTTATTAAGAAAAAATGGTAATAGGTATAATCAAATGAGTTCCTCTTGCTCATTACATTAAAATGATAAATAAATCACAATATTATTTGCAAAAGTATATAAATAAAACATTAGTGTACGTATTAAAAAGTTGTCTAATCTTAGGATAACTACAATAAATAAAAAAAGGATGGAATATAGAAAACTAATTTGTACTGAAGCAATGAAGAGTCTGGAACATCACCATGGCAGAGAAAACATAAATGCAGAGACTATCTAAGAGAACTGATGAAAACTGTAGAAAACTATCTAAGTGTTTTGTGTGCTAAAGCTTTATTCAAGCAAAGATGAAAGTCAGAAGTAAAAGTGACTACTACAGGCTACAAGCAATTATTACACTCAACTGAACTAAAACTAATCTTAACTAATTCTAAGGCTGACTCAAGTAGCAGGTTAACAAACTAAGTGACTGACTATTCCAGCTTCCATAGCTCAGCTAAAGTTGACTGGTGGTCTTAGGTGGCCTTGAACAAAACTCAAGTTGTCCATTCTCTCCCAACTGGCTACTGCAAGTGAACTCGCTGGTCCAGCAGGTTACAAGTCACGTTTTCAACTTAATTCAGGTTTTACTCAACTTCTTCCATTAACCACTCGTAGGTGTAGTTTAATTAGCTCGCTAGTTCAGCTTCTTCCACTTCAAAACGAACCAATAGCGGGTAGAATATACGCATGTTCATGGCTGTAGCGGGTTACGTTCATGATTAAACTAAACTGCCCTCTGCATTGTAATATTGTGTCAAACTTGACTGAGTTGGAACTACACCAAAGTCACCGTACCGAGAATAGTCTCTCTCAAATTTACACCTTCAATTAACTGCACAAAAACTGGATTTTGAAACTGCACTGAATTTCAAACTTGCAATACTCGACAAATCTAATTTTTATTTTTCTCCAAAAGGCTAAAATGCTATAAAATAAGAAACTAGCTAAAAATCTAACTAAAAACACTTTATTATCACATTTTCAAAAAAACAAGCATTTTCACAAAGAAAACTAAATCTGAACTAAAATAAGAATTTAGAACAAAACAACACCCAGAAAAATGCATTTAGCTATGAAAAACACATCAAAATCGAGATTAACTAATATTTAATTTAGTCATTTTTTATTTGATTATTTTCAAACTTAATTATTATAAATAAAAAATAATTATAGTAAAATAAAAATTATTTAATATTTAATTTTAAAATTATAATAATAACAATAATTATAATTTTATTATTTTTTAATATCATAAAAAAGTAAATACAATAGTTTTACTAGTTTATATTAAAATTTTGGAACTATTCTTTTGGTTTCTATTTTCGTTCAAAAATAATAAGTTGGTTCTCGATTTTTTTTAGTTTTAATTTGATCTTGAACTTTGAAAAAATAATACAATTTTGTCATTTTTTTCATTAAATTTCTTGAATCGGACAAAAGTTTTTTCACCAAAATTGAAGTTGTGAATAAGGACGGTTTGTTTTGTTTGGGTAATTGACATAATCCTAGTATAATTTTTGGTGAAAAATTCTAGCTCCGCTTTAAGAAATTTAACAAAAAAGAATCAAATTACATCAATTTTTAAAAAATCAGAACCAAATTAAGAATAAAAAATATTAGACGACCAACTTGATATTTTTAAACGTAGAATGAACCGAAAGAGTAATTCAACCAAAATTGGACACTCCCAAAATATTGGCTGAAAATCTGTGACTGAATCCTTGTACATCATTCACAATGCTTTCCTTAAACTTTCCTGCTTCGTTCTTGAATTTGCAAAATACATCTGTTTTAAGTAAATAACGTGTTAAATTTCAAGATGGATTATATTTAGATTCTATATAATTAGGGCCTTGAATAAATTTCTTTATAATTTTTTATTAAGAAAAAGGAAAATATATGTAAATATTATATACATTGCTTTTCTTTTATTGTTTGTCAAATCACGATAGATATTTAATTTTTTAATAGTTTTCTATTTAAAAATGTTAATGCGTACCATAATATTATGTTTTAAATTAACTTAATTTTGATGAAGTAATTATTGTTTAGCTGTTGTAATCAAAATTTCAAAATAAAAATTTAAAAATCGGTTTGGACATATTTCTCCTCTAAAATTGACTATATGACGGCCGTAGAAAAAATTAATGTCATAGTGATGTAATGAGAAGCATAAACACAAATGAGGAATGAAAAAATCAACATGGTAATGCAATACACGCATCACCAAACAAAAGTTGATAGGGGGAGCTACATTATATAACACACATATATAATTTAATTAGATAAGCACATCCACACATCAAAGGTTTTCTATCATTTGATTCAATATCACATGGCTATCGTCATGTCATCCATGATTTACGTCTTTAGGTGAATACCTCAAGATGTCTTGCTGCCACACCTACAAGTCACAACTTGTAGAACACATGCGGGAAACCAACTACGAACCATACTCCATAACGCCAGGTGGAGTTCCCAATACGAACAAAGTTCGTAACGTCCTAAGACTACCAAACTCATTAGTCACATATTGAGGAGGGCAATCTATCTGGACCCATCTGTACGGGCCACAACTCGCACACTCACACTTGTAACACTCGCTAACCCGAGCCACAACTTAAGAGTTCCTCATGTTCATCCGCCATCCCAAGCCATACCTCAAAAGATGTCATTCCGAGCCACAACTCAAGGAATGTCACATGTATAACCCCTATCTCGAGCCACAACACAAGGGATATGTTTTGAGCCACAACTCAAGGAACATCCAGCAAGCCAACCTTTAAGGTATCACCAAAGCATTGTAGACCACGCACATCCAAATCAAACAATTCACAAGCCCTGGCTCTGCATTATCTCAGGCACTGCTCTAGAGCTGCCAAGTGAAACCCGCTTGCAGATTGCTTGGCGGGGGACACGTACCGGTAGGCGCCATGTGTTCTAGAACTCCCCTATTTTGTAGTTTTCGCCTGGCAGTTCAAACCTTACCACTAGGCACTACACTAGTGCACTTAGTTACTGGTTCTTTTCTTTCGTAGCTCAATTTTTCTATTCATCCACACTTCCCAGCAAGTCACACAGTTCCTAGTGACTCCAATGACCTTTGATAGCTTGAAACTCATACTATACTTGCATTCAATGAATTAGGATCTCTAGGTTATCACCTAATTACTATTCCAATGCCTAAATTCAATTAAGTATCGCCACCACATAATGCCCATGCCATAATTCTCTAATGGTTCCTATTTTCACAGTCTGTCCATTTCCTAACCTCTGTCACACGCTCTGCGTTACTTTCTAATATTTCACATACTCATTCATGCACAAGTAAGAGCCGATTGCTTACAATTTACCCAATGGTTGAGGTAACCGGCCTATGATTAACTTAAACTAGCCCCTGAATCCTCTTATGACTCAACTCAACCTCAACTACAACACCAGCACACTCATATATGCAACCCCTATCTTAATCCTTTGATCATGCATTCTTTCCAACATCAACAGTATTCCTAATATCATATTTTTCTCTATTTTCCAACCATATATCCTCTTAGTCTTCTTCATGAATCCAACCCGTGCCCAAACCACCAAAAATGCAAGAACCGCAACTGCACTTCTCGTTGTCGCCTGACGGTAAGTTATCTTCCGCCAAGCAGTGCATCAGTTCTAGGAAAAATCCCAGGTTCTGTTGCACCTACTCGAACATCACAACACCCAAATGCCTCCCACTGTCTAATCCCACAATTTAGTCATGCCATCAAAATTCCAAATTTTTCTAAGTATCAAATTTAAGGGCTAGCAAACAATTCTCAATATAAATTATACGCCCAATATTCCAAACTCAAAAATTTCCCAAATTCTCAAATCCTAAAAATAGGTACCTACAATTTCCTTCAATAAGCTTCTAATCACGATATAATTCAACAACTACAAGCATCCAATAATTCACTAACATTTAAAACTACCTCTTCCCCCTCGATCAAACCTAGCCCAAAACTCCAAAGACATCAAAATCGAACAAAACTACTCGCGGCACCTGGCGGGTGTTCATCACCCGTTAGGCAATTTCTGGAAAAATTCTAGTAACACGAAATATACACCATTTGGACAGAGTATATGCATCCAATTAATCATACATTTGATACAATTAAGCAATATGAATTAAAAGGAACGGTTCCTGTAACATCCCTAAGGGATATTACTTTTAAAAATAAATATGAAAAAATAAATAAACAATTATCAATTCTCAAACCTCATATATAACCGTACTTTCCTAAAAACGTGAGAAAATTAATCCATGGAATCGCATACATTATAAATATCTGTGATTAAAAACCTATTAAAATCAGAAAATAACCGAAATGGCAACTGTTTGAAACATGAAAATAACAAAAGATTAAAAGTCTTCAAATTCCCATATAATCCCGCTCTCTGAACTCAAGCATCTCCTGGCTCACTTGTCAAATCATCTGCTCTCGGATAACAAGTTATCCGATCATCGCCACACACAAACAAATAGGGTGAGCTATGCACATATATATATAAAATAAATATGACACCCATCCCAAAGAAAATAAATCTTGCGTAAATATTTCATTATTTCAAATTACCCATCCCTGATCTCATAGTCCTTCATGAGTAATATGCGTGAATCTAGGTCTTGGGACTTTACTATGCTTCCACGAAAATAACCCTTTTGTGGTCCAACCCTACGATCCTATCCCCCGCTCATAGTCCTGCCCCACAAACTCCTCACCTGTAGCGAAACATCCAAGCCTTCCTCGCTCGGACCCTGGCACGCACGCAATCACCATACTATGGACTCCTCACCAAATAGCAGCGAACGGGAACATAACTGTTCCTTGCCCATCGTGCGTCTGACGCATGTAATCACCATACTAAGGACTCCTCGCCCATTAGCAGTCGACGGGAACTTAACCAGTTTCATGCCCATCATGCGTCCCTCCACCAAGCACATCCCAGACCCCTGTTGGACTTAGTCCTTCAAGCCCAAACACCAAGGTATGTGAACTTAGTCCTTCAAGTTCACGGATCTCTACAACAACAAAAATCACAACAGCAAGTTTTGCCCAGCGCAGCCCAAACACCGCCAGGCAAAACTGGTTCCAGACTGCCTAACGAACAAGCATCACCGCCAGGCGCCAAGCGCCAAACAGGAGCTACACTGCTTCGTCACCGCCTAGCGGACCCAAACCTGCCGCCAGGCGCCACTCCTAGTTAGTGGCTACTGCCACTGTTTCGAGACCTTACCGCTTGGTGGCTCGCTACCGCCGCAGGCACCATACCAGTAGCGCAACTACTACTGGTTTTTAGCACTTAAACAGATTCCAAAGAACACCAATCATATAACACACCAAAAATTGTAGTACAAATATGGTACTCCAAGCACAGTTTCATATCTAGATTACCAGACGCACAATTAATCATGTCACTAAATCAATCCTTACTATGCATACCATGCCCTCCTACATTTGTTAATTGAAACATGCCACTATCCACTAAACTTAACACTACCATCGTAAGTTACACAATTATCCCAATATAAGAAATATTATCATTGTCGTCCAAGCAAAATCTCCAATTTACCTGCATCTTATCTCATTTATTATCTATTCTTACCTATTCCTTAGTTATTCTTCAAGTAAAGTTTCTTTCCTACTCTTTATGTGACATTACAATTTGATATTGATTGACAATACAATGTGCACCCTCTCCTACCCATGCCATTACCCCGTTTCACAGTTATAATATATTCTTTGCCTTTGATTCCTATCAACTCTCCCTTACACACATTAAAATGTTCACCCTCACCCAATTCAAATGAGGAAACCCTGCCTACTAACCCAATTCGCATAAAAATTCACCAGCGATGATGAATGCTTATCTTGTTTCCTTTTAGAGTTATGAATATGGTGAAGTTGTTTAAGAAAGCTTTTTTGAAAATTCCCACTGGACATTAAGATAGCATGCTATCTAGATGTGAAGGTTCATTTCTCAAGCTCATGAAAGGAAGAAGAGAGTTGGATTCAAGCTTAAACACACACGGCAATAACAACACTTAAAGACCAAAATGAAAGAAGAAACAATAAAAATGGAAAGCATAGAAGATGAAGAATGGAAGAAGCACGCCACTCATAGGGGGGATCTAAGCCAACCAAACCCTAGAGATGAGTGATGGTGCCGCCACTTGCAA
>Ga0214545_1009484_pt1 | contig 14797 bp, 17 predicted proteins | sample CNSS4metaG_FD_160064 | JGI IMG/M metagenome (GOLD analysis project Ga0214545, IMG submission 160064) | Root nodule microbial communities from cowpea collected in UCLA plant growth center, Los Angeles, California, USA - CNSS4 | ecosystem: Host-associated > Plants > Roots > Nodule | place: USA... | reverse complement strand
AGAATTTTGGGTTGAGAAGGATGTTTGAGAAGAAGAGAGAGCAAGTGTTGTGGATGTTTAGGTTTAGGAGGCGCGATTTCAAGACATGGAAAACGGTGAGAGATGGTGGTGGTGGTGGATATGGCTGCCGCTGTTACAAAAGCTGAAAGGGACAAAGGGTACTTTGGTTTCAAGAGTGACATTTTACCAAGCCATGTTTCAAGATGCACATACACCGTAATAGATCCAAACAATTTTTTCATCAAGATCATATAACAACATAACCAGGTATACGGTGGTGTCTTTTTGTTAAAACAAAATTATATCTGGGAAGTAATTTACTTTTAAGTTATTAGTTTACCCAAAATTATAAAAAATATGATAAATAATCATTTTATTACGAGACACTTTTTTCTAAAAATGTCCATTAATTTTTAGTTATATGTTAAAAAAATAATTTTATAGCACCGACAAAAAGAATAATGAATGCAGATATGTGTATTTATTTTAGTATATCATTGATACACGATCTTGTACATTTCTTTTTGTTAATTTTTTTTTTTTTGATTACATGTCCACCCTAAATTTGGTTTGCTTTTAGAAAAATATATTAAAAATGGTTGAAGTAGGTTTTAGGAAATATTGCCTTAATCTTTGGTTTGGTTTCAAGAGTGACATTTTACCAACCATATTCCATGACCACAAAACCAAGGGTATAAAATACATGCAATTTCTATTGTAAAATAAAATCATTTTAAATGCTGTATTTTTTTTTTACTTTTCTTTATTTAATTTTTCGAAGTTAAATATATTTTTTTTGAATTCACAGACAACAAATCACATGAAACTGGAAGATGGTGAGAAACCACTAAACCAATAAACTATTTTGAAATTCAACCCAAGATGCACATTCAACATAATAGATCCAAACAATTTTATTACGAAGAAACTTTTTTTCTCAAAAAATTAATCAACATGTCCATTAATTTTTAATTATATAAGAATTTCTTAAAAAATAATTTTATAGCACCGACAAAAAAATAATGAATGCAGGTCTGTGTAGTGGATCAATGATACGCGTTATCGTACATTTTTTTTTTAACTTTTTTTTTTCATTACATTGTCCACCCTAAATTTGGTTTGTTTTTAAAAAAATATTAAAAATGGTTGAAATAGGTTTTAGGAAATACTGCCATAATGTTTTTGAAAAGGTAAAAAATCACCTCATATCTCAGAATAATATTTCTTCTAAGTCTTTCTTTTCTAAAAATATAAACATACATTTGTTGATTCTACATTATGTTTACAATATTTTGCCATTAATGAATAATGTTTATTAGAGTCTAAACAAAATAAGCGTGAAGTATATTCAAGTACGATATCTTATTCCATATTTTTAATTGAAACAAGTTTATTGAAATGGTCGAAGATTGTTTTTGAAGTTGTATTGTCAGACGTAATATGTTTTCTGAAAGGTAAAAATTGCCAGAAAGAACATGTGAAAGAACCTACTTCTGCTAAAAAGAATAGCTAACAAATGTGTGTCCCAAAATAGAATTTATTTTCCAAAACATGAACTTGCCAGAATGATTCTCATGCTGCTGCTGCAGGAGGAATGACTTCTGAACGTAAATGTAAACAATAGTAATGATAAACCAATAATGGCGATGATTAAGGTATAGATATAATAAAACCAGAAACAGAGAAATGAACTCAAAAAAACCAACAAGTTGTCTACATGACACCGAAAAGAAAAGATCTGTGATGAAGAGATGCATTTTGAAGGGAATCTAGTCCTTGTACTTCAACTCAGACACTAGGAAACCGGGCATATCGAAGGAGGCTGAAAATTTCTCAACATCAACTTTGAGATCTTCAATAGCCTTATTGTTCACCAGGCCCTTGTTGAAATCCTTCAAAAGTTTCCCATACTCCTTCTGGATCTCCAGCGTCAGAGTCACTGCACGGTGAAGGAACTCTCCGATCTGTTCGAAGTCCTTCTCCACCAACCCCCTAGAAGTCATGGCTGGTGCACCTGTTAACAGATCACAAACTCATGTCAACTACTCCTGCAAATTTATGAATTCTGCTAATCTCTCATAAAACTCTGATAATTGGTTTGGCAGTAACATTACATAAACAGGGATTTCAATTTTGGCTTTTCAGTATAAAAGAGAATGTGTTACCAATTCGCACTCCTCCAGGTGCCAGTGCACTGCTATCACCAAAGACAGCATTTTTGTTGACAGTAATGTTGCAGAGGTCACAGAGTTTCTCTACCTTGTTGCCTGGGAGAAGTGTGTGGGAAATGCATTAACAAATTGAAGTGAGGTGTTATGGTTTCTGTAGTATGAGTAGAAGCTTACCAGTTAGGCCAAGGGGGCGGAGATCCCACAAGACAAGGTGGTTCTCAGTTCCTCCGGTGACAAGACTGTAACCCTTGTTCATCAAGTAATTTCCAAGTGCAACTGCATTTGCCTTAACCTGCTTCGCGTATGCCTTGAATCCAGGGCTCATAGCCTGTTTCAATGCAACAGCAAGTGCCCCAATCTGGTGATTGTGAGGACCCCCCTGGAGGGAAGGGAACACTGCAAAGTTTATTTTGTCTTCAAAATCGTACACTGCATTCTCAGCCTGCCCTTTCTTCGGCGGTTTAGGTCCCTTCCGGTAGAAGATCATACCGGCCCTAGGACCCCTCAAGCTCTTGTGGGTCGTTGTGGTCACAATGTCACAGTACTCGAATGGATTGTTAGCTTCCTGCATCATCATCATTCATTTCACACACCAACCCAATATGCATGCATTTCTGGAATACAATTGAAGAAAACACACAGATTTGATATAGTGTTTACCTGAGCAGCAACAAGACCACTGATGTGAGCCATGTCACAGAGCAAGAGAGCACCGCACTTGTCGGCTACCTGTCTGAACCTGGCATAGTCCCAGTCCCTAGGGTAGGCACTGCCACCACAGATGATCAGCTTGGGCCTGAAATCCAATGCTTTCTCCTCCAACTTGTCGTAGTGGATGAATCCGGTGGTGGAACTCACCTTGTAAGGCAAACTCTCAAAGTAAATGGAGGTTGCAGAGATCTTCTTCCCACCGGAGGTGTAGTAGCCGTGGGTGAGGTGGCCACCGGAGGGGAGATCCAAGCCCATGATGCGGTCGTGGGGCTGGAGCACAGCGGTGTAGGCGGCGAAGTTGGCCGGAGAACCTGAGTAGGGTTGGACGTTGACGCCCCATCGGGAGGGATCGAGATGGAAGGCCTCGAGGGCGCGGGAACGGCACAGGTTCTCAATCTGATCGATGAACTCGTTGCCACCGTAGTAGCGGTTGCCGGGCATACCCTCGGAGTACTTGTTGGTGAGGGCACTCCCCAGCGCCTCTATGACCGCGAAGGAAGTGAAGTTCTCCGACGCTATGAGCTCGATTCCCCGACACTGCCGACGCTTCTCCTTCTCAATGAGGTCGTGGATTTCTGGGTCCACGGTCGCCAACGGCGTGTTACCCCACGCGCTCACAGCTTCCATTATTTGGTTATGCTTCTGAAGACACAGAGGCAGAGTCCGAAACAAAGAAGCAGCAAAGCAAGAAAGTGCAGTGTACACTGTGCCCTCTCTTCTCATCCCATATCCCCTTAAATAGAGCCACTCCTCATTTCCCCCACCATATCTTCATGTACCATTCTACCCCTCACACCCTTTGTTTTTGTGACACCATCTATGTGAGGCCCCACAAGCTTGAATTTTTCTTTGAATACAAGGAAAGGCTTCAATTTTACTTGAATTTGGAAGTGTATGCATCAACCTACTACCTTTGTTTTCATTGAAAATTATCACTGTGTTCTCCCCATGTATATTGTAGTGTAGTTGGTGGCTTAACTTACTGAGATTTTCCAAAGAGGGTTGGTGAGGGTGGCAATGTCCTTTCCTTCTTTTACCAACCCCCACGCTCATTCCTGCTTCTATCGGCACCGCTTCCTTCAGATTTACTCCCAGACCGCGCTCGCGCTATCACTTGGAATTCAAAATTGTTCTGTTAAATTCAAAATTAGTTTATGTGACGATATATAATTATTATTATTACTAAGTGATGATATATATTAAATTGTTTAAAATGTATATGATTAATATTAAAATTAATAAAATAAAATGATGTTGTTAAATTGAGAATGTGAAAGTGAGGAACAAGAAGAGCGGAGTGAAGATCGGAGGTAGAAGTGTGGGATCGGAGAAAAGGGGAGAGAGTGCAATAATAGGAAAAGTAGGTGAGGGATAGATCCGGAAGGAGAGGAAGGAAAAGAATGGGCTTGGTGAAGAGGAGGGTATTTAAAGGGGAAGGGGAGGGAGAGGAAGAGCATCGAATCGATCATCGTCGATCCAAGAACAAGAAGAGGAAGAAGATCTATCATCGAAAATGGCGTTGCAAGTGGAGAAAACAAGCAGTGGGAGGGAGTACAAGGTGAAGGACATGAGCCTCGCCGACTTCGGGAGATTGGAGATTGAGCTGGCGGAGGTTGAAATGCCGGGGCTCATCTCCTGCCGGAAGGAGTACGGACCCTCTCAGCCCTTCAAAGGAACAAGGATCACCGGCTCCCTCCACATGACCATCCAAACCGCCATCCTCATCGAGACCCTCACTGCCCTCGGCGCTGAGGTCCGCTGGTGCTCCTGCAACATCTTCTCCACCCAGGACCACGCCGCCGCCGCCATTGCCCGCGACAGCGCCGCCGTCTTCGCCTGGAAGGGCGAGACCCTCCAGGAATACTGGTGGTGCACCGAGCGCGCCCTCGATTGGGGCCCCGACGGTGGCCCCGATCTCATCGTCGACGACGGCGGCGACACCACTCTCCTCATTCACGAGGGTGTCAAGGCGGAGCAGGCCTTCGAGAAGTCGGGGCAGTTGCCGGACCCCTCCTCCTCAGACAACGCGGAGTTCCAGATCGTGCTCACCATCATCAAGGATGGCTTGAAGACCGATCCCAAGAAGTACCACAGGATGAAGGACAGACTGGTGGGCGTCTCCGAAGAAACCACCACCGGTGTCAAGAGGCTCTACCAGATGCAGGCCAACGGCACCCTCTTGTTCCCAGCCATCAATGTCAATGACTCTGTCACCAAGAGCAAGGTAACCAACCTACTCGTGGCACTCATTTCATTTCCTCCTCTTTTTCACATATTACGAGTCTTTTATGTTGTATTGTGTGGTGTTGTGTTGTGCGATCGCAGTTCGATAACTTGTATGGTTGCCGTCACTCCCTCCCCGATGGACTGATGAGAGCCACTGACGTGATGATCGCCGGTAAGGTCGCCGTTGTTTGTGGTTATGGAGATGTTGGAAAGGGTTGTGCCGCTGCCATGAAGGTTGCCGGGGCCCGTGTGATTGTGACGGAAATCGATCCCATCTGTGCTCTTCAGGCTATGATGGAGGGTCTTCAGGTTCTGACTCTGGAGGATGTTGTCTCTGTGGCGGACATTTTCGTCACCACCACCGGGAACAAGGACGTCATCATGGTGAGCCACATGAAGAAAATGAAGAACAATGCGATTGTGTGCAACATTGGGCACTTCGACAATGAAATCGACATGATGGGGCTTGAGAACTACCCTGGTGTGAAGCGCATTAGTATTAAGCCTCAAACCGACAGATGGGTTTTCCCTGAGACGAAGACAGGGATCATTGTGTTGGCCGAGGGTCGTCTGATGAACTTGGGGTGTGCGACGGGCCACCCCAGCTTTGTGATGTCCTGCTCCTTCACCAACCAGGTCATCGCTCAGCTTGAGCTGTGGAAGGAGAAGGGTACTGGGAAGTACGAAAAGAAGGTTTATGTTTTGCCCAAACAGCTTGATGAGAAAGTTGCTGCTCTTCACCTTGGCCAGCTAGGAGCTAAACTCACCAAGCTCACCAAGGATCAGGCTGATTACATCAGTGTCCCTGTTGAGGGTCCATACAAGCCTGCTCATTACAGATACTGATCCCAGGGACAATCAACACAAACATCCTTTTTCAAATTTCTCCTAGATTAGGTATTTTTCTTTTCCTAGGATCATCACAATGTGACCAAATGGGTCTCAATAAGGCTTTTGCTGCGGCTGTGTGGGTTGAGATTTAGCAGCTATCATATTTATTGTAGTCTATCTTTCAATATACGAAACAGAACATGCAAAAATAATACTTGTTATTCAGACACGAATTAAGGTGTCTGTTTACATCCAATTCTGTATTTCTTTGATGTCCTTTATGTTTTATTTCAAACGCTTCAACTAACCTGATCATATAATTTTCTTAAGAATATCACGTCACTGAAATTTATGTTATCAGTTGAACATAAAGAAGCTTCTGATTGAAGTACTTGAAATAAGAATATATATTGCACTGACATAGTAAGAGGACATCAAGTGTTGTTTCATTCTCTTGTTTAAAGATATTGTAGCTGGAAATGAGCTACAAAAATGGTTTGAATTTGAGGAGTCCAGAATAGTAAGCAGATGAAGAGTTCCGATCGTGTGAGTAAAAAGACTGAAGTGAACGGTAATAAATAGTTGTCTTCTTGTTGGCTTCAATGGCTTGGAACAGCTTAATTCAGTCACAGTCTCTGCAACTTGTCCCTCCCTGAATATATGCCCCATCTTGCAGGCTCACCTTCTTATAATCTTAACTCTATTATCAGATCATAGTAAACAGCCACGTACATTCCAATTTGTGGGAAAAAAAAAAAACAGAAACAAATAATTTCAAATAAATTTTCTAAATTAATTTATTTTTACTTAGTCAATGAATATCTTATTTCACTGATGAAAAATAGCCAAAATCTCTATAACTTAATTTCTAAACAATAGCCAAAAAGAGCTCACCGTATATTTCGAATTGTGGGAAAAAAAATCTTTGATCGAGTCATTGTATCTGCATATTTTATGTTGGATTTTTTATGTGTAATAGAAATATTTACTCATTTTAAAATCAAATTTTCTTAAGAAAAATATGTAAAACCGTATAGTATTTGTTAATTCATTTTAGAACACAATAAAATATTTACCTATCGTATTTTTAGTAATTACCATTGGTGTTTGTTAAATTGAATAGATTATTTATCCCTTCTTTTTTATAGGACTGTCATCTGACTGATATTTTTGTTTAGTTTGTCTCAATTGAAGGATTTCTTCGTTAGTTTCTTACTGTTGCTTCCCGGGAGTAGCATTTTTGTAGGCAGTGACTTTGGTTCTTAATTTTATAAATAGTGATAAGCTATTCAGGGAAAGAGAGGACACACGAGAAACGAAACAAGAAATCATTTTTGGTTTGAGTTGTTTAATATAAACATTTTTTTATCCCACAATTGAAGAACCTGCTAATCCTAACCTCACCAGTGCTATAGGTCTTTTATCATCATTACTGTTTGTAAAGAAAAATAATGGAGAAAGTGGTAGAGTTTAGATACCTAAAATCGGATCCAGCAGACGCACTCACTGATGCACATTGCATAGCATAATTGCGCCCACCAAATACCAATAGCAGCAATGATCAAGCCATCATCATAACTGCGTTTAGAAGCTTCAAAATGCTTTCCACCCAACACGTTTCTCCTTCCAATCCAAAGCTAACAAAATCAAGATTCACGTTTACACAGCTTTTAACATTCATTTCAAATCCAATGAGCCAAGTCAAAGTTTTCAAACTAAGCCTTTTAGCCTTTCTACATTTCACATTCACATTATTCCAGTATTCCTAATCTACTTCCCTCACCACACACTATTCTAACAACGCCACATGGACCATCTTCGGTTCATACAAATACAGTTGGACAAGGGTCCCATGAAAATCCCACAAGTGACCAGACAAAGCACACCCAAGATAGAGTTCAGTAATTAATTGTTTGTGAATAATGTTTAGAACATCTTTCCAACTTCTGTCATTTTAGGCAAACTTTTACTACCATCCAGTGAAAAATATGATCCCTGTGTAAGCTATTTACAGAGATGTTACCATTTAAAACAATCAACAACCAGTAACAGATAATTATTGAACACATCCTGGCAAAAACTGGATAATATAATGCCATAGAGGCTAATTTTCACAGGTATACATCTTTCATATTCTGACAATAATCACAAGCAATATCATCCAACTTTATGACGTGGAGAAAGAAATTGTATGAGCCAGTTGGATGGAGTTGCTATAAAGACGAAAGAAGGAGTTGATCCTTCTATTTTCGGAAGGGATGGTACACTGTTACAAACACTCTGCAACACTGAATTGATGTGGTTAAATAAGCTAAAGGGGGAATGGGAAATCAGAGTACCTTTGTACCCAAGGAAAATAATTCCAATTGAGGTAACAGAAGTAGAAAAACATTGATCACCCAACATATATGCGTAAGAAATGGTTTTTAATTTTCTGAACACTCAACCTACAACAACAAAAGATCCGAAAGCCACAACTTCAGAAAAAGGGTTGGCAAGTAACATCTTTTCTTACGTTATCAGAAACCTCAAAAGCAGTATTAGATGCAACGTTTCCAACAGCCTGTCAAGGCTGGTGCTAAATTGACAAAAAGTATGGAATTACAGACTTTCCTATCAGACACCTCGACTTTAATGATGGACTGATTGTGCTGTTTACTTCGGAGTTAAGTTCCTATCTGGTGTTAAGCTTCAAAATTATGTTACATAACTTGGTTAACTATTCAAACTGCAAAGGCTGCTTAGGTGACCAAGATTAGCATCGTCCTGTTCTAAACAATAAGACATGATCCACAAAATCTTGCTCTGCTAACATTCAAGAAAGTAAGGAAAAGTAGAATTGAAAAACCTGCAGGAGTTGGCTATATAGACTCGAGAGCCCACAGTAGTACTCAATAGTCTAAAATTAGATCAGGGCAAAATGTTTTAAATGAGGTGGTTTTGCAATTCATTTTCTTTAGATGTTATTTTGTCGACCCGCATGAAGAAATCAACTTCTTTTCCCTTGCAATCAGCATCTGGTTTATGTTAGGAGCTATCTTCTGCACTAGAAGGTTGGTTTGTCTCATGCCGATTGATTTTCCCAATTCCACTCTAAAACTTAACATTTGCTGACACCAGAACTTCAAGAAAAACCTAGCTTCTGGGAAAATATCTAATTAATGACAAGAAAAAAGTTAAACGCTGCAGCTAATCCCCATGGAAAGTTGTTGTATGGATAATTTTTTCTGTTTTGCTAAAAAGGATATCGTTTAATTTTTCCAGACCCTGCTTCCAACAAAATGATATCACCAAATTAAAATAGTAGCCACAATTTTGTATCGTATCTGTAACAAACAAGCATGATAATCCCATGGAAAATGTGGAATCTTCTGGGAAAGAAAAATCGATACTTTCATAGACACGGTGGTTCAAAAGTAAAACAGAAAGCATTTAAAGGGGTGATCTTAACTACAAAGGAAAGATAATGGGGGAAAGAAAGGGGGAAAAGAGAAGGGAGAAGAGTTTCCCCCATTCATGGTGAGTTCTAATTCTAACCTATCAAGTCTTGATGTCTTGACCTCTTGCACATGCAGTAATTACCTCGCAGCCTCTGTTATAAGGATTGGCTCGTATTGCATGACAATTGTAGTAAGAAGCTCCAGCTCTGTCACAGGGAACCATGTCTCTCTTCAGTGTCTCGTAGCTAATGTACTTTTTCTGCATTGCCAGAACTCTTCTGTTGGTCTCCGAATCCATGTCTGGGTCGGTCAAACTCAAACACTCTCCGATGGTTTTGGTGCAAACCCTTTTGGTCATCACAGCCATTTCATTGTGTTTCAGCAAATTGAGGTCCACAAACGATAGGCCGTTGCAGATTGGAGGATGGGCGTGGAGCAGAAGAAGGGCGAGACAGAGGGAGACAGTGGAAAGGAATCTGGGTTGGGACATCCTTGTGTTGTGTTTTGAGATCTTTTGTTTTTGAGACAGTGAAAGTGAGATGCGTGGTCGCTGGAGGGTTATAAATGGGGGCAGTAGGTGTAGGAGTGGCGCAGCACAGTAACATAGCATCGCATAGCAGATGTTGTGTTACAACTAGTCAACCATATTAGTGCCATCATTACTGTCAGCAACGCAGAATCAGAGAAATCATTACATTCCAGAATTAGTACACACTCACTCAATTTTATTCATTTTTCACACTTGTTAGGTTACTATCCTCATCCTCTCATCACATCACATCGATGCTTCATTAATCATTTCTCCCTTAATTACCTCTTATTTCTCTTGCTGTTCCATGAAAAAAAAAACCGTAAAAAGTGGTCTTTGTTTTTCACTTTCCCCATAAATTTTAGTCTTACTTAACTACTTATTTAAAGAACATCATGAATAGTGTTTTCCTGATATATATTTGAATTTCTTCTCGTGATGTGTTAGGAGCACAGTAGAAATACAAAAGTCCTTTTTTATGTGCAGCGTAGGTATCTTTCATATCACAGTCAAGAGTCAATTTCCTTCTGGATGTTAAATTCTTTGAATAAAAAATTACATACAGACCAAAGAAGAGTCCTTTTACGACTCATGAACCATCCGCGAGAAAATAAAATATATTAGCAATCACATAGCTAATCACTTGTCAAAACGTAATTGACAAATTCAAATACTCTTACTGTTGTTGTGGTTATATTTTATAAAAAAAAAAATCTAATCTAACTAAATTATTGGTCACAAAGTGATTCACAGAGACAAGAAAATGACAGTTTTACCACGCCAAAAAGGCTACCGAGAATACTGAAACAAAAAAGAAAAGGAAGAATGGAGAAAGAATACGGAAAATTAAAGTTAAACTGAAACAATTAAGAATCAACCATTTGAGTTCAAATATGTTAACCAGAAATGTGCACTGATATACCTTTTTGTTGTGTGTGAATAGAGCTTTTCCAATCGATAGGTCGACAAAAAGAATAAGTGGAAGAAGTAATAATAAAGCAAGAAAACTGAGCTAAGCAGAGAGCATCTGCAATTAACTAGTTAACTTTGAGAGAGATAAAATTATGCATTACGGACAAAATGACCTTATTTTAGTTCAGGGTGTGTTTATTTGTAAATTTGGAAAATAAAAGTAGTAGCTATAAAACAATGATTGAATTGCTGTGGAATATGAAGTTTACAGTGCAAGGAGTCCTACATCTCAGTAAAACAGAAATGTATGTGGCTCGAAGAAAGTAACAAATTATTGTGCTTTTCTGCCTCTTCAAATATGTAACGGCACCAGACATTCTCGTTATCGTGTTCAACAGTCTCAATCAAGTAACAAAGAGTACGACTGAATTAAAAATAGCATCTTGATCGTTTTATACAGCACTGACACGGCTCAGAAATCAAGAGTTGTATCTGTTGCTGATGTCACCCCAACTTTCCATCATATTACCGGAATAGAATGATATGATATTACTTATGTCGTCTAAAGATAAAGATAAAAGTGAAAAGAAATGCAGTGCAGAAGTGGCAATCAAAATGCAGAACAGAAAAGAATGCATTTCCAATTCAAACTTTTACTACCCATCGGACAAAGAAATGCCACGTTATTGTTGTTAAATAAAAACATTCTAAACATTAATGTCTACAAAAACTGTTACCTCGTATACATCAGTGATAATGTGTCCAAGACAAGTGCAGATTATCCATATTTTACACAAAATAGGCATAAAAATTGATGTCAAGTTTCAAGTAGTATGTTTAATTTATCATGTAAAACTCACATACCAATATCAAAACTAGTATTAAGGATCCAGGACAATATGGTCAGAGTGTGAGTTGATCCCTGTCCATGACATTTCCAGAGATTCCATGAACCGAGCGCCCTTCATTTTCATCAGCAACATAAGCATTTACTTTGTGGGTGGACATTGAGTTTTCGGTGTCAGAACAACCTGGTCTTTCAGTAAGGAACTGTTCCCAGAACACATCATTTACTCTGACCGGAGCAGTTGGGGTAGCTTCAGCTGAATTAGTGTCCTCGTTTAGACTTCTGCTTGAAGAGGCTCCAGCGTCATATTCTTTAATATCATTGGCACAAAATTTTGATCCTTCCAATTTGCCAAATTCTGCACAGTCTATTAGGGATGGGGCTCTATCATGGCATGTGTTTCTCTTGGCTTGTAATGGAGAAGATGCCAGAGATAGATTCAAAAGACAGGATATATAACTGTCACCATCTTCATATTTTGAATCTAATCTGGGGCTCTCAGAAGCTGTGGCGGTTCGTGATAGACAAGAATGCATCTCAAAATTAAGAGACTCTCCAGTTTGTGCAAGCTCTGCTATCTCCGGAAGCATCATCTTATGTGGGCTTTCTCCATCTTCATTTGAACTCTGTGTACTACATGACACCACCAAGTTCATTTCTGAAACAGCAGGTGACAATTCCAGTGTGAGTTTATCGGAGAAATCTTGATGAGAAACATCTCCAAATTCCGATCCAAAACATTCAACCAACGTGTTTCCAGCAACTTGATCACGGTCCTCAAGCTGAGGAGGTAATCGCCTTTTCTTGTTATAAGCCAGCAAATCCATGGACTCGATTTTGCGAGTGATGTGTTGAACGAGAGTAGGATTGTGAAGAGCGTTTTGAAAGAAGGTGAGCAGATTTTGCTGCCTCTTCTCCATGTCATCCAATCGCAGAAGCAGATCTTGAAGATGAGTGTTGGCAGCGGAGTGGTGTTGTTTGAAGCGGAAAATATTGGATTGAATGGTGGTCTTGTCGTGTGAAAGTTTCTCTATCTGTTCCTCAAATGCAGACCTTTCTGAATCCACAACGGGGTGTGTGAGTGAGTGACTGTGGATAGGTTTCCTGCGGTGAATATTCTTTAGAAGATGCTTTTGATCTTTCACAAAATCTTCATTAGCAAACTCCCATCGCTCAGGGTGTACTTTTCTAAATCCCTGACAATAGAGGTGCGTAGGGAAATTTGGCAGAGCTCAATAGTATGCAAAAATAATCAATCGTTCTTTCATTTTAAACACTTTTGAATTCAGAGGCAGAGTATACATATATATAAGCAGAAGCATACAAGAAAAAAGAGAATGGCATGAAGCATGCAGAGACAGAGACAGAGACAGAGACAGAGACAGAGACAGAGAGAGAGAGATAGATACATAGGTGTTAAGCTGTCGGATGAAGCTGGAAAAGTTGTTGTGTTTGAAAAAAGTGGGAAGAAGAAGGCGAGAAAATTCAGCGGGGTTCCAAACGATGAAGGTGTTGTTGTTGGAACTCCACGATACTATTTCCTCCGTCGATGAATCATCCACCATCTCGTATGTCTTCAGTAGGAACGGTGCCGGACCTGCCGAACCTGACCCTGACCCTATTCCCTCCATTTTCGTCTTCTTTCTCTTCTGATGATAGATACAACCCAACACGACACAAAAACACGCAACTTCTTATTCCTATTTGATCTTACGTAAGTAGAGTTGACTTTTACTTTGTCTCTGTTAACGAAGCCCTACCGGATCGATGCTTCCGTAAACACCAATTCACCGCCTTACCATTTTCTTTACCTTTAACCCTTCTTCTTCAAAAACCATGCAACACCTCTTACTGTTCCTTTAACCCTATGTTGTCTACTTATAAACTATTATTATTATATAATTGATTATGCATTTACTTAGTTTTTTTTTCATCGACTTACTATGTAGGTGTACATATTTGATTGGGTTTAATTTTTTTTGTTATAACTGATTCAACTTAGGATCAATTACGTTAAAATTTTGAAAGTTTATTTTTTCTGTCACAATTATTACTTCCGCATCAATCTAATTAGAGTAAAATATGACAATTTTTACAAAAATTAATTTAGGATTTTAAGTTAATTAGTCAAGTTATAATAAGTTTTCTTTTTCTAAATTAATTAAAGTAAGTCATAACAAGTTGGCCTAAACTAATTGAAGTAAATAAATAAATTCATAACAAATTTATCTAAATTAATTCAAAACTTAAAGAGAAAAAACATAACATATTTTACTCATAATACAATCATAAAAACGAATTCAATATCATTCATACTAAATCTATCACTCAGCCTATAAAAAATAAAATGATAATTATTTTAAATCTATAAGAGTAAATCAGTAATTTAGAATATAATATTAAATCAATTACTAAACATCTTTAATATATATTTTTTGTAAAGAAAAAGCATAGTATTAACATTTTGTAAAGGGTTTATGATTCAAATATGTTTATCATCTATATCTATAACAATAAAAGGAGATTCTTTTTTTTCGTCCACATTTCATAATACCCATTTAATCTTTAGTTATTTTCTATAACAATAAAGGGGATCTCTCTTTTTGCGTCCACATTTTTCATAATACCTGTTTTACCTTTAATTATTTTAAAATTTAATTATTTTATAAATAATTTACTTTTAATCATTTTTTTTACAAATCTCTTTTTAAATATATTTTGTTTTAAATCATTATTTAAATTTTCTTTTTACATTTTTTTTAATATTGTTTAAATATTGTTTTAACAACTATTTTACATATCATTATTTAAATATTATTTTAATAATAATTTTAAAAATTATATATTTATTATTAATTTTAAATTTTTTAAAAATTAAAATATGCAAATATTCACGCGCAACAGCGAGCAACTGGGTGTTCACTAATTAATTTAAAATGAATATTTTTTCTTATAATTTGTACCAGTAATTTAAAATGAATATTTTTTCAAATGCCTTCTTTATCTATTTGAATTTCCCACTTCCATGATTATTAATTTAACACTGTTGCTCAATAAAAACTAAAACAATTAAAAGAGAAATATGAAAGATACAAAATAAAAAATGGAACGTTTGTTCAAGAAAACAAAA
>Ga0214545_1009483_pt1 | contig 14797 bp, 4 predicted proteins | sample CNSS4metaG_FD_160064 | JGI IMG/M metagenome (GOLD analysis project Ga0214545, IMG submission 160064) | Root nodule microbial communities from cowpea collected in UCLA plant growth center, Los Angeles, California, USA - CNSS4 | ecosystem: Host-associated > Plants > Roots > Nodule | place: USA... | reverse complement strand
TATATATATATATTAAAATGGTATGTAACATAAAAATAGATTATTAATACTTACAATTTTAACGTTACAATACCATTATTTGCTGCACTGCATTGTCTTCATATGTTAATTTTAACATTCTTCAACTTAATTATCATGCAACCACTTATTAGTAGTCTCAACACACAAAATTATAAAATGTATTTAATGTCTAATATATATTAAAATTGTATACAATGTAAAAATGGATTACTAATATTTTACATTTATAACATTAAACTAACCACAATTAAGAAAAACAATGGATATCTACTTAATGAATCTTAACGTAGATAAATTTGTATTATTGTAAAATGTATCCGTTCATAAGTGAAGTTGTAATTGGCACTAAAAAATATCGTTTTTCTAAAGGTTAAAATTGCATATTTTTAATTATTAAACACTGTCAAAATTAAATTCTTTTATAATTAAATAACCACCAAAAGTACAATTCTTAAAAAAAGTTTGTCACAACAAAAATTTAAATGTTTGTATTAGTGGTAAAAAAAAATTCAATATATCTTATTTTATTATCACTTCACATCTATTAAAAGCATTAAACCGTCACAAATTATTTAAAATATTCTTTTTTAAATCTTCAAAATTTTAATTGCTATTTATTTTCAGTAATTTTATCACTACTAATTGAATTATTTATTTTATTTTAAAAAATATTATATAAAGTTATTGATTTTATCATACTTTATATGTGATAGTCAAATTTCACAAATCATTTGAATTGATTATTATAAGTTTCGAACCCCAAAAAGTTGGTTCCCATTTTTTAAAATAAATACAATTTAGTCATTTTTATTAAATTTCTTAAAATGTGAAATTAAGATTTTTCATCAATAGAATTATATCAATTACACCAGTAAAATAAACCATCCTTATTCACAACTTCAATTTTGAAAAAAAAAATCTTGATATGATTTAAGAAATTTAATAAAAAATGACCAAATTGCATCATTTTTCAAAAATCAAGACTAAATTGAGACTAAAAAAATACTAGAAGACAAACATGATATTTTTAAACAAAAATATAAACTAAAAGAGTAATTCAAAATTTTTTATATAAAACTAGTAAAAACATAATATTTACTTTTTTTATGATAATAAAAAAATTATAGTTATTGTTATTATTATAATTATAAAATTAAATATAAATAATTTTTATAGTTTTATGATAATTAATTTTCATTTATAATGATTAAGTTTTAGAAAAAAATAAAATAAAAAATGATTAAATTAAATAAATAATTACTTAAAAGATAATATTAATAAAATAATTATTTTTATATAAAAAAATGTTTAATAGGTAAAATTGAAAAAGAAATGTGGACAACAAAAAAAATCTTTATATGTAAATATAGATGTGTAAAACTTGTTTAGAATAACAAATATATAAAATTTATTAAAAATATTAAATATTTTTTAAATATATTTAAAATTTATATAAATTTATAAAAATTTGGAGGGTCATGGCCCCCTTTATCACTTCTATGGTCCGCCACTGAGAGATTGTGGTTTTAGGTAGATATTACATTAGTGTTATATATATAAGGTTTTTGATATCACTTTTAACTCAAAATTTTAAAATAATGAGTTCATGGGTGTTTCGTCTTTTATAGTGTTTAAAGATCAATCAATTTAAAGATCTATTATAATCTTTTATTTTTAATAGTGACCAGTGGCGGAACTTGGACAAAAAATTTAGGGGTGCCAAATTAAATTTGTTACATATAATTTTTTTTAGTTAGAATTTTTTTTTCATTTTTTCTCTTCATTTCTTCGGCTTAAAACAAGCATACATAATAGTAGAATTCAAAAAAATATAACTATCATTCGTTATTATATCATGATATAAACCATGAATACCATTTTGATAAGCCTTTCGTACCTCATCAATTTGATTTTGTGGCTATTGTCAAATTTGAGGACGTGTTCTAATAAATTTTTAAATTCATTATATGTAACCCTAGGAAATTTAGAGATTTGTTTTTCATTGTCTTGAATACTTGGTTCTCATGAAATTTCTTAAGTTTAGTTAATGTATATTTTTTTTTTCATCTTATCACAATCCTTCCTCTTTCAAAAAAAAAATCAATTATTTTACTCTTTATCATAATCTTTCTAATATAAATTTATCACCTCTCACCTATTTAGAAAAAAGAAAATTTGTATTCACAAATCACAATTATCACAATACAAAACATAACAAAATTCATATAACTTTAATTAAATAAGCAACACTATATAAATTCAAAACTTTAAAAAATTTACCATAGGCAACAAAAAACATAAAATCCCTAAATTTCATAATCAAGGGTTATAATAATTTGGGAAAATTTATAATTAAGGTTCATATAAATTTCAAAACAATCCCTAAAATCAAAATTAGGATTTATACTCATCTGGAATAAACTTAATTTGGGAGAAACATCCTAAAATGAATCATAAATTTAACATATATAAATTATAATAAGATACTAACCTTGATATGTGAGAGATCATCCGAGAATATATACTTCAATTTCAATCTATGTGTTCCACAATCTCTGTTTTCTAATCTATCTCTTTGTATTTATTTCTTCTCACACATTTTCATGATAATTTACATTATGGAAAGTTCTTATAGATAGAAAAAAAAACTCTAATCTCTTTTATAAATCAATTCTCCATTAAACTTTTTATTTTATCTTTTATTATAATTTTTTATAATATAAACTTAATATAAATAATATATAAATATAATTTTAGAAAATAAATAAATATATATAAAAAATAAATTTAAAAAATTTTGGGGCAGCCGTGCTCCCCTGTCATTGAGTAGGTCCGCCATTGATAGTGACTATTTTAGTAAGTAATAATTTTTTATTTTGTAAATTGGTATCTAAATTGATCAATAAAACGATTAACAATTTTTAGTCACTAAAATTGATTATTAATGAACCCTTTTATTGTAGTGTATTAATATAACTATAGTTGTAAAAGGTGTCATATATAAGAAATAGTAGAAAAAAACTAATACAAACATAATTATAAAAAATATTATATATATATATATATATATATATATATAAAAGATATTTTCTTTGTGGTTTTAACTTGTTGACCTCAGTAATAATTAAAGCATTTAAAAAATAAATGTAAAAAAAAAAAAATATAATATATATAAAAAAAAAGTTATATATATATATATAAATATATATATATATATATATATATATATATATATATATATTTATAACTGGTTTTTAATATATATCAAACTCACTCTCATTTTTTTTAAGAAAAAAGGTAATTATTTTTTCTCTCATTTCTCATTTGTCTTATTTATTTTTTGAAGAAAAGAAAATTAATTCTCTTTTATCTTACTTGATAATGAAATATTAATTTAATAGTTAATATTGTTTTTTTATCTCATGAGCCTTTTTTATGTTCATTTTTTTATGAATATAGAAGAAAAAACAATGTATTATGTATTTTTTCATAACCGATTTTTAATTGTGACTTAACTATACTATATTTTTCCTTTAATATTTACGCTTCTCAATTGTGTTAGTAAGGTATGATAAATTATTTTAAAAAATAGGTAATTTGATGAAGAATAAAAGAATAGTTTCATTATTCAAAAATGATAAAAGTGAAGTTATTCGTGAAGGTAAAAGCAAGATAGATTATATTTTTCACAACATTAACTAAAGATTAAATTATTCAGTTAGAGGAATCAATTTTTAAAACATTATACTAATGATCCAACAATTTAATGATCAAAGAATTATATTATTTGGCCATTTCAAAACTTGTAGGTAAGATCCGCCACTGGACATAGTGACTATGGAGCTAGTCGGTCATAGGTGTACAAAATATTTGAGCCCCAAAGCATTAAAAAATTTGGCAATAGAAAGGCTCAAACCACAGAATATATGACATCATGGATTACCACCTCACAAAGACATGTTTACTTCACTCCATCTTGAAGCATTTGTCTAACTTAGTGAGCCTTTTTTTGAAGTTATGATAATTACTCAACTAATATTCCGTAATTATTTGGTTTTGTTATATTCATAAGAAAACCAACAAAAAACTAAAGGTCTTTCTACAAAATGTTACAATTTTCATAATTATAACAAAAATTCTAAAATTCACTGAAAGTTCAGGAACTAAAAACATATTTAACCCATAATTATAACTAACATGTCTTCGATTTAATCAGAGTTGTAGTTGTGACAAACAAATTATTAAATTGATAATGACAAATACAAATTTAAGTTAGATATCACAAACAAAGGCTATTGTCCTCCTAGGCCACCACTACTTATACCCCACTCTCTCCATAATGGTGGCATAGGTGGGATCATAGTGGTAGCATAGGTGGGAGAGGCAAAGGTAATGGTGAAACAAAAGAGAGTGATGGTACAAGTGGGAATGGGCACATCACACGTGGAAGTGATGGCAGAGGTGGAAGCAAGGTGGAATGTGATTGGACGTGCTGTTAATAACGAGATGTCCAAGTTAAAAAGAAAATAGGAAGGAATAGAGAAAAAAAGTGCAACTACGATAACTAAATCCACATTTTGCAACGAAAATGAAAATCAAAAACATAATTTAAATTTTTTTTAATATAATTTTAAGAAAATATAGTTTGATATAATTAATCTGTTTGAAATCATTTTTTAAAGTACAAACTAGTTTGTATATGGTTAAACATAAGTCTAATTCGACGGTCTTTTTCATTTTTTTATGGTAAATAATACTATATTTTAGTGTGTTTGATATTTACTGTGGAATAATGAGGTCTTTGTTTTTCAAAATGGCGTTGGTTTTCCTCGATAAATACAAGATGGAATTGGTCAGCTCGTAAATTACTTATTAGGATGAAGTCTTTACTATTCAGAATGATTTCTAAGTTGAAATCGTTAGAAGTATGAACGACTTTGCTTTTTTCCTATAAAGAAACCGTTTATACTCATAATGACTTCAGGATGGATCATAATGACTTAACTTTAATATGTAAAAAACCAATCAACTAATCCTATTTTGTAATTATGAGGAGAAACCAACCCCATTTTGACAAAACCCCTAACGTTTAAGTGACGTATTAATCTTATGAGTTTAAATACTGGGATCTTTAATTTTAAGATGCAGTGAAGTTATTATTTTTCTGTGTTTGAAAAAAATATGCATTTAAAGTAATATAAATTTACGATGATGTTTAGAATCGTAAACTATATGATTTTTCTAGTAAATAAATAATTAATTTAAAGTGATGTCATAGGAAAGGAATCATTAAATATAGGAAACGTATGGCCTCTTTAATTAAACAATGTAGAGTAAGATATTACGTAATAATACAAATCAATTGAAATATTAGAAAGTTATGAAATTGAAAGAGGTACTTAAAAATGGTTAAATATATTTTAGTTTCTACACTAAGAAATAAAATTGGAATTCATTCATGTTTCTATCATTAATATAATTTTCTTTTAAATTTTAAAATCAATGTAATATAATTATTCTAATCCAGATGTGTAAATTTTAAATTATGTTTAACATTGATATTTGAACCGTTTATAACATTTGTTATGTTCTAAAACATCATTTAATAAATGAAAAATTTTACGCTGTTGAATTAAAATAGTTATATTTATTATTTTTTAAGTTTAAAAACTAAATTATATCAAAGTTTTGATAAAAATAATTATATAAATTTAAATTTAGAGACTAAAATTATATTTAATTCTATATAAAAATTCTCAACTTAATAGGTTATTTAAGGTACGAAGTTACATTGATCTACTCTTATACTGTACAGGAGTTGAGATTGAGAATTCCTCTGAGCTTTGAAGTTACATGAAGTTATAAAATTAGCGAGTAGATTTGATGAATGAGAAGATAAGAGAAGAAATAAAAGAAAGGTTTATGAGATGATACAATAAATATTATATATCTTGTAATACAGAAGTGCCGGTTGGAAAATAAACAGAAGCAGATGTACGTGGAAAACTATTTTTTAGTGATGAAGAAGAGTATTTATATTATTGATAAATGGAGATAGAAATTATTGATTATGATGATATGATGGAAATGAATAAGTGATTTTTTTTTAAAACAGTGTTATTTTGTACCAAATGGCGTGTTTTTTTTTTTTATCAACAATGAAAAATATGAATTGAAAATAGAGACAATAGGGTTGTCCCAACCTTATAAAAAAAATATATACTAACAAATACATCAACAGACAAAACAAAGGATAAAGGTTGTGTCATGTATGAGAACCAAATACCAATCACAAGGGAAGTTATTACTTTGCATATCAATGTTTTCAAAATATGAAAGTAATATAAATTTCCTAGGATGTTTTGAAACGTAAGATATGACTTTTATAGTAAATAAATAATTAATTAAAAGTGATGTGAAAGTAAAGGAATCCATGAAATATAGGAAATGTCTGACCTCGTTAATTATCTAAATTTAGAATAAGATATTATTTGTTGATATACAAATTAATTTCAATTACTTCTTCTAAGTTCTACTCTATCTGCATTTTCTCAACACTACCACTTACTTATTTCCCTTTTACACACACACACACACACGATATCTTTCATCGTTTTCCTCTCTCTCTTCTCACTCAACTTCTAAAACATATACTAAAATTTTGGTTATTACGATTAATGTAAAATTTTATAATTAATATAAAAGGATACTATGATTAATGTAAAATGATAATTAATAATTTTTATAATTTTTCATTAAAAAGATACGTGTTGGATAACAATGTTGTGATGTATGTTTATAATGACTTATACATCATCCGCTCCAACTATAACTAATGCGGACGCCATAGATGCAAAGTGACAACAACGACGTAACTTATTATCTAATATATTTTTTCTGTTAATCAATAAAAATTATTTGTTATTTTTCATATTTTTTAACATTTATCATAAAAATCTCATAATATTTAACAAAATATATAGACAAAATAAGAGTCATTAACAAAATTATTAGACACATATATTTAATTAAAAGATATAAATTTTTAAATACTTAATAGATAAAAAAATATTTAATCGAACAAACTAATTAAAGATATTCAAATGTTTTAGTTATGAAAGAGTTAAAACTTAATTAAGTGAGATATTTAATATTATATCAATAACCATAACTTATCTCTACAAGTTTGTTACGAAAAGAAAAATAAAAGCTTCCTCTCTGGATAATTCAACTCATTCATTTATCACTCATTATTATGATTTACCTTTTTTGGCAACGCAACTTGCCGTGTTAATCGGGAATTCAACACACTGATAACAATAACATTTTTAATTGCGATATTATTACATAGTATTTATTGTTAATTAATAATCAGTACACTAATATTCAGTACACTGAAGACTAGACTTATACGCAAGTAGTTCAAATTCAGATTTTGATAAGAATTGTGAAGGGTTCATAACTCGATTATAAATAATGTATCATCATAGATTTTATTTTTTATAAAAATATAATATATATATATATATATATATATATATATAAAATTCCTTTATCAATATTTAATTTATAACTTTCACGGTATTTTAAACTTAATTAATCTAATATAAATCATTCAAATTTAAATAAAAACTAGAGGAGTGTGCATATTTTAGTCTCTGAATGTTTTGAGATAAATAAAAAGAAACAAAAGAAGATATGGTAGAGTTTTTAGTCTTTGGGTGTGATGATTAATTTTTCTTTATTATTATTTTTTATATTATACTTATAAAATTTTAACACATAATTTTAGAATAACATATAAAATACTTAAAATATTCACATATACATATATTTATATATTTTACACTACTATATGTATCTTATGTTTACATCATTTGGTACATTATATTTTTTACACTAGAAGAATAAAAAGTATTATTTATTTAACAAAAGAAGATATGGTAGAGATTTTGGTCCTGGAGTGTGATGACCAAATTTTTTTTCTACTATTTTCTATATTATACTTATAAAATTTCTTGTTCCCTGAAATGTTACATAATTATTTACTGCATTTATTTGCTAAGCACTTGTTGGAAAGATCGACACAATGTCGGCGAAAAAAGGATCAGACATGTTAGGGGTAGCCATTTACGATGAGATTATAAGATATTGTTTTTCATACACAATAATAAAATAGGGAAGTGAGACAATTATCACATGAAAATATAACATATCTTAAAAAAATAAAATGAAATGAAAACTCCTTCAAATCCATAAAACTTGGATCTTTATTTTACTTTATATAGATTTTGATTAATTTTGTAGTAATTAGTCAGGATAATTGAGTCTCATAATGGCCAACAAAGTAACTCAATAACATCTCATCTTGAGTACTATCTATTCATTTATATCCCCAAGGTCATACATCCAACTACAATAATCAAAATTTTATTTATTATAAGTTTTATTTTGATATTAAATCATATAATTGTATAATAAATAAATAAATAGGATCAGTGCATAACTAAAAATAAATAAAGATGACCTCTTGAAAAAAAAAACAATTTGTTTACTCTTTATCATAATTTTTCTAATATGAATTTTTCACCTCTCACCTATTTAGGAAAACAAAAAATTATGAATACCATAACCTAAATCTCAAAACCAAAACTCAATATTTTAAGAAAATTAACAACTTCTAAATGATTATCTTCACTTACCTTAAATAGATTCCTAATACTACTCTCCCCCCACACAAACTCTTCCCTTACATAACTTCAAAACCTAAAATAACTCCATCTACACAAAGAAATTAGATTATGATTTTATTATCTGTAACAAATAGAGATCTGCTTATAATGTAGAAAAACCACATACAAGAGGAAAATATAGTGGTTTGAACAAAAAAGGATAAAAAATCAACTTACTCAAAAGAAGAAATTGTTCGGTCCAAAATGTTCCTTAGCTCCTTAATTTCTTCTTGGTGCAATTTGATTTTGACAAAGATGAGAGATTAGGGGGAAAATTAAGATAGAAAGAAGATGTGAGAAAGAGAGGTATAGAGAAGAGAGAAACCAAATAAAAGAGAACAAAAAATAATAAAAGAGAAAAAAAACATAGTTTTCAAATTTAAAAAAAACATTAATATAAATAATAAAATAATATGTAAATATAATTTTAAAATATATATAAATTTAAAAAAAAAACATTGGGCAACCATGACTCCCTTCGGTCCCTTCAAAGGACCACCATTGACTGCAAGTCTATGGTTATAAAAATTTAATTTTATAATTTTTTAAGGGATTAAGTATGTTTTTGTCTTTGAATTTTGACGTGAAATTCAAATTCGTCTATGTATGAAACTTTAATAAATTTTGGTTTCCAAACTTTAAAAATAAGTGGATCTATGTAGTCCTTTTAACCTAATTACATTAAATTTTTTTGTCGTGTCAAACATATTTCATGTTAATATTTGAGTTGTTTACACCATTTGATACATTCTTACTTCAATGTTAGCTAGAAAATGCATTTGAATGTAAAAAAAAAAAAAAATTAATGTAACTGGGTTAAAAGGAGTATACTCATTCATTTTTAATGTTTGGGGATCAAAACGTATCAAAATTTTGGATAAAAACAAATTTCGGATAAAGACAGCTAATTCTTCTTTCTAAAAAAATTCTTTGTACTTTGAGAGTTTAAACTATTAAGTCATTCATTTTGCTAATTGTTCTAGCTAAACAAGTGTAAGTATTTACTCATTTCAATTATGTGTAATTATTTACTCATTTTTATGATTATTGTACGTTTTTTAATTGTTATTTCACACTATTTTGAAAGTTATGGAATTATAATTTCTCCTTTGGAATTTAATATTAAAGAAAAAAATGTGTGTCCTTTTAACGTTAAATCATTAATAATATCATGTTTTTTTTATTATGGTTTTCATTTTTTTATAATAAAATTATTTAATTAATTGATATTTGGGGATAGTGCAAGTGTGAATATGAACATCGGTACATATATACCTACTAGTCGATGGGGATAAGGATGTGAAACAAATTTCATAGTTAGAAAGAATGACTATAAACATTTATTTTGAGGATAGGGATAAGTATAGTCAAACTCACACTTGATATGGCTTACTATCCTTACAAGTTGGTATAAGAATTAGATGAGTGAAATACATTGTTGGTTGGGTTAAGTGGGGAATATTTGTAAGTTAAGGTATACGTGGGGATCTACTATGTGATATTATTGTGAAATTAGAGTATTGCTATGAAATTAAAAAAAGGATTCATAATCAATTTTAGTGCATAAAGGGCATTAAAGATAGTTAAAATGAAGTGTACAACAATGATCATTGTCGTTTTCAATCAAATTAAAAGAGTAGATCATCCAATATGTGGTTCTTGATGGACTATTACATAAAAAGTTAATAAAATGTGGATATAGATAAGGTTTGTCAAGCCAAAGTTATCTTCTACCAAATTCAATTGTAATTTGAGTAAACTAGTGTTAGCAAAAACATATATTAGAAAGAATAGTAAAGTAGAAATAAAACAATTGTTGTTGTAAAAGATGTTCAAAGAATGAAAATGAAATAATTAAAGAAGGATATTGATTTTTTGGTTTATTCATGGTTGAATTTTTCATTGGTTATCATATGATTATCATTCATTCAATTTTTAAACAAGATCAAATTAATCAAACAAGCATAAATCAATTATTAACAATCTTTCACGTCTCCAAAAACCTATGTTTAATATATCCATTTTTTTACCTCTAGAATTAAGAGAAAAAAAAGATCGTTAAGATTAAACAAATTAACAAGAATTCCGATTAAAGAACAAGATTTAATTATCAACTCACATTTGAAAAAAAAATCCTAAGAACATAAATTAGAACTAATAAAACAAACGATATAGCCGCACTTTGTCATCGAAAATAAAGAACAAACTTGAATTGGTTAAAATCTCATAATTCATTGTGAATTCAGAAAATCAACTAAAAATATTTACCCTTCCATGTGTAAGACCAAAAGAAGGGTTAAGTATGTTTTTAGCCCCTGAACTTTGATGCAAAAATGGAATTCATTCCTATCCGAAACTTAGATACATTTTGGTGCACAAAACTTTATAAATGAATGAACATAGCCCTTTTAACCTAATTACGTTAAATATTTTTTACCTGTCAAACATGTTTTAATTTACATTGAAGTGAGAATGTATCAAATGGTTCAAAGAACTCAAATGCTAATATGGCCTTTTCTTAAAAAAAAAAATTGTGCCATTTTTTTTATCTTGCAAGTTTCTTTTCTCCTTTTGTGGAATAATTTGCGACAAGTGCATCTATTGTTTATGTTTAATTTTAATGGAAAAAAATACAATTTCATCTAAATTCAAACCCATACACCACTTTATTTAAAAGTAAAAAAGTAAAATAAAAATTGTTGAATGACACTGTCAAATGTTTTGCCCTAGATAGTGTAGTAGCTTGGGATAACTATGAAGCATTCGAACTATGTTAAATACTTAATGATAGATTAATGTAGTGGCTTCATTCCACATTAATGTTGGATTGCCCAACAAGTAAGAAACCGTATTAATAATTAATAAATAGTAAGATGTGGAAGTGGTTGATTTGATTACTTGATGTGTATAAAAGAGAAATATATTGAATTATGAAGTGTATTCAAGTTAAAGTTGGAATTGAAGAAATGGGGAGTGAGTGTAAGAAATGGATGATTTTTGCTTTTGTGATTGCTATTTCCTTCTCACTCGTCATGGAGGGAGCACTCGCTGCACGCCATCTCATGCAATATCGATTTCCTCCTTCAGAGCAATGCACTGTGATCATCTCCCCTCTTCCCTAACTTAAGGGATACTTGTGCCCTAATCTCCTTCCCATCATCTCCTTTCTTTCATGTTAAATAAATGATTAGGGCAATCTAATAAATAATATATATGTCACATATATCTTAACTATATGCTCTCTCTTTTCCTTTTACACATGTTTTTTTTCTTTTTCTTCTGTAGTTGTGTTACCTATGCTTTCTGCATTATCTTCATATGTTATTTTAACATTTTTTTACTTAATTACCATGCAGCCACCTACTATTAGCGCCTGAACACACAATATATATATTTACTAAAATGGTATGTAACATAAAAAAATAGATTATTAATATTTACGATTTTAATGTTACAATAACTACAATTAAATATAGGAAAATCAAAACGATGAAAAGTATCTAGAACTTAAAGTAACATATATTTACTAAAATATATTAACAGAAGATTAAAATAACACGATTATAGTTCTTCGAATTACCTTTTTTGAAATAATTTAATCCATCTCAGTCACATATAATTAATTTGACTGTTACATGATTTAATTAATATTTTATTTATATCAATGAGGACTTATTATAATCACTGCTATAAGAAAAACTAGAGTTGTAAAAAAACGGGTAACCTAGTCCGATCCGGCTCGACCCACCACGGGTTGATCACTTAATGAGTTAATCCAATCCGACTCATTTATTAGTGAGCCAAAAATATTCGAACCCGGTTCGACCTACCGCGGGTTGGTGGGTTAAACGGGTTGGCTCACAGACTCACTTAATTAAAAAAAATATATAATTTTTTATTTATTTTTCAGTCAAAACTAAATTATAATTCTAATTAAAATCTAAATAAACTTTAATACAATCTAAACACAAACCAAAATAACAAAAATACAAATTATCTATGTGTTGGCTAAAAAAAACAACCTAACATAATCCAAATGCAAAACCCAACTTAACAAAAAAACACTTTTGCAACCCTTTATTTGCAGGTTGGTGAGCCAACTCGGCTCACCACGGGTTCAATTCGGTTGAGCTAAGTTCTAGGTGAGCCAGGTCAAAAATTAACCCGTATTAAAATTTGTAAAAAAATTCAACCCAATCCCGTGGTAAGCCGGGTTGACTTGCAGGTTCCAATCCATTTTGATAGTCATAAGAAAAACAATAGTTATTTTCTTAAGGGCTATTATGGGTATATAAATTTGCATTACCATAAGATGTATCCATTGGTAAGTGAAGTGTGATGGCAAAAGCTTTATTTATTATACAAAATAATTTTATAAAAGTTAAAGCAAAATTTTTAAAGTATTACAATTTTTTTTGTGCAAAATCTTCGTATGTCCTGAACACAAAATATAAATATATATATATATATATATATATATATATATATATATATATATATATATATATATATATATATATATATATACTAAAATGGTATGTAACATAAAAATAGATTAATATTACAATTTTAACGTTACAATACCTCTATTTGCTGCACTGCATTGTCTTTATCTGCTAATTTTAACATTCTTTGACTTAATTATCATACAACCACTTATTTATTTGTAGTCTCAACACAAAAAAATATTAAAATGCATTAAAATGTACAATACCTCTATTTGCTACACTGCATTGTCTTTATCTGCTAATTTTAACATTCTTTGACTTAATTATCATACAACCACTTATTTATTAGTAGTCTCAACACAAAAAATTGTAAAATGCATTAAAATGTACAATACCTCTATTTGCTGCACTGCATTGTCTTTATCTGCTAATTTTAACATTTTCCAACTTAATTATCATACAACCACTTATTAGTAGTCTCAACACACAAAATTGTAAAATGCATTAAAATGTCTAATATATATTAAAATTGTATGCAATATAAAAATGGATTACTAATATTTTACGTTTATAACATTAAACTAACCATAATTAAGAAAAACAATGGATATCTACTTAGAGAATCTTAACGTAGATAAATTTGTATTCTTATAAAATGTATCCGTTCATAAGTTAAGTTGTAATTGGTACAAAAAAATATTGTTTTTCTAAAGGTTAAAATTGCATATTTTAATTATTAAAAACTGTCAAAAATAAATTCTTTTATAATTAAACTAGTATACTGACCCGTGCGTATTTTATTTTGTATATTAAAATAATAACATAGTGAAAATATTATGTAATAAAATATTATGAAAAATAAGTTATATGGTTGTAAATGTTGTTATTAAAGTAATAAAATAGTAAATCTAAGTGATGCAAAAATAATTTCAGTTTTAAATATAATAAATAGAATTGATATCACAATATAATACAATTAATTGAATTTACGAAATGATTATAATAGACTATGGTTTGTGTGAACATTTTTTTGTTTTTTTTTATTTTAATTATTTTTAGAATAATAATATAATTTGTATTATATTTATTTAACTATTAAAAATACTAATAATAATAATAATATTAATATAAATTATAAATTATAAAAATTTAAAAGATTAAAACTCTATTTAGCAAAAGTATTTAGTATAACAACATTTTCTATAATTAAAAAAAAGCATATTTATTATAATAACACCATTATGAATAGTAATAATAAAAAAAATAATAATGATACCAATAATAGTAGTATTTATGCTATAAATATTAATATTAATGTTAACACTAAGGCTAATGTCAATTATAATAATTTATAATTACATATAAAGATATACATTAACAACAAAACAATAAAAATGACAAATAATTGAAATACGATCCCGTAGTAAATTAATTTAAGATGTGTGTCTAACTATAATAATAATAATAATAATATCATTATAATAATATCCCATAGTGATAATAATAATAATAATAATAGTAATAATAATAATAATCCACTAACTAAATATATAAAGAGTTACACATTTTTTATGTCCTTTTTTGTTTTTACAATTT
>Ga0214545_1009478_pt1 | contig 14802 bp, 14 predicted proteins | sample CNSS4metaG_FD_160064 | JGI IMG/M metagenome (GOLD analysis project Ga0214545, IMG submission 160064) | Root nodule microbial communities from cowpea collected in UCLA plant growth center, Los Angeles, California, USA - CNSS4 | ecosystem: Host-associated > Plants > Roots > Nodule | place: USA... | reverse complement strand
GAGCACACATGGCTAATCTTCTCCTTCATCTCCTCTAGCCACCTTCCATACCATAGCTTCACTTCTACTCTTCATCTTCACCAAAAACCTCCATTGCCTAGAGCTCTTCTTGCTCTTATCTTCATTTTCGCTGCATTTCATCTTCTTTTTGGTGTCTTCCATGGATCTCCTTCCTCTCCTACACCAAGGACGTCCATCAAAGGGGTTTGTCCAGAAGGATACTTATAATCAAACTCAACCAGGGAAAAGGTTTTGTTCAAATCATTTAGCGTAGGTTAGCAGAACCTAACTCATTGCTTTGCACTTACATGTGGGATAACGACTGACAAAACCATTTCTTTAAATGGGTACACCTTATTACAACCCACTTTAACCATGATGCAGACATGTTAAATTTTAAAAACGCAATGGCTAATACGCATACCATTGTAACATCCCGTCAAGATATTATAGATTTAAATAATAAAATAAGAAAAAATAAATAAATACTCGTCATTTAATATAACGTCATTTCCCAAAATCGTGGGAAATTTAAAACTTTATTAAATTTATGAATAGTCCAAAATTCCATAATTTATAAAACTCAAAATAATATAAAACATCCATAGTGTTTACAATTTATTTCAAATCATAAAATATAAAGCTCCCAAGCTATCCCCGCTCCGTGGCTAAGCCTCACCAGATCCACCTGCAACAACATCATTTGCGCACACGATCATCGTCAAACACAAGCAGATAGAGTGAGCTTAACAGAATAAAGCATATAAATACACATACACATATAAAACACTTATATATTTATATCATACAATCACACCAAAGGAATCACATCCTTTGATTTCATACAACATGGTCACAATCATGTTATTTGGGTTCTACATCTTCTAGTGACGACTTCAAGATGACTTGCTGCCATACCTATCGCCCACAACTAATAGAGCACGTGCGGGAAACCATTGCTACGGATCATACACCGTAACGCCATGTGGAGTTCCCAAATACAAATATAGTTCGCAACGTCCCAAGACTACCAAACTCGTCAGCTAACTACTAAGGAGGACAATCTATCTGCACCCATCCGTACTGGTCACAACCAGCACACTCACACCGGCAACACTCGTCAACCCGAGCTCAACTCAAGGGTTCCTCGTATTCATCCGACATCCCAAGCTCAACTCAGGGGATGCCATTCCGAGCTCAACTCGAGGAATGCCACGTGCTTAACCCCTATCCCGAGCTCAACTCAAGGGATACGTTCCAAGCTCAACTAAAGGAACACCAGCAACCCACCTTTGAAGCATCACTAATACCTTGTATATCATGCACGTCCAGATTGAAACACCAATACTGTTGTAGTAAAATTGCCTGGCGGGGGACACGTACCGCCAAGCGTGTAGCACCTTAGAACCATCAACACTACAGACACCGTCTGGCGAAACTACTCTCACTGCTAGGTGCACGTACTCTAGGAGCCCACTATTTTCGTATCTATGGCTTGGCGGGTCGACCATCATTGTCAGGCACCACACCCTCTGTTGCTTCTTGGGTCTGCAGCTATCGCCTGGCGGTTCCAATCCTACCACCAAGCGCTGCACCAGTAAAGTGAGTTTACTGGTTTGGCACACTCCTAACAGATCCCATCACTTTAGTTGGGTAATTTGCATACTCCCAGACTACTGAATCGTTTCCCATGTTTCTAAATAGATACCTTTATATTCATACCATTTAACCATACTCATCCTAATCCATCCCTCACCAATTTCAATATCCTTAATTCCTTTTTTATCACCTATCTAATTATCAATAACGGATTGCTTACGTTCAACCTTTCCAAGACTCAACATATGACTGTAGTCTCATACCCTTGTGCTCTAATACTTACTGAATCAACCATCCAGTTTTCATCAACTACCTGCATTGATACCTTTCTCCCAAATTGACAAATTCTAGTCACCCCTTTCAGTCTCAACTTTGCTCTAGCAACTCCTTGTTATAACTAATATTGCAATGGTTTACCCAACCTTTATTTCCCATTCACGCTGCAACTTCTATTATGTTGTAATGACCTTCTCTTCCCATTCAATTCCCAAAATTCACACCTCTAGACTCTACATATCATCATCACCAAGGTTATCATCCAATTACCACTTCAAACACCAAGAATATCACGAACCTGCATTTTTCCTAAAGCCAGCATCCCTAGCAACTCGCGCAACCATAAAAATTCCAATCTCCTGAGATGGCCCCTGGTGGCAAGCCTCGTGCTGCCAGGCGGTGCATACAGTTCTGGGCAATTTCTCAAAATTTCAGCACCTGCATTACTCTTCTCTGCCAAGATTCCTCCAATGCAAATTGACCACACACTTCCAATTATTTAAAAATCCACATAGACTAATTTTTTCCATTTCGATAATAGCAATACTCAAATTAAATTCCCGCTATTTGATTCCAGAAACTAAAATTCTCGAATCATCAAACCCTAAAACATCTCTTCACTGTTCCATTCGATTACACCTTCAAATACGTGAATATACCCACCGTGTGACATCAAAACCATCCTTTAATTATTACAGTTAACTTTCCCTCCTATCAGAATCAAACCAGAACCCAGAAAATACCAAATCGAGCCAATATGGCTCGCGTCGCCTTGTGGTTCAATCACCACCATTAGGCCCTGCATCAGAGAATCCAGAAATGGTTTATAGACTTGCGTCGCCTAGCGGTAGAGGGCTTCACCGCCAGGCAGTTCCTCTAAGGAATCCAGAAAACATACCAGCATTATGAGCCGCCTGGCGGCTATGAATAACCTGCCAGGCAGTTCCTGGAAATTTTGCAGAAATGCGAAATTTAGCAGACAGTAAAGGTTCATGGAAATCAAACAAATACATAGATCATACAAGTCATGCTTAGCATAAAAATTTAATGTGAATAACTCCCCTAACCTGGAATTCCTTTGCTTAAAGTTTGAATTATGGATTTTCCCCCTTGAACACCAATGCCCCTCCTTTGATTCCTTTCTCAAAACAACCCTTCTTTCACACCAGTAGCATACTTTTCTCTCTGAATTTCGTTCCTCAAAATGTCCTCTCTAATGACAACCACCAAAATCTTCTCTCTTACCTCTGATTGGCCTTTTAATTGGGTCTTAATGTGGGTTAATGGCATAAAAACGAAAATGGTTTAATGTTCGTGTTTATTGCCATTCATGGGTGCATTATGGACTATTTTTCAGCCACCTCTAGGCTGCCCATTCAGCTAGGGTTTCCTTCAACTTTTCACATTCAAGCCAAAACTAAATTTAGCAAAAATAAAGTTTAATTCGAGTTCTCCAAGACTTAAATCCACAACCATGCCAATGTAAAATCAATGCACAACCATTTAACCAATTCATGTTTCATGATGATTAATATAATTTTATAGTTATCTCATCATTCAACATGATGAATCATAATATTAAAAACAATAATAATTAAATAACACACAATCTATATTAAATTTATGGGCATAATTTCAATAACTAAAGCAAAGTTTAGCATTTATTCGCTCCTAGGTTTCAACAAATATTGCAAATAGTTGAACATCCATCAAAAGGTGTTAATATTTAAATTGCATGGCCTATACAGTAATTAATGAACTTGATGATTAAAAAATAGTGTGTCATTCACAACATCTAATGTTCTAAATGTATCAATCTAGTGTTGGGAATTCAAATGTGTTGTACAGAATGGCGAAAAGAACAGCGTCGCGATGAATATTTTGTTGATCTAGAACCCAATCACAAATGTAGTTTTGCCTAAACTGTTGCAGCTTCGCCAGCAATCATAAATTAACATTTTATTACATTGAACTTTACTTATGACATCAATGCATCAAATAATAATTTTCCTCTTTGCAAAATCAACTTACCCTAGTATAAGTAGGCCTACTTTGGCCATTGTACTTTTTGCTAGGTTCCCAATGCTCAAGATATTTGAGTACCATAATACCACAGTCAAATTTGTACACAAAAACCAAATTTAGTCACATTAAGTATCACATTACTCATCATCTCTGACATGGCTCAATACTTTCAAGTAAGAAACACAACAACTTACAAATTAGGTTATTGTGGCAGCTCTTCAATGATTACTTCGAAAGTGGGTTTCTCTTTCGGTGTGGGAAACATCAGCATAGAAAAAAACAGCTCCAGATTATGGGCCTTTAAACATACCAAGTCAAGTAACATGTCATATTACTTTATTACCAAAAGAAATTAAAAATCAATTTCGCATTACAACTTGATTCCCATTACCATTTTTCTTTTGCTGTTACAACTTGATACAAAAATAACTTCGCGACGTAAGGAGCAGGTACTGGAGCAAGAGGACTACTTGGTTAAGAAAGAGGACTAATTGGTTTCACATAAGGCACAATGGCTAGGCGATTCGGGTTCTCATCACCTACTTCAATGTCCATGACCTTTTCTTCCTTCAACATAGCATCTGCCACCTCAGAAAGGGAAGCATGGGCTTGTTCATCACACATCTACACCAAATTTCATATGTGTTACAACATTCCTACTAAAACTAAAAATTATTAAATTAACAGACCTGTCGATCAGATGTGTTGTCAACTTCTAGATCGCCTAGCTCCTCCGAAACAAAGCTCAGTGCCTTAACAATTATCAATGCATCGTCATTTAAACTAGAATCAAGAGCATCCTTGTGCTCTTTCGCAGTTTTCTCTTCTTCAGGACTTGGGGCAACTTCAATAGTATTTTCAAGTTCACGGGTGAAGGTTGTTGTAGCACATAGGCCACCTTCACCACTAATGGCAGTTCCACCTATAATGTTAGGCCCACAACTGATTAGACAACTTGTTTCCTCAATGCCAAAATTTAGTGCTTCAGGACTTCCATCACCTTCACCAATTTTAGATGCACATGCTGCGCCAATGTCAGCAGATTCTAATTCTGATGTTACGCCAACTTCAAGAGCTTCATCAATTTCATTTGTTACATCAGGCAATATCTTTGTCACTATCAATTGCATTTGTTGAGGGGTCTACAACAACTGTGTTCTCAGTCTCAATGTGGCCCTTTTCAGCATTAACATGTGGACCATCATCTCTGCCACCACTGACCTCAACTGCATCAGAAGCAGTAGTGTGCTCCTCATCAAATCCTTCTATTGCAGCCCTGCTATAAAAATCTCTTTTCATCCTCTCCAAATCCTCTTTCATTTCTAGCAACAATTTGACATTTGCATTCAGCTTGTCCAGCAATTTGGTTTTCTTCTTTTTTTTGCACTAGAGGTGCCTTATCAGCCAAGATGGGAAGGTTCATTTTCTCTTGGGTTAATGCCCAATACATTCGAACCTACACCAACAAAGAGTTTGGATCCAAATGGCAAGTCACATTTCTCAACAAACAAAAACAAAACAAACACTTGTTCATATCACATGTCATGGATTTGTAGTTCCAAAAACACAGGTTTGCAATTAAATACATTGAACCTCATTTCGTCAAATTAAAATTCAAGTCAATTCTGCAAATAATATTGCATGGTTTCGCAAATACGTACTACTGTACAACCACATAATTGATTTTGTACATGCACTCAATATATTCCACTAATGCAATGCCACATTATTGTAAGTGCTAAATTACGAAATCATAAAAACAAACACAAAATTCTTTTTTTTCAACAACCAACATCACAGTTTTCTGGATAACTTTATGTAAAAATCAATTTTAATGGCTTCGTAGTTATACACTGCATACTTAGCATAAAAATTTCAAAAACACAAGTACTCAACAAATGAATACATATAGGTTGGCAGTTCTACACTTATTACAATTATATGCACAACTATATACAACATAATGCACCTGGTTACATTCAATACACTTCTTGATTCTTTCTCCCCGCATTCTTACCAATGACCAAGACAAATATCTAGGGAAGACAATTCTACCAGTTATATCTCCCAAAGAAAGCCTTTGACACGCCCACACCTTTAACAAATTTACCATTATTATTATAGCTCAAAAAACAAAGACATAAAGTAATTATTACAATTCAAACAAATTTGTACATGAACCACAGCCACTAAGCCAGACACAAATATAGTGTGCTCATTTTACTTCTCTCTATACATTGTCGATGATCTATTCAAAGAAGAAATCAGAAAATTGTGAACATAATTGGCCTACCGATACTTCCTCAGTGTATCTAGGTTATATAATAACCTAAAAGGTAAGTTTGTCAGAGTCTTAGACGTCCTAGGGAAAAACAAAACAGCAAGACATACAAGCCCATAAAGTCAACAAACATTCTCCACATCATTTGTCTCACTAACCAACTCACGCATCCTTTCAATTATGTCACGACCTTTATTTCCTTTGAAGAAAAAAGCAACCCCACTTCTCCACACAAGTCACTATCAAAAACAACATCATTGCCCGCTGCACTTAACCCCAAACATATACTCACATCTAAAGAACTTAACTTAACCAACTGCTGCCTAACTTGAATGAATTCCCCGTTCGGAACCCACCGACTCAGAACCTCTTTTAGCAAGGAACAATTGATGCTAAGCTCCTTCTTTATCCGTAGGCAAGAAGAAAAAGGTGTCAATTCAAGTCCGGCACGGTGACTACTGTTTAGTAGTGCATTTGCTTCAACAATGTATTTTGTTTGGCATCAGTGCTCAATGCGAACCTAAAGAAAACGCAAATATTTCAACTTACAATTACCACAAAGGTTAGTAATGTCACAAATATACCAAATTTAATTCATATATTCATTAATTATTTAAATTACCTATTTCTTATCACAAGCTTTCGCATCACTCACAGATGCTTTATTTGTGCTCCCAACTGCCTTTCCTTTATTCACATCCATCTTTAATTTCTCTGATAGGAATTTCTTTTTCGTTTCTCAACCATTTCGCTTTCAAAAAAACCAAATCAATAACATATAACTTGCACCCAAAACCAAAATGCAATAACCAAAGAAAATTAAAGCCCAACAAGTAACCTCATTTCTTTCTTCCAAAACAAAAACCAAAAAACTCGAATATGGATATAAATCAACCCTAAACAAAAAAAGAAATCCCCTTTCACAAACAAAATTTGAACTACAACACAACCCACCATGGCAACCAAAGATACAAATGTCGAATGACTGATTTACTTACCACGCAACAACTTCTTCATAACAAAAACCAAATGCACCTCCTTCAATATTCACACGAGTTACAACAACACTACAAAAATGCCTCCTTTCGGACAAGATTGAGAAGGAGAACAAGATTGACAACGAGATTTTCCCACGACCAACTTCCACGACTCCGTCAACCTACACATCCTCCCCCAACTACATTGTGGCCAGCAATGTAATGAAAGGAATAAACGAGAAAATGGGTTTCAATTGAGGTGAAAAGAATGAGTTTTAGTGGAAGATGAAGAACTTTAGAGAAAGAGGAAGACGAAGCACTTGTAACTGCTATCCCACTTAATTGTTTCTGCAACACAAAGTAATTGCTCTTCACTCCTTACACGAACACCAAAATCTCCCTTCTCTTGCACTTCTTTAAAAACCATGGCCTATGTGGAATTGTGCAAAAAAAAAAATTAAAAGAAAACCACTGCCACGTCAAGTAGTGAGAGAAGTTGTTAAAAATCAGTTGTTAATATATCATTTTCCATATTGAAGACATATAAATCAAGAATTTTTATAACAACCAAATATGTTTTATATTACTGAAGTAGGTAGTTTTGCACAAAGAAATATCGAGGAAATGACTAAGTAAAGATTGAGTGAAAAGTATTTTCTTTTTTCTTAACAGTCAAACACAACATACAAAAAAATGAAGAGAAAAAAGAAAAACTTTATTATTGATTGATTAAAAAGAAAGTTCATACAAAAGGTTATTTGTCATACACATTGGCATAACAAACAGAGTTACAAAGGTAGGTCGGTTATAACTGACAGAGAAAGAAAACAAATTAGAGCTGAGAGCCTCTACAAGTTGTGAGTATAAATTCAGCATTCCCAGCTTGGGACATGTATTATTGAAATCCATAGGTGGCAAAAACTAAGTTAGAACATCAGCAAGTTGAGATTTAGTGGATATGGGCAAGCTAGGGTTCTTTCATGTGTAACTCACTTCCTCTCATGGAAATCTTCAACCGTTAGGGTTCTTCTTGCATGGGTGCCAACCAAAGTCCACATCCAACCTAGGCTCCTTCACGTGTTTCTTCTATTCACACTGCTGGGTTTTACTCAACCCCCTCTTAACCTCACACGTTCCATTTCTTCCTTAGGGCTAGGGTTTCTCGCACACACAACAGCCCTTTGTCATCAATACACAACAACATATCAACCCTTTTCCTCATTTCTCTGTTAAGGTTTGTTAGAGTCGTCCAAAACCTCATGCATTCCATCTTCAACTTTAGGATTTGTTGTTCACGGCAACTTTGCCGTTAGATTTCTCTTTTGTTTTCTTTCGGTTGCCCTTCAACTATAAAAGGAGCAGGCCATTTGTTTGTAATCCAGCTTTTGATGAATGATATTTTCGGTAGATATTACACCCATCATTCATCAGCTCACCCTAAACCCTAGATTAGGTTTTAGCCTCTTAGGGTTTACCAAACCAGTTAGATCCGAGTTTAAACACCATAACTGATTATTTCCATTGTGTTTCCCTCGCTTTTCACGAGATTCAATCGGTGGAACGCCGATTGGAGAGCTTTTCCGACGAGTACCGCGATGTAGGAGCCTCATCAAACTATGGCAGTTCAAGGGCATTTATGACAAGGTCAATGAGTCAACAAATAGAAGAACAAATATCTTAAGGACTCATGATGATACAAGAAGCACAAAGTCCTCAAAACATCAAGATCATAACTTATAGTTCACTTTTAACTTAAGTTTCTAGTTGTAAGTTCACTTTTAGCTTAAATTCATATGGTTCAAAGCTTAAATGGTAGTCAAGGACTATAACCAAAAGGAAAGAATGGACTACAATGACATTTACTCTCCAATAGGCACGTCTATGTCCATTAAGATCTTACTTTGTGCTAGTATCAAGTCAAGACATAGAGCTTGAACAACTCGATGCCACTACAAAAAAAGTGGACATTTGTGAAGGTTAAAATTACAAGTTTTAGCGATTAAAAATTGTCACAAAAAAAAAGTTTTAACCACGAGTATTGCTGTAAAAAAAGAATAAAAATTACTAGCGGTTAAAACTTGCTACAAAATTGACTTTTCTTTTATGATATTTTATCATATTTTAACAGTTAACCGCTACAAAATATATCATTTTCACGACTAAAAATCGCCACAAAATATATCATATTTTGACGGTTAAAAATCGCCACAAAATATATCATTTTTTATGGTTAGAAACCAAAAAAAATATATCATATTTTAACAATTAAAAATTACAAAAAATATTTTTAAATTGTAAATTGTCTACATAAGTTCTAATGGACTAAGAATGACAAAAAATTTACTCAAAAATTAACTCCTAACAAGACTTCTAAAATTCACTACTTAAATCTCAAAAACTCTACTAGAATTCTTGAGATTGGTGGACATAGTATCATACATTTATAGTAAAACTTCAATGTATTTTAAAAATTTAAGAGCATGGTACAATGTGTGTTCAATGCAATTAAATTTGATTATGTTCAATGCATGTTCCTTTGTCAAACATTTAACTTAACAATATAAAATAATTAAAAAAATTCAAGAAAAGAAAGCATAGCATAATGAAAACAGTAATTAGAGTATAAAATAGGGGAACTTGGTTACCAATTGGAATACCATCTCTAATTCTTGTTGTTTCTACAAAACCTGTTATTGGATGATCAACTCCTTGAGAACAAGCAGGGAGGGAACAATCTTGTTCAATGGAAGGCCCAATTTCATCATAGTCTGCCTTAGTTACATGTTGATATTGAGGAAAAACTACTTTGGCAAGTATGGCACCTCACAACCATGCAAAGTACATAGTTAAATTTTCTGGCATGTATTCTGCAGGTTGCAATATGCTAGAGATTACCTAAAGTTATTGAACAATGCAATAGAAACAACATTTTATGCACAAGGAATAAAACATATGAAACAACACAATTCTATTAATTCTTTGAATTAATGAATAAATGAATGTAGAGCTTTGAGGCTTACATAAATAACAACTAGAAGTCTGGTTTCTAGGGTGAGATTGTGCAGAAAGCTAAATCAATTCTAGATGATGATAAACCAATCTCACCACATAGAACCAAACCCCAAACAACCAAATCATACTTTTTTAATAGCTTTTCAGTTCCTCCTATAACTTAGGTGATTATTATATACACAATGCAAGAAGACCTGTACTATGTGTTATGTAATGATGATACCTAAAATTACATGAACCATAAAGCTAATTTGGAAGCTAACCTGAATCAATTTTCTATTAGGGAAATAAGAGCAACATAAGTCACGTCCACCTAAAGCAATGGAGTCTTTTAGCATACTATAGTCAATATCCTAAAACCATTTTAACAAGAATCAATCCTGATGTAGAGCCAATCCATTGGAGACTTTCCACTAACACACTTGAGGACCAATATCTTAAAAGAGTTAGTAGATCTCCTCTTTAAACGTGGGGCTCATACATCACAAAACTTGGCCTATATTCCATTAAGGCAACTGAGGGCAAGTAATCAACTACCTAATTCCAAATTTTAATTTTTCTGACTTAGGCACCATTGTTCAAATGAATTCACAATACTTTAATTTATCTATGCAACTTTGACCAATTTTTATTTTTTCTTACATTTTAAGATTACCGATTTTGTTTTCATTGTGTGATGCTTCAAAAGAAAAATTAATAATTGTTTCAAAAGAAAAGTGTTGAATGGAACAAGTAGGGTGGTGATTCTAATTTAAGAGTTTGATTGATAACAATCTAGAAAGCAGTAAGAAAAGCAACACAAAGTTGGCAACTTACTAGGGACGTTGCTATGTCTATTGCAAGCAAGGCAGTGAGTATTAAGTTACCAAGAAATTCAATACTCTTAGGCCACAAGTTGAGATAATTTTAATTGATGGAGAATTGATTAAGGTTGGAGTGGTGCAACTTAGTAACCTCCATAAGCAAGTAGACTTACCAAAGAATATGCTTAAAAAATAATCAAGACTATAACTACTATGTTTTTTTATCCATAAAGGACTATAACCACTATGTAATCCATACCTTACATGACCCCAGTTGTTGAAGCATTGAAAGGTTCATCATTGTTATAATTACCTCATCACTCTAATTCTTGCTTTTAAGTTCTTTAAAAAGAAAGTCAAAGTCTATTGATGAAAACAATATATATTAGATGATATACCTATAACTCTTATTTATGGAAACCAAAATTCGAAAACAAATTCCTTTTTGCTCTAATAAGTTGAAATGTTCTTTCCGCACTCTACATAATGTTGGTTCTGAACAATTTAAACAAGAATATGGTTAAGTTAGTCAAATAGAAAGCCACATTGAAAATTATATTTTAAACATAGAATAGATAATCTTTTCACAGGGTCACTAATTTGTGTATTGGAAAGGAAATGAAGTTTACTAGACTAACACCACCTACCAAGAACTTAGTGAAACACAAAGAGATACAAAAGAGAAAAAAATGGAGAAAATCTTCACTTCTTTAGTTTTCAATTTAGGGTGCTCTAAACTTGGTTTGGAGAGTAGACTGAATTATGTGACATGTGTTGTTATTTAGCAACTCCTTCTTAAAAAGCATGTATCTTTCATTTATGGCTCTAGCACCATATTCATTGAATAGCACAATTGATGTTTTATGCCAATGTTAAAACAATCATGAAAGGATTCATTCCCAAGGAATAGAGTAATAGAAGTTACATAAATAACCAATACAATGAATGTCATTATCCTATAAATAGACATCAACTTGACATAAAAAAGTAAAATGACAAGAATTTTGAACGAGTACAAAATCTCAACTTAAATTACAAGTAGAAAAGCATAAATCAAATTGTACCATAGTGGCCAGATTGGCCGCTATGTACTCCTAGTGGCCAGACTGGCCGCTATGTACCCCTAGTGGCCAGATTGGCCATTATGCACTCCTAGTGGCCAGATCGGTCGCTATAAACCACTAGTGGCCAGATTGGTCGTTATGTACCACAATAACCGAAGTTCATTGTTGAATCATAATACTCGGATTATCTGTCATCTTAGGAAAGATTGCTAACTCGCAAACAACCATTAAGCCTAAAGAAATACCATACAAGCAACAACTAAACATACAATGGTGAAACAACGAAAATCTACATGACAACCATGTTCATTAACTACACGACCTCCTCAAACACCTAGCATAACAAGTAACGCCATATACTCTAACTTAGAACAAAGTTAAACCACTGTGAAAAAAGGTGTTGAACCCAAAACTTGGGCCAACCAGGCCCACATAAGCCCAATAAATGATTGGGCCACTAAAGAGATAACTGAGGCCTAAACCATGGTCTAAACCAAGGAAAACAAAATTAGTTTTCTATAAATAAGAATGAACCCTGGCAATTAAAGGTATGTTTCATTAGTGCATAATCTAAGATTTGACTTTTAAGAGTTTTTGTTGACTTAATCGTTGTAGCCCTTTCTGCAAGTAACCCCCTATGTTTTGTCGAAAACCTAGCACTAAGGACATGACAAATAATACCAAGAAGTGTCTATCCGAGAAGCTTGAAGAGTGTGGTAAGATAAAGTTTAGGTCCCATAATAATCTAATATTATCTCTACAAGAACACAAACCCTAATGGCAAACTAGACCTTTTGCATAAAAGGTTTTTTCTTAAGTACATATCCCTAAAAATTTGTTCATTAAATTTGATATTTGAAAAGAAAAACAAACCGAAGGTCAAAGCCTAAGATGTTAGGAACCAATAAAATAAATGATAAAGAATTTTATTGAATAAAAGGAAATTAAGAATAAGAGAAAAACATCTCCTCCATGGGTTTCCCCTTTCACAAAGAGTCAATTTACAAAGTCAATAAATCTGAATCTATTTAATCCTTCCTCCCTTGTTTACATCTAACAACCCCTCTAACTAAATACCTCATTTATATTTAGCTATCTTAATCAACTTCATCTTTTCCTTATATCCTAACAAATAATTGTTACCATTATTCTATTCATTGTATTGAAACATCAATAAGATGAAAAAGTACATTTGCAAGACTTATTTGCTCATTGATAAAGCACAATTTTGTGTTAGAGTGTGTATTCAACCAAACCTACCTGTTGAGTTGACACAAACATCATTCGTAGAACTATCCTCACTTGCATACCCTGAATGTGCCAAAAAGACAAATAAAGAAGTGAAAAAAAAAGTTATTGACATTAACAAATGACAAACATCGTTATAATAAAAACCAATACATGTTGCTCTAATAGTGAAAGTTATGATTTCGTAGTCAAAAAGTAACACCAGCAAATGAAATTCTACTATCTCGTTAGTGCTAATACTACTAAACACATTTTACAAGGCAAAACAAAAATAAAAGTTAACAAAATCTCAATCAACCAACCAGAAAAAGTTGAAGTGGCTTCATCACCATTTGGTTTCGCTTCTGCTATAGCATCATTCTTTGAAGACTCTTCTTCAGTACCTTCTCCTTCAACTTCAAGATCGAAGTCTGAAGAAGAAGACAGATTTGAGGCATCTCTATTGCCATGGTCAAGCTCTTTTTATCATTTTTTTATTCTGTAAAAAAAACTATTAAACCAATCAACATGCCGTATAATGTAGTGTTGTAACGACGGATGCAGTGGTGATGAGGCTGGAGGCGGTGGTGGTAACGATAGAGGTGATGATGGTAGTGGTAGTGTTAATGTATGGTACGAAGAAAGAGGAATTTCAGAGCCTAAAATCATTAGGAATTTGAAAACTCAAACACTACGTGAATTCAAATTTTGTAAAAACATAATCAATAAAGTTAATGTTTTTTAAATTAATATTAGCGGTTAAAAATTTGTTGTCAAAATTGTATAATTTTGTAACGGTGTTTTAAACCACTATTAATTAATTATTTTTTTGTAGTGTGTGAAGATGATTTGCCTCCATGGCCAACTAAAGGAAGATATTCTAATGTGTTAGTCTTAAGGTTTTGATGTGGTAGGTGAGGAGAAATGTGTATATAAACTAGAGAAGTCATTATATTGAAAACATATCCCTAGACAATGGTATACATGGTTTGATTTGTTCATCCTCTCTTAAAGAAATAACAAATGTCCTTATAACCCATATGTCTATCATCAAAAGGTGGAGAATGGTGAATTCATCTACCTACTGTAGTATGTAGAAAAAATCTTGATAACATCTCATGATGGAGTTAAGATAACAAAAAAAAGTCATTATTGATAGCATCTCATGGATTTGAAATGAAGCATATGGGTGAAACTAAGAAGATTTTGAGGGATGTAGAGAGATTGAGTTCAAAATAAGTTATTCTTATGTCAAAGAAAATACATACAAAAGATGTTGAGATGTTTTGTTATGGAAAGTGTTAAAGTTGTGAGCATATATATATATATATATATATATATATATATATATATATATATATTTTTTTTTTTTTTATATATTTTTTTTTTTTTTTACTTATATATATATATATATATATATATATATATCTTATGTTTCTTATGTTAAAAGCAACATTGGTAGACTTTGAAACAAATCTAAGATATTTGAAAGAAATTGAGGACATTGGGATTATGTTCAAAGATGATTCACAATATAC
>Ga0214545_1009469_pt1 | contig 14820 bp, 7 predicted proteins | sample CNSS4metaG_FD_160064 | JGI IMG/M metagenome (GOLD analysis project Ga0214545, IMG submission 160064) | Root nodule microbial communities from cowpea collected in UCLA plant growth center, Los Angeles, California, USA - CNSS4 | ecosystem: Host-associated > Plants > Roots > Nodule | place: USA... | reverse complement strand
ATTTTTTATTTAATTTAGTCTTTTTTTTTTTTAAATAATTTAATTTTGATTCGAGAACAAATTAATAATTAAATTTAATTACAACTCATTTATATATATTAAAATAATATAAATTTAATTACTAAGTCTCAATTCAAAAAGGATAAAATTAGATATTCAAATAAAAAAGGAGTAAATTGAATAAAAAATTAAAAAATTAAAAAACTAAATTAAAAAAAAATAATAAAAAAATTAAAAGGAACTTGAACAACAAAGAATTAAAAGATTGAATCAATAATTAAGCCATAGGTTTAAGATTTACTAGACAACTACTAATTTTTGGGAAAAAATTTAAAACTAGTATATATATCGAAGCACTTTTAATATGAAACTTTATTATTTCATTTTAATATGAAACTTACACTCATATTTATATTATTTCAGATAGGACTTTGATTGTCTGTGTATGAAGAAAAAACCTTATAGAGGTTAAACTTCCTTTCATAATCTCTACGTCTTGAAAAATTAATCTCACGACTTTCATTGATGAGGATATTTTTCTTCAGAAAAAATGAAAAGTGAAGAACTTAGAAAGGCATTTCTCTTTCCATACAACTCAACTTAATTACCATTCCAACTTATCAAAGTACTTCAATTACATTAATCCACAAATCTGAGCCTATTTATGTTCTACTCTATCTAACTACTTTAGTCTTGCTACTACTTTGATTGTCTCCTTTTCTGACTTCAAAACTAGCCATTTGGTTAAAGTTTATCAGACAGATAAGATTCTTGAACAAGGATGCAATCCACCTATTTGTAAATATTCAATCATCATCAGTATAATATTCCACCTGATTTTCCCATTTTGAATTCTTAAGAAGTGGAGCAGAATCATAGAACCCAACATTCTTGTCTCCAATGCTGAGTGGACTGTTGCAGGTGAGCAAAATTTTCAGAACTTCCTTCATGGAAGGTCTACTAGCTGGCAGTGTTGCAGTGCACATGACCCCAAGTTTGAAGATGTTGCAGATTTCATCCATGTAACAAGCTTCCTTAATTTCTTTGTCCAAAATATCTTCTACATCTGTCCCTACCTGAATGTGGCGCCACGCCCACTCTGCCAGAGATGAGTACTCATCTCCATGATTAGCTTCTTTTCCGGTTGTCAGTTCCAATAGGACTACTCCAAAGCTATACACATCTATCTTCTCATTGACCCTTGTTGTTTGAGCATATTCTGCAATTCATGCATGAACAAAAATTTAGACCGAGTGGAACAATAGATTCAACAAACAATCAATTTTGCTAAGATAGACTCTAACACATGATTCTGATACCATGTTAAAAAATAGACTTTAAGTAATACATTTGTAACTTGTTTTTACCTGGAGCAATATAGCCAAATGTGCCGGCCACAGCTGACATGGTTGCAAGTTCTTCTGGCTTCATCAACATCATGGCTAGACCAAAATCAGCAACTTTGGCATTGAATTTAGAGTCCAATAGAATGTTACTTGTTTTCACATCGCGATGAACAACAGGTGGCAAGCAGTCATGATGCATATAGCACAAACCTTGTGCAGCTCCAATGGCTATATGTAATCTCTTTGGCCAATCAAGGACTGAACCTGGAGCTGTTTGCTTACTTTTGTTGTGCAGCCATCTATCAAGGCTAAGGTTTTCAAGGTACTCGTAGACAAGGAGAAGAGAATCCTCTTTGGAAACACAGCATAGCAACTTCACAATGTTGTTATGACGAATATTGCTCAGAATTTCAACTTCCGCAAGAAATGAACTCACAAGCTTCTCCTCTAACTTTCTGTTACTGCGGATCTTCTTCACTGCAACATAGTTTGAATCACCAACAGCGACACGATATACTGCACCATACCCACCACAGCCAATAATATTGTGTTCTGACATTGAGGACACAATGTTTCCTTTTGTGAAACTGAGCCTTTGAAAGGAAGTGAGCTTCCATGACCTTTTCAGTTCCTGCTTTCTTTTTCTGTAAACTCTGATCATCAAAAACAATGACAACAAAGCCAGAAAGGAAGCTGCTACCACCAGGCTTAAGATTATAACATGAGTTTCAGATCTTCTATCAATTCCAACCCTTTGAGGCCTGGAATTGCACAAGATAAGGTTTAGTACTGCAGTGTCAGCACAGAGACCAGGATTGTTCAAAAAGCTGCTGGCATACACAAGATTTTCAAATTCACTTGGAATCCTTCCTACCAAATTATTGGAGGACAAATTCATATTTGTGAGTCTTGTAAGAGCCAGTTGATGTGGAATTTGACCAGATATTCTGTTCTCTGATAAATCCAAAATATTAAGAGCAGGTAACTGAGCAATTGCAAGAGGGATTTCTCCAGAGAGTTGATTGTGGCTCAAATTTAGATTTATCAAGGACTTCCATGAGATTATATCTGAAGGAAGTGGTCCTGTGAACTGGTTATGATCAAGCAGAAGAGTTGTTAATTGAGGAAGAGATGTTAGCTCCGGTGGAATACTACCATTGAAGAGGTTGTTACTGGCATTGAATGACACAATATTCTTCCAGGAAGAAGACACTCCATGTGGAATTCTACCAGAAAACTGATTGTAACTTATGCCTATGTCTGAAAGATTCTCAGCCAATCTTTCCGGAAGCTGACCAGTGAACTTGTTTTCGTTTATTTTAATGGTTGATAAACTCAAAGATGTCCATAGACCACTAGGAATGTTGCCAGAAAGTTCATTGTTTTCAATCCTCAGATATCGCAGGCTATTGCAACTTCCTAGAGATTCTGGCAAAACCCCACTTAGGTTATTGTCGTAAGCAGTTAAACCATCTAACCTTCCATGGTAGCACAAGTTCTGTGGCAAACTTCCTGTGAAACTATTAGATGCAACCTGAAAAGTTTCAAGCTTTGAGATCCGACCGAAATCTGGTGGAAGAGTGCCTGATAAATTGTTGACAAAAACAAGAAATTCTATCAAAGCTGGTAGACGACCAATGCTTTCTGGTACCTTCCCTGATAATTGGTTCGTAGCCAAAGACAAGAATATTAACTTGCTGAGCTTTCCCAAATCATCTGGTATTTTCCCACTAAGATTATTGTCTGAAAGATCAATTTCTGTCAAGTTGAATGCTTCAACCACTCCAGGCATGTCCCCAGAGAGGCTGTTCTTGTAAATATATAGAACGCTAAGATTTTTCAGCATAAACAAACCTTTGGGAATTTCTCCACTCAAACCATTTTGTGACAAATCCAATACCTCCAACGCCACCATGTTTCCAATGGTTTCGGGGATTTCCCCTACCAAGTTGGATCCATGCATATCAAAGCTCTTCAATTTGTTCAACTGGGTCAAGCTTGATGGAAACTTTGAGGGAGGGAGCATGTGGTTTGAGAACAGATACAACAACTCAAGGTTGGACAAGTTCCCAATTTCAGCCGGGAAAGTACCATTGAAAAGACACTGATGAAGTTGAAGGTTTCTTAGCTCCTTCAAGTTCCCTATGCTGGCTGGGATATCACCAGAGAAGTTGTTGCCACCAAGGTTAAGAAAACGCAGGCCAGCCAAGTGATGAATGTCTTCAGGAATCTCACCAACAAAGAGGTTCTGTGAGAGGTCAAGGTACTCAAGCTTGGAGCAGTTGTAGAGAGATTTAGGGAACTCCCCAGGAAGGTAATTCAACTGAAAATCTACATGTGTGAGGTTTTTGAGGTCACATAGGAAAGGTGGCAGTTTTTGAGTGATGTTGGTGTTGTACATGGTCAGTGAAGTGACTGAGCCATTGATGCATGTGATCTCTGGCCAAGTGCAATGTGAGGAGTTTGATGGGATCCAGTGATGGAGGAATGGTGGATTTTGCAGGTATTGTTTTATCTTCAATAGGACAGCATGCTCTTCATCATACAGCAAAGAGTGAGACTCAGAGTTTGCAAAGATCAGAAAGAGGAAGGAGAGAAGAGGGAGGATTGGCATTTTGACACATGATGAGGTAAATTTGTTCATCTTGTTTTATGAATTGTTTCTAGATCTCTCATTCATGGTGCCATTCAATGATGAAGTGATAATGTATGAGAATCAATTACTTTTCTTATTGGTAACAACCACACCCACTCACACAGAGTATGACTGACAAGTTGAACAATGATTGACTTCGTAGCTTGCTTTCAAACTTGGCATGCCCATTTACCTATTCTGCATAATGCCAATTTTATGTGGGTCAGCTCAGAGACCACAGGTTGAACACTTTTTGTTAAGATATTACAGTAATAGCATCTCTATGTGCCACATAAATTAGTAAAGGTAACTTTTATTTTTAGTATTCTTCCAGAGTTATGAGGGTTCTTTTACCAGTATAGTCTGACATGATTATCAGATAACATTCTCTCCTAAATATGCAGTTAAATATTCCATATAAAAAATCTCTGTGAATCCCTACAATTTGATGGATCTATAAAGGAGAATTCACCAGAGAGACACAAAGCCAATAAAACTTGAACTCAAACACAAAGCCAATAAAACTTGAACTCAATCACATTAGAGATTGATATCACTTTCAGATCAAAATCTTAAGTGATTAGGTTTACGGGTCTTCTAGATATGGTGTTCAACTTTCTCATTTCTATCTAGTGTCGGACTTAAGTTTACACTTGAATTTTCAAAAATATATGATACAGAAGAGATTACTCCCTTTAATGAATTTCAGCACATTGAAGAGTTGGTATACAGAAGTATTTAAGATTCACCCAGAGAATAATAGAATAATGGGGCCACTAAAACATATTAAAGTAGTAGTTATTATGTGACCAATATTATATGTACTAGACTTCACGTTATGGTTTCCAACCTGGAGATGTTTTCTTTACTCTGAATCTACGTGTTTCAAGGCTTTTAGTAGGTTTGATCCTCTTTTTTACTATAACTAAGGGCCAACTAATTCAATTATTTAGAATAGTTTGCGTCAATCATCACAAAACTTTGACCTCGATTCACGTGTGAATGTGAACACAGACCAAGAGACAGCCACAGTTTTAAAATCCATGTACAAGCCCACGATGCATTGCCGCAATTTATGAAGTATTTTTGAACCTTATCACATCAACTTCGTATTCTTTTTTTCTTTCTTTCCCTTTTCATCAGCACCACAAATACTTTACACTTTTGAATAGTCAATGAAAAGATATGTGAACATAGAAGTATGCAAAAGCCTTCTAGAAAGCACACTGATATTGACTATTCCTGTGATGCTCCTTTCTTTAGCATATTATTTTCACAATTTTGTCCATTTGATATTATAGATTAAGTATTTTAGTTTTCTTATCTTGGTTTCCAAATAGAATATAATTAGAATGTCAGTATAAATATTTTTTATCACTAACATCAAATCATATACTGAGATATATAACAAATTTGTCAAATTTGTCTATCTTTTATAGTAGTTATTCCCAAAATCATATCTTAAATGCTTTTTAGTTAGCTATGAGCATAAAAATCTTCAATAGTTGAACTGGGCATAAAAATTTATTCTTGGTGATATCAATCAGGTCATAACCCTGTGACTTTCTGCTTTCATCAAATTAAAATGGGTATCTATGGAAAAACCAAATCCAAGCAATAACAGGTTCCTTTTTACAGAAGAAATTTGGGAGAATAATTTGAGTATCAAGTACTAATATTGAAATTATGTATTTTTTTACATAAACTACAGAAAAAAACTTGGAAAATGACACAAAATTTTCTTTGGGAGAAACTGTGATCCCAAAAAATATTAAGGACTAGAGATAAGTTACAAAGTACTTGAGAGATTCTCTTAATTGGAATCCTTGTACCAAGTCACCATTCCTGAGGATTTATCTCACATACCAAAAAGAAGTACTTTAAATTTTGTCACTTTTCATGCATTCTGCAGTATTGATGTTCTAATTCTTCAATTCTGTGGCTGTGTTTCACTGAAGTCAATTCTGAATTGGTAATAATCTCCATGGATTTTCAGTTGGTTATTTTCACTCAGATAAGGAATCTTCGAGTAATACGAATTTGAGGAGAAATTTCTAAGCTCCAACTTCAACATGACACCTATCTAGCTAGCTAGCTATCATTATCAATATCCAACTTGTGCTCTCTTCTTGAATTTTTAAGAAAGGGAACATCATCATCACAGTGGCTAATATTACTCTCTCCCTTAGAAAATGATTCCTCACAAGAAAGCAAAACTTGTAGAACCTCTTTCATGGATGGTCTAGTAGAAGGAAGTGTTGCAGTGCACATAACACCTAGTTTGAAAACCTTACACATTTCACCTAAGTAACTGGATTCCATGACTTCTTTGTCTAGCAGCTCTTCTATGTTGCTTCCTAATTGATGGTGCCGCCACGCCCACTCTGCAAGAGATGAGTGCTCATCACCATAATTAGCTTCTTTACCAGTTGTAAGTTCCAATAGGATTACCCCAAAGCTGAAGACATCAATCTTTTCACTGACTCTAGTTGTTTGTATATACTCTGCAATTCAAGTGTTTCAAAAACCATTCATGTTAACTCAACCAAGCAATATATTCATGGACAAAACATAGATATAGTATTCAAGATACAATTGTTGTTTTTGAGTATATAATCTTCATAACTAAAGTTAGCAATGATTTGATAAGAAATGGACTTAAGCCTAACTCAACCCCACAAAACCAACTTGTAAGGTAAGATTTACACCCACATATATACTATAAATTGATTTTATCTGTAATCGGTGTAAGACTTCCAACATGATTACTGATAAAATGTTAGTTTTGATTAGAGAATGGCATAAATAGTACTCATGTTAGTGTATCAAAGTGTTGTGCTATGTTTTACTTTGAAGGAAACTAAATTTTGGCATGTCATTCACCTGGAGCCATATAGCCAAATGATCCAATCACAGCTGACATGGTGGCAAGTTCCCCTGGTTTCATCAAGATCCTGGCCAGACCAAAATCAGCAACTTTTGCATTGAATTGATCATCCAAAAGAATGTTGCTTGTTTTCACATCTCGATGAACAATAGGTGGTGAACAATCATGATGCATGTAGCTCAAACCCTGTGCAGTTCCAGTCGCTATATGCAATCTCTTTGGCCAATCAAGAACAACATGATGAACTGAACCTGAAACAGCTGATGATGATTTATTCTTCCTGTGCAACCACCTGTCCAGGCTGCGGTTTTCCACATACTCATACACAAGGAGCATAGAATCCTCTTTGGAGACACAACACATCAACTTCACAATGTTTCTGTGACGAATGCTGCTCAATATTTTAACTTCAGTGTGGAATGAGTCCTCAAGCTTCTTGTCTATCTTTTTGTTGTCCCAAATCTTCTTCACAGCAACATAGCCTAAATCATCAACTGCAGCACGGTACACTGCACCATAGCCACCACTGCCAATAATGTTATTTTCTGTGAGTGATGACACAATGTTTGATTCAGTGAAACTCAGCCTTTGGAAAGAAATAAGCTTCCATGACCTATCCAATCCACTCTTTCTTTTTCTGTAATATCTGATGCTCAAGAATAATGCCAACAGAGCCAGAAAACAGGCCACTACCACCAGACTTATGATCAAAGCAACAGACCAAGATGAGTCCTTGCTTTCACTTTCAGAGCTATAATTACAGGATCTGAGATTCAGTGCTGGGGTATCAGAACAAAGGCCAGAATTGTTCAAAAAGCTGGTTTCAAAAGCAGAATTTTCAAATGCACTTGGAACCCTCCCAGTCAAATAATTGGAGGAAAGATTGAGATTGGTGAGTCTGGTAGGAATAGAAGGAATTTGACCTGAGAACTGATTTTCTGACAGATCAAGCTGGTTGAGATTAGGTAAATGACCAATTGAATCAGGAATATGTCCAGAGAGTTGGTTTTGACGCAAATTCAGATTCCCAAGGGACTTCCATGATATTATATCTGAGGGAAGTGACCCTGTGAGCTGGTTCTGATCAAGCAATAGTGTTGTTAGCTTGGGAAGTGCTGTTAACTCTCTTGGAATACTCTCATTAAGGTTGTTCTTGCTGGCTATAAACACAACCACATTAGTCCATGCAGACACCCCAGTTGGAATCCTACCATAAAACTGATTGTAATCTATCTCCAACCGCGAAATACTCGAGGACAATCTCTCAGGAAGCTCACCAGTGAACTTATTATGACTCACCATGAAAGTTGACAAATTTAAAGTCCAAAGACCACTGGGAATGCTACCAGAAAACTCATTACTATAAATTTTCAGATCTGTCAGGCTACTACAATTACCAAGTGATTGTGGCAACTCCCCACTAAGATAATTCTCATAGGTAGTTAAGTTTTCCAAGTGAACATTATAGCACAAGTTCTCGGGTAGCTTTCCACTAAAACCATTATTTGAAATCAAAAAGGATCTAAGCATTGAGTTGCGGCCAAAATCAGGAGGAAGAGTACCTGATAAATTGTTGGAAAACACTTTAAAATCTATCAGAGATGGAAGAAGGCCAATGCTATGTGGTATCTCCCCTTGCAAGTTATTTATAGACAAAGCCAAACCAGTTAAATGTTGAAGCTTTCCAAAACCTTCTGGTATTTTTCCTGAGAGAGAATTCTGCGATAGGTCAATGATGGTCAAATTAAGTGCTTCAACCACATCAGGTATCACCCCAGAAAGATTATTTCTAGACAGAAAAATTATGTTCAGATTCTTCAGCATGAACAAACCCCCGGGAATTTCACCACTCAAATCGTTTTGCGATAGATCAAGTCTCTCCAAAGCCACCATGTTTCCAATGGTTTCAGGGATCTCCCCGACCAAGTTGCAATCAAACATGAAAAAATACTTCAACTTGTTCAACCGCATCCAGTTATCATGCAACCTCGAAGGAGGAAACATGGGGTTAGATGACAACTCCAAGAACTCAAGATTGGACAAGTTGCCAATCTCAGAGGGGGTGGTTCCATTGAATAGGCAGTTCTGAAGTTGAAGATTCGTGAGCTCCTTTAGATTTCCAATGGTAGAAGGAATGTCACCAGAGAAATTGGTGTAACCAAGGTTAAGAAACTGCAGATTCGATAAGTTGCCAATGTCACGAGGGATGCTGCCAACAAAGTTGTTCATAGCCAGGTCTAGGTGCTCCAACTTGGAGCAATTGAGGAGATGTATTGGGAACTCCCCAGGAATTAAATTGTTGTAGAAATCAACATGTGTGAGGTTTTTGAGGTCACATATGAAAGAGGGTATGGTTTGAATGATGCTGTTGTTGGACAATGTTAAGCCAGTGACAGAATCATCGTTGTTGCACGTTATCTCTGGCCAAGAACAGTGAGAGAAGTTTGATGAGGTCCAGTGACTGAGATATGAAGGGTTTTCAAGGTACTGCTTTATCCTCAGTAAGATTGCATGTTCTTGATCATGCAGCTGAGATTGAGACTCGGAGTTTGCATGAGTAAAAACCAGAAGTAAGATCACAAGAGACTGAAACAACAGTTTCAGATACGATGATGATAATGATGATGGGATGAACAGTTCCATCTTGGTGATTGAGTTTTTCAAGTTTGAAAAGAAAAGAAGCTAACTTGTTACAGATTTCATGGTGTGATGTTTGGTTTTTACATGCTGAAAAGTTGAGAATTGTTGGGTTCCTTCGAAACATGCCATTCAATTTTGGCGGGTCAGAAAGTCAAAGCCACAATGTATGGATAGAAAATAACCAGAAGTGGAACTGCGAAAAGTACAACTACTACAGAGAAAACAAAACAAAAACATCTATGTTTGAAAACTTCGGTCATGTGACGCAACAATAGCAGTTGAAGACCACCTTGTAACCATCGAGCCAATTTCAATTTTTCTCATGATGTCTATTTTTTTACGTTGAAGTCAAGTGGTTGAAGCTTAATATTGAATTTATGCGCATTTAAAAATTAGATAGATATAAAGTTTCCACATAATATAATTATATAAAAATTCTATTATATATAGAATTCTGCATTATTGATCACACAAATGCTAGCTGTACTATGTTGCTTCTGCATCATAACTTCTCCTCGTAGGATTCTTCGGCGAAAGATTCTTAAAAAAAGAAAGAAAAAGTGAAAGATAACATCTTTGAAGAAAATCTATCTAGCAGTAAATTTTTGCATCGATTAGGTTCTGATTCTCAATTAGAAGATACAGAGTTAAAAAAATTATGATAACTAATTACAGAAATTGTATATGCTAAACAAATATTGTTATTTTTCTAAGATATTGATAATATCTGATTGCAGATTTAGTTATACTATGTGTCATTGACGTTGACTTGATAATATAATTTTGAAATCGATAATTGAGGTGTGAGACTTTAAAAGTAAAAAAAAATGTGCTTTATTTTTTGTCTGACATGTTTGTTTTCATACTTAATTTTAAGCTCTTATTATTTATTTTAGAAATTAAAAATAAAAAGAGTTTAGTTTTTTCCATGTTACAAAAGTAATAATATGGACATTCAGCACCCACTGTAAATTTCCACTGAATTTTAATTTCCACTGAATTTTAATTTTCTATGCAATGAATTAGAATAATGGATAATTAATGGGTTGGTGAAAACATAAAAGAATCACTGGTCAAACATAAAACTAAATAAACTAACCAGAACTTTGAACTTAGAATTTTCTCCCACTCGTGTACCAAAGACTTTATGGAGGTGGAAATAAAAACTAAGGATTATTCTAAACTCATTTTCATTCTAAAAAATTAGCCATTCTTATCCAAACAAAAGATTAACGTTACTTTCGATCCAAACTTTTATAAAAATTAATCTATGGCTTTTTTTCTTATACCATATTCAATTTTTTTTACTTTTATCCGATATGGAATTTAGAATCACACTTATGTTCCAAACCGTTAAAAATCTAAGTATGAGTCTAAGTCTTACATTGGTTAGAAATGAGAAAGTAGAGCATTATATAAGGATAAAAACCCATAAACTCGTTGTCTTAAGGTTTTAGGTTGAGAGTCGTGTCAATATCTTATCTGATTGGACTCAAATCTCATTGGTATTGTATCTCCCTAGTGAAACCGCCTCTGTAAACCTAACACGAAGAGACTTCAACCCGACAAACACTTAGATGAAATTGCATTGCCTTTATTTTCTACTTTGTATACTTTTCTTTTCCAACAAAACTTTTTGTTTTCTAGTTTTATCCTTTGATTTAGGACGAAATTTCAATCACAGTTCATAAGAAAATGGATGAATCAAGTCTCAATCTGGATGCTGGCACCAGCATTCAGAAAATGATTGTTGCCTTCTTGCTAAGGGAACTGTGGAAGGAGCGAAAATGCCAAAAATTGACTTCAACTTCGCTTCCATTTCTTCAAATAGTACACTGAATAACGAATGCATGTCCACCATATAATTTAACCATTCAAATTATCCTCACAAAAATGATCAAAGTTTTGATTAATTTAATTTCACAATTTTAGGTATTGAAAGTTCAAGTTCATGATATATTAAATAGACAAGTTGGATATACATTAGTATTAAAATTGATTAAATATGACTGACTATATGTATTTTTGGATAGAACGATCATCGACTACAATAATTTTCTGGTTTATTTGAGTTTCATGTTTTGTTCATCGGTTTTCGGTTTTCTTAATACAAATAATTAATATAACAATTAATGCGAGATAAAAATTCTAACAGTTATATTTTTAATTTAATTTATAGTCTTTTTCATAGTTCGTGATTAGAATTGACCTAATCATAAAACAATATTTCTTTATCATAGTTAGTAATGTATTTATATTAATTGAATGATTAGTTATCTTGTAAACCGGCCCAAACAATACAATAGGTAATATTTATTTTTTTTAAATTAATACGATAAATCACTATTTTACATTTGTTTCATCCTTATCGTGTTGAAAATTAACAAAACACCCTTAATTTGTTTGGTATTTTAATTCTTATAAATAATTACAAATCTACTGGAGCAATGATCAAAGTATTATACTGTGCATGTAAAAGAAAGAAAAAAAAATTCCTTAAAGCAATGGAAGAAAACTTGACAATTTATCCATACAAATCCACAAACACTTCGCGGAAATTACTCCTATAGTGTTTACATTTTTTTTTTTCTTTTTTCTAGTTCTTTGTATTTTTCCAGCCACTGAAATTGATAAGAATGTCTAAATTTATTAAACCTTCTTCCTCATAGTATTTTATAATTTTTTATATTTCTTGATATTATTATATCATTTGTCTTATTTTAAGAGCAACTGAGTCAATTAATTAAAACGATAGAGAAATATTTAATTATATTTAAGCAAAAGAACAAAAAATCGTATTCCAGAAAAAAAATATAAATTTAAATTTGATGAAAAGAATATAATAAATCCAAATTCAAATCAACTAAATGTTTTTAAACATTTTTTTGTGCTATAAAGAACAAAGTCTCTAGTGCTTTTGGGTCGTCACAAAAATCCTTATAATTTTTGTTTTGTGACAAACGTCATATTTAAGAACTCTAATGAAATTTATTTCAATAATAAAAATCTATCATTTTTCATAACTTGCTCTTGTAAGTTCTATAGTAATTTTACATCTGTATACTTTATTAAAAAATCCACCGCCCTTAATTTATTTGTATTATTATAATTTTAAAACAATTAATACGTAAAAAATTGAAAGAATATCAAAATAATGCAACTTTATTTCATTCATGTCAATAAAATGAAACAAAAAAGTTACATCACATGTTGTTAGTGGAAAGATTAATTAGTTGTTGTTTTTTTATATTTTATATTATTTTTTATGGGAATGTTACTTGTTTGTTCTCCCTAAAATCAAGTTGAAATGAACATTTTGTTTTAATTTTAATTATGAATAAATTCAGATTAACTTTAATTAGAAAAAAAACATTTTGTTTGAAATGAACTAAATCATTATAAATAATCACTTTTACCTCAATCAAACTACTTTCACAATGTGCTTCCAAACAGAGTCTAAAAGGAAAATGGTTGACTTAAAGAAGACCACAAAGGACTTATGGTCAAACACTAAAGTCAACTTACAACTTTCATAGTGCTTTAGTGGTCAAGTCTTCCATTATGTTCAATTTAATGCTTCTTTTTTAGCAATAATTAAATATTTTAAGCCATTTCAAGCTTTTTATCATGTTACACTCAGTGCTTTACTGAGTAAAAAGGAGTAAGAGTGTGAATGGGTTAAGTTGTGTTTGAATAAAGCAAAATGGAAATGTGAACCAATTAAAAGTGGTTGTTGAGATTATTTTTGGTTTGATGTTTAAGTCATTTCAATGGCTTGGATCAAGCCATTATTAGGTTAAGCACTTAAAAGAGATATATGATGGAAAAATGGAAAAAATAATTGGAGAAACTAGATTTTGTAGAATTTAATTTTGCAGTGAAATAGGAAGTTTTTAAAAAAAATTGAAAAATTAATAAGATTTATAATATATATATATATATATATATATATATATATTTTGCTTGATAATAATTAGGAAGATTTATTATATATAATAAGAGTCGTAATATATTTTTAGATTAAATATGTTTTTGGTTTCTCAAATTTTAGTGAATTTTGGAATTAGTTTCTTTTTGAAACTTTATACCAATTTAGTCATTTATTTTTAAAAATGTGTGGATTTAGTCATTTTTACTATATGTTGTTAAGTTTATTTGACATTTTAAACGTATTTTATGATAATATTTGAGTTAACATTTAAGCGAAAATGTGTAAACTATTATGAATTAATGATTTTCCATTGATTTGATACATTTACTCATATGATTCTTTACTCTTTATGGTAAATATTTGTATTAACACTAAGTTGATTTGTTTCCTTTATGGATTACATATTGTATCTATAAATAGGACTCTTCCTATCAATAATAATACACAAATGAGTTGCTCCCTATTCTCTATTCTCTATTGTTTCTTCTCTATTATCTATTATTCTCTCTATTATTCACTTTATTTCATAACACGTTATCAGCACGATGCTTCAACCAATTGAGGACTAGTGGAAGCTTTTTCTCTATAATTATCAGCGCGTCTAATACAAGCTCTTTCTAATCCTTTCTCAAATTATAATTTTACCTTATATTATTCTTTTCTTGTAGTTGAAGAACTATATCTTGCTTAACAAATTTACAACAAATGTAACATTAGATCGAGTATAATTAGCAAAATACATTAGTGTTTCTATGACACTAAGATATGGTGCTTCTAGACCAAGAAGATCTTCATCATTTTCTTGAGGTATAAGAAGAGTCTTTATCAACATCTAACGACCTCACAACTATTGGAGTGCATAATGGACATGACTTGTCCTCTTGTGATAAGAATTATTTAACTTTATCAATTTTCATCTCCGTCTTATTATTTTTATTTTTATTTTGACGGTGATTATTATTATTATTATTATTATCGTTAAATGGACAAGTCATGTCCATTATGTACTCCAATAGTTGTGAGGTCGTTAGATGTTGATAAAGACTCTTCTTAGACCTCAAGAAAATGATGAAGATCTTCTTGGTCTAGAAGCACCATATCTTTGTGTCATAGAAACACTAATGTATCTTGCTAATTATACTCGATCTAATGTTGCATTTGCTGTAAATTTGTTAAGCAAGATATAGTTCTTCAACTACAAGAAGAGAATGGTTTGGAGTAAAACATATACTTCGTTACTTTAAGGGTACTACAAATATGAGCTTATTCCATCCAAATGATTCAGATTCAGACCAATGGGTTATGGATATGCATGTTATTTTACATATTCTTACAATGTCACAATGGTTGATCACAAACAAGATGTTTGTTCACATGTGGT
>Ga0214545_1009468_pt1 | contig 14821 bp, 6 predicted proteins | sample CNSS4metaG_FD_160064 | JGI IMG/M metagenome (GOLD analysis project Ga0214545, IMG submission 160064) | Root nodule microbial communities from cowpea collected in UCLA plant growth center, Los Angeles, California, USA - CNSS4 | ecosystem: Host-associated > Plants > Roots > Nodule | place: USA... | reverse complement strand
TAGGTGTGCTTGTAATTCTTGGATCCTTTCTGTTTAGTGGAATCCTCCTAAGTGTGTTACTTAGGAGAAGACTGGATGTAGATTCTTTTTGAATCGAACCAGTATAAATTGTGTGTCTTGCTTCTTTTTTCTCTCTCATAATCTTTCTTGATTGATTTAAACAGTCCATTAACCCAGAACTGCGAAATTGATTAATTGAGTTTTAAACCTTAAAGACTCCTTCAAGATTCACATTAAGTAAGTGAAAAACTCATTGATCAATTCAGATCCTTTGTGGTTAAGAATATTAGACAGATTTGATTTTAACACAAGATGGAGGAAGAAAGGAAAAATAATTTTAAACCACTCTAAAAATAAAAATAAAAAAATCACGGAACCAATTTTAACATAATATTAAAAAAATAAAAATTACATTTATAATTTGTTTCTATTAAATCATGTTGGATATTATTATAAAATTTCGACAATTTTAATTATGTTTATACCTTAAAATTTTGAGTATCATCATAAAAGAAGAAAAAGAAAACAACCAAATTAAACTTATACTAAAGAGAACAACAGTAAAACAACCAAACTAAAATTATACTAAAGACAACACTAATTATTCAAAAGGTTAACAAAATGTAAATTATGAGAGGTTATACTATTTTTGCAATTTACCTTTTATTAGTTTTATAATTAATTTAGACCCGTTTATGCAGTGGCGGTTCTTGACCGAAAATATTGGAGGGGCCAAAATAATATAATTTTGAGATTATTAGATTCGATCATTAGTATAATGCTTCAAAAAATGGCTTCTCTAACTTAAAAATTTGATTTTTGTTATAAGGTTTCAAAATATGTGAAGAAGTAGAGTCTATCTTATTTTCATCAATAGTTTCTTTTTTATCACTTTTAACAAATAAATTTATTCTTTTATTCTTTATCAATATACCTTCGTTGTAAATAATATTAAAAAATAATTTATCATAATCCAATAAAAAATTAAAACACATAATTATCTAAAGAAAAATATATTATAGTCAAATTACAATTAAAAATTGGTTATGAAAAAATACATAATATATTATTTATATTTCTTCTATATTCATAAAAAATGAATATACAAAAAACTCATGAGATAAAAAGTAATGTTTTGATTATCGAGACAAGAGGCAAGAAAGGAATATGATAAATGAGAAATGAGAGCAAAAATAATGAATTTGTATCTTCAAAAAACAAGAAGAAAATATGAGAGTGAGAGATGATTACAATTTATGAAAAACTAAAAAGACAATGAGAAAAAAAAAAGTTTATCTTCATAAATATTTGGTTTGATTACTCTTTTGATTTATGTTTTCATTTAAAAATGTTAAGTTGACCCTCAAGTTATTTGTCTCAATTTGGTCCCGATCTTTGAAAAACGAATACAATTTGGTTTTTTACGATCAATTTCGTTAAATTTATTGAAACGAATCAATAACTTTTTCATTAAAATTAAAACTCTTAATATGAATGATTTTCTTTGTTAGTGTAATTAAAATAATTCTAATGTCAGATTTTTGACAAAAACAGAAACCAAAAAATAAATTAAACCTAAATATTTTTATTTTTTATTATATTTAATTTTATATTTTATTATCTATTAACATTAAATGTTATGTTTTATGAAAAAAAATACATATTTTAATTTTCATCAATTTCTAAAATATATTTCCTACAATTTTAAAAATTTCAAATATATTTATAATATATATAAAATTAAAAAAATTTGGGGGGTCATGCCCCTCCCTGTCCCTGTCCCTAAGAAGATCCTCCCCTGCGTTTATGTGGATCACCAATATCATGAGATAAAAACTGCTAGCAAAATTTGGATTACGCATCTACGTAAGAGCATGCTTCGTCACAACTTGCATAGCCTCTAAAATGTCATTAGCCACATCACTAAAAGAATCTTTACAAAGTGACGAAGAAAAGCAACAATAATACCATTTAAAGCACGTGCCTGGTTTATTAATTTTTCGTTAAGGAAAAAAAAAACAATAAAATTAAACATACTAAATACCAAAAAGCTAAAAAATTACGAGAAATTCAAATGTGATGACATTTGAAATGGAAGAATAAACGGGCCTATGAAAGAGACTTCTCTCTACACTCCAGGTGGTTTTTTCTATACTTCCAGAAACTAATTTAATTTCTACTTTGCCTCCAAATTCAAAAGTAAATTTTCTCTCTCTTATATTTGATAGAGCACTCATTTATGCACCTCCAATCTTGAATTTGACCTAGCCCTTTCTTGTGCAGCAGCAACTCCTTTCCTTTCTCACATCCGTCATTTTCCTTTCCTATCTTCTCTCCTCTCTAATTAATTGGCATTGTAGTAGTCGTAGCCTCCGAATCCTTTATTTTGTGTTGTGTTGCATATTTTTTTTTAGAAAAATACCATTACGGATATCGACATGCGGTTCAGGAAGTTGAATTGCGGATGTTAACATTTGGTGCACATGGTTTAATTTTTGTTTTGTACAATTACAGATGTTGACATCCGGTTCAAACAATTGCATTGCGGGTTCAGACAATTGCATTGTGGATGTCGACATTCGTAATGGTGCAGTCTCAATGCCACATCTGTAATGGAACAATTTGAGTGCATGAAAACTCAAGAAAATATGAACCGTATGTCGGCATCCGCAATGCAATTGTCTGAACTAGGTGTCGACATCCGTAATAATCCTATTACCCAACCACATCTGTAATGAGAAAATGTTTCAATTAGGTCCTTTTAGAAAAAAAAATCATTAATGGTGTTAACGACGTGCTACATATCAATTTTTGTTTATTTATTTATTTTTTTAAAATTTCTTTTAACAAATTACCACGTGTTAGGTCCCTAGTGTGTAACATTTTATTTAAATTTAGTTTTCACATATGTCTCTTTGTTTCAATTTAGTCTCCATGTATGCTTTTTTGTTTCAATTTAGTCTCCACATATGTCTTTTTTATTCAATTTAGTCCAATTTTTTTTCTTAAAATAGAGAAATATTGTCTTTCTCTTAATTTGAAACAAAATTTTTTATTGATATTTGTTATTAAAAATGACTTACAATATTAAGTATTAATAGTTAGGGTTAAATATAATTTTGTCTCTTAACGTTTAGTAAAAATTGGAATAAGTCCATATTTAAAACTTTGGTCCAATTTAGTCATCCAAATTTAGAATAATGTGGATTTAATCTTTTTAACCAAAATTTGTTAAATTTATTTAACATTTCAAATGTGTTTCAACCGGGGACTAAAAGTAATGAATAACAATACATAAGTTAACAATTAAGAAAAAAATAATATGTTATAACAACATTTTTAATAAAAAAATATGAGTATAAAATGTATATAAATAATAAATTTGGTCTTAAGAGACACAATATTGTTTTATTTTGAAAAAAAAAATACTTAGGACTAAATTAAATCAGAACAACATGTATGAGAATTAAATTGAAACAAAAAAGCATATGTGAGGATTAAATTCAAGTTAAGATACTAACACATAGTAGTACCTTGTCACTGATAGTGCCACGTGTCACACTAAGGACCTGACACATGACAAACAATATATTTTTAAAAAAGTAAAAAAATAAAAAAATATATAAATTAAAAAAATTAAAAGTAAAAAAAAATCACATATTGATACATGGCACGCCATTCATGTTGTTAATGATTTTTTTTTTAAACAGACCTAATTGAATCATGTTTTCAATTTAAATATTATTGAGCAACATTCTAGCATTTAAAGGTATAAAATTGTGAACCTATATAATTAGATGTAATAAATAATTATAACAAAAGAATTTTAAAAAAATTGTAAAAAAGTGTTAGTGGGTAAAGTGGGTCAACACACTTTCAATCTGGCTCGAACCCCACTTTTAAAAAATTAAATTTTTCTCAACCAACCTGACTTAAACATATAGTAAACCAGGTTAACTCACATATTAAAATAACTATTTTGTTGTCACAAACATAAATTTAAATAACATCATTTATGAGTTTTACGCATATATTCACCTTCATCGTGTTTGTTTAATAAATAGTAACTAATTTCTCATATCTTTCAATAAAATGATACTCATTTCTTTATTTTATTTACAAGTTAAATATTTTATTTTCTTTAATTTAATGTGCGCTTTTAAACATTGGCATTTCTTGGGGATAACGAAAAGGAAATGGGATCTTTGACTGAAAGCATATGTTTACACGCACCTAACATCCACTGTAATGGATTAGTTAAAACAAAATTCTTTTAAACCTCTAAAACAAATATTTTAATTTTATTTTTCAGCTACGTGGATCGGAATTGTCTTCATAAGATTCCTTTCACACGGGTAAAATTTATTCCGTTTTTTAGTACAAATTGGACCAAAAGATTCGTTCAATTTAAAAGTGTGGTATAAGCATCGATAAAAGTTGAACTTAAGACTTTTCTTTACATTATTCGATTATATTTATGTTTCTCAAATTAACCCTATTTTCCCCCACAAAACAATTATTTAAGGAGAATGTTTTGGGTTTTTACTTTTCTATTTCCTCCTAACATATTTATGTTCAGCATGTTAGAGAATGAGTTTTTTCACATATCTGTAGACAACTATCAATAACATGGAGATATTATTACAAATTGATATCTTTTTAATATATATTTTTCTACACTACAAAACAATTAACAAGAAAAGCTACTATATAAAAAATGTTTATAAGGTATCAAATAAAATATTTAATTTAAAGATTACAAAAATTGAAATAAATATAAATTGACTACATAATTAATTTACACTTGTTAAAAATGTAGACTTGTTACTGCAAAATATGGAAGAAAATAATTTTAAATTTTAAAAATATATAATAAACTTTTATTTTATAGCATAGCTGGACTAAAACATTAGTATTCATTTACCATTTTCTAACTTCGATTTCTATCACTGTATAAGTAAAAGGATATATGTTTTTAGTGTATATATTTTACTTGTATAGTCACTATCATTATTTATATTGTATTTTCATTTTTTCAAACCACTCATATATTGTAATAATACACTAAAAAAATCGTTATTTATTACTAGTATTACTAAGTGTTTTAACTTATTGGAGATTAATCGCGAGTGTTTGCAAATTAACAATCTAATTTTAATGTATAAAAGATTAATTGATAATCAGTGAAATTTAAAAACTAAACGACAAATGGTCTAGCTTTATTATAAATGTTTTGTTGGTAAAATATAGCTTTATTATTATTTATAAGAATATGAATAGTCATACAAATCATTCAGGAAATTAATAATTTAGAATCTTATATATTCCTTGCTGTCTCTTGAATAATCCTCCAGAACAATAAAGTATATATGCATGAATTTGGTTTTTGCGTTAACATATTTAATTAATGTTTTGAGACTAATTGGAAATGGAGAAAGAAGTCTATGACTAAACGATATATCTTTTAAAATTTGGTTATATAATTTCCTTATTTTGGAAGCTATTTATTTAGAGAGAAAATTATATTTCAGTAATGAAATTTATTTTTTTAGGGAATACTAAAATGAAATTGATTATTCCTTTTCAAATGCTAAATTGCAGCCTAAAAAAGTACGTAAAAGGATTTGCCACTTGGGATTAGATGGGGGCAGTTGGTGGAATTAGGAGTTGTATATAAGACACATCATTCATTATTCCCAAATCGCAAGGTTACTAAATCGTAACTCACTCACAGGGGTGGCATCTGGCACATCTATCATCCGAAACGAGAGGAGAGGCAACGAAATAAACAAAAAAAAAAATATTAATATAAATATTAATTAAAGCGCGACCCAACTGAATGGCAGAGCGTGTGTTCCTCACTCTTTCGTCACCGCCTTTACCATCTCAACACACTCCAACAGCGATGGCTCTTTTCAGCGGCGCCGCCTCCGCTCGCATCATTCCCTCCGTCTCACTCTCCTCTTCTCGCTCCTTCTTCTCCCTCTCTTCCTCTTCTTCCTCGCTTCAGTGCTTGCGCTCTTCTCCTCGCATTTCGCACCTGTTTCTCAATCAGGTTACGCTTCGTTCTATCTCTGATTTCTGCGCTTCTGATTGTTTCTTGAATTCGAGCTCGTGTTCATGAACCGCACGTGATGTTTGCTTTTTCAGCGGAGAGCGGAGGTTCGCGTTTCGAGTGGAGGATACGGAACGGTGTCGGCGCCGAAGTCCTTCGCGTCTGATCCGGATCAGTTGAAGAGCGCTAGAGAAGATATCAAGGAGCTGCTCAGGTCCAAGTTCTGTCATCCTATTCTGGTAATGTTCGCTTCGTACTTTTTTTTTTCTCTCGTTGTATCGTTGCAGTGATCTCTATTGTTCTGGCGGTTGTATTGCATTTTGATTAGCGGTTCCTTAATTCCTTTTATTTTAATGTTAAAAATAAAGAAGCATGTGAGCTATATTTCCTCGAATTGAATCGTCATTGGATTTTGCGGTGCTTTCGAATACCTATTTGTTTGGTGAGAAGGTTATTCTTAGATATGTTGTAATTTGTTGTGCTATATTCCAAAAGTCAAAATTCTCACATTGTCTAGTTCACTCACCCAGCAATTACCTTATATCTTCAAAGTGGGAAACAACAAGTAAACCAGAAAATTCCTTATATCTTCAAAGTGGAAAACAAGAGGCTCGCCAATGGATTTGAGGCATAATATTGAACTTCCTTTGGACTTTGAACTTTCCATGCACGGCTCTGTATAAACTCCTGCACATTTCTTCTAGCTGTTCCAAGTTTTTTATCATGAGTTTTATTTAATATTCTCTTGTCATCTTTTATTCCCGTATTTCCTTATCCGAATTTTATCATAAGGTCGAGGGATTATCTTGGTTCCTCGTATGTGGGGATACTTGTTTTCCTTGTCTTGCACCCATATGACCATCGTGGCTTGTTAACTTGCCGTATTTAATAATGTTACTCCTCTTTTGTGTTAGCAGGCATTGTGAGTCTTCTATAAATAGGACTGCCCCGTCTCCTCCAAAACACACCTTTGACTGTTCTTCTTTACCTATCTTGGGTTTTCTTTTATGTTCTTGCTAGTTCTGTAGTCTCGTGTGGTATACACGATAGGTTTCTGTTGCATGGCATATCACAGATAAATCTTTAGGGACAGTGCTTAGACACGCTTCAAGAAGACTTAGTCTTCGTGTTTTTAGTCATATTTTACTAAAAGATAACCATTCTCTACTTGTGCAAGTAACGTTAAATAATCATTCATCAATTTGAGCTGCCACTGATTTTATTTTGTTTATTTTTTAACTTGTTCTCAAGTTTGCTTCTGCTCATGGACTTGCATACTCTCTTTTTGATGAAGGCATTTATAATTTTTTTCATCTTAAAACATAATGATCGCAAAGTTTATTTCATCAAGCTCTCCCATCTATCAATGTAGAGATGGATCACATAGGCTTTTACATTGTTATTTCGAGATCTAGAGTTTTGTTTTTATCGTTGAGCTTTGCCATATGATTAGCACTCCTATCCTAGTCCTTTGTTGCTCTATGCAGAATTGTTTATGATGCATTACAAACTTGGTGATGCGAAAACTCTTCCATTAGATTGGCACTCATTCAGGTGTGGATGCAAGATTCTGATTAGAAATCTAGGTGGAAATAGGTAAGGCTAATCGACAAGGGCTTATAGCTTAACCTACTTCAACTCCGGATCAGATATTTTAGAAAGTGGGTCAAGTCTAGGCTTTTACTAAAATTTATTTATTAGAAAGGTTAGTCCTTAAGTCATTTCAATTTTTTATGTCTAATATACTGGTTTATTAAAGTAAATATAAATCCTAGTTTTGTTAGGATTATTATTATATTATATTTGTTATAATGTATTAAAATCATTTTTTATTATTTTTCTTAATTTTCAGTGAAGGTTCAGGTTTTTTTTTCAGTGAAGGTTGACCCATCTGAAAAGTCAAACTTAAAAAATTTATAAGATTATTAAAAAATATATTTATATCTTGTTTAACAACTATTAGGATATTTCCATTGCTGAGGACATAAGTTTAAGATCTGAATCTTATATAAGAGCATGTTGATATAGCATAATATTTAAGGCCCAGACTCTTAAATAAGACCATTGGTCATAGTAATAACAAATTGCTTTTATCTTAAAAGCTTCTCCATGAAGTTTAATAAAAATATAATTAAAGTGGGGGTCTTCTAAGAGTCTTGCATTGGAGCTAAAGTTACAAGTATGTCTTAAAAAAGACGTGGCACAATGAGACCCACAAAAGTAAATTAAGACTTTATGGTATAACCCAGATGACCTTACAAAATAGGTTTTTGAATAATTATTTTTTTATGTTGTATGTATACATAATTATATACAAAAATATACACAATAATACATAATAATGTAATAAGATTGTGGGTCAATAATACTGTAAGCTTACTAGACTTTTAAAGGCTTTATTGTAAAACATACTTATAACATGCTCGTAGGTCAGGCAAACTTTAATATAGGTCAGGCCAGACTTTTGAAAAATGATATGCGACAAGAAAATAGATAAGGTTCAGGCTTTTTTTTCAGTGAAGGTTAAACCCAGGTCTACCAAAACCTGACCTGGCTCAGGCTATTTCTACACCTAATAGTAACCTATATAAATATTTGGTTTTAGGATCACTTAGAATAAAAAAAGATTAAAGTGTCCCTTGATTGGCACCAGTGATATGGTGATGTAGGATAGTTGTTGCATCATACTGACCATCAGAGATTCATAGATTCATTCATCTAAGAGATGCTGATAAGAAGCTGTAGCTCAGCAAATTCCCAATTAGAGAAGGAATTTTGAATTAATTAACTTTTCTGGTTCCCTATTTTATTCATAATAAAACAGGTGACTACAACATTTCCCTTATACTTATGATCTAAAGACATCTGGCCTCATCCCCAGTTACATATTTCAAAGTATAAAATCCTAACTATTGATCTGGAACATTCTTAAGGAAAATAATTTGTTTCCAATTAAACACAGTCTTTGCAATGTTTTGGCTTCCTATGGGTTATTTTGAACTTGTAAATAGCAACAGATGTTTGAATTTTGGTTGTCAGGTTGTTGTCTTCTACTTTTGCTGGACCAACCGTATCAATTGTTTTTGTAAAGAGGCTGTTAACTTATTCATTCTGACTTCTGAACTAAAATTGTCCTTGATAGTGAATAAACTTTACAGCGACTAAGTTAGTCAACATGTTGTTGAACTGTGATGAACATACTATACTATCTTCTGGGTTGATGATATATACCAGCTGCATACACTTGGATCTTTGTCATGTGATTTTACTTTGTACCATGGATGGGACTAGAATTTGTCATAGTTTTTGTTTGTTTCATTGATGAGATTTTTTTTTTTTTTATTTCAATAATTTACATGCATAAACTTCATTGTGATAGATTCGTTTGGGGTGGCATGATGCTGGTACTTATAATAAGAATATTGAGGAATGGCCACAAAGAGGTGGAGCTAATGGTAGCTTAAGATTTGAAATTGAGCTGAAACATGCAGCCAATGCTGGTAATGATTCATTAAATATTGATTATTTCCCAATTATGCTTATGAGATAGTATTCCCTGATGAACTGCCTTATCAGGACTCGTAAATGCATTGAAGCTTCTCCAGCCAATCAAAGACAAATACTCTGGTGTGACATATGCGGACTTATTTCAGTTGGCTGGTGCCACTGCTGTTGAGGTTCTTTTAGTCCTATTTTGGCTTCAGGACTGACCATTGTTTATTTGAACATATTGAATGGTACATTTATCGCTTTTTGAATTTCAGGAAGCTGGAGGCCCAAAACTCCCTATGAAATATGGAAGAGTAGATGTATCTGGACCTGAACAATGTCCCGAAGAAGGGAGACTTCCCGGTAATAACCATACATTCTGTGGTAGCTTAATTGTTATAGAAAACTATATTTAGCTTTGTTTGCCGTAGGACCTGGTTTACGTAATCTACTGTTAATTTGGGAAAACAAAAAGTGAGAGAAACAGATAGCTATTCATTTATAAGATGCGTATTAATAAATTGTTTTATCATTTGAAGTTTCAAGAAATGTGAGGTTTAGTGAATTGTTTTCATTGTTGTTATTTATTGCATGTATTTAGATGCTGGTCCCCCTTCACCTGCTGATCATTTGCGTCAAGTTTTCTACCGAATGGGTTTGAATGACAAGGTACTTTTCTTTTTGTTCATTAGGATTAAGGTTTGTAAATTGGATTCCAGTCATATGTCAGATTTTGACTTTTAAATTATTGTATTTGCAGGAAATTGTTGCATTATCTGGTGCACACACACTGGGGAGGGCTAGACCAGATCGTAGTGGTTGGGGAAAGCCTGAGACCAAATATACAGTATATTCTCTCGTGACCACAAGTCATAAGAATAATTTTGTGCAGTCTTTGAACTCTTTTGAAAGTTGAAACCATATTTTCAAATTTTAATTTTAACATTTGATACTCGTATCTCTTTAGCACCTTAAAAGAAATAATCAGAAGTATTGGATATATGTTGTATGTTAAAACTTTTGATTGCTCATGTAGAAGAAGATGGCCACTATTTGACTGCTCTCTTTCATTTCAAATAACTTAAATCCCCATATAACAGGTTCAAGTCACATAATTGACTGCAAATTTGAATACTCCAGATTCAATTTACTGAATTTCTTTCTTAATGTGATTTCCCCCCATCTCCAAACATTCAATAGTGTTTCTGCAAGGCTTCCAAGTTCCGTATATGCCTCACCTCGAAGCTTTTTTAAATCTTTTCAGGAAGAAAAGTACTTTTTTAATGTTTGGGTAAATTTATTTAGAAAAGCAAAAGCAGAAAACTGCTTTTCTTAATAAGCAACTGTTGCTTCACAAAATAAGCAGTTTTCTTCTTTTTTTCTGCTTTTATTTTTTTACAATTACTTTTGTTTAAGCACAAACAAACAGATCCAATATAAGGTTGTGAGTTAAGTATTGATTGTGGTTCCTACTTTACAAATAAAAGTTTTGGACTTGCTCTAAATTTGTGGCTTAATTCTTTCTTGGCTAACAGTAAGAAAAAATACTTGTTTATCTGTTGCGCTTTGAAATGAATACTTGATGAAAGGGAATTTAAGGCACATTGCAAGTACGTATCAATGATTTTTTTAACCTATCACTCTGTTTTGGAGTAAAAGACATTATTGATGCAACATATCTAGACTGAATTTTAGCTATTGTGGTCTTGCTGGTAAATGATAATCATATAGTTTTTAGTTGTACGCAATAAAACAGCAAGAAATTCACATGAATTTCTCACTCTACAGAAAGATGGGCCAGGAGCACCTGGAGGACAATCATGGACAGTGCAATGGTTGAAATTTGACAACTCTTACTTCAAGGTCAGAAATATATTTTTAATTTTCCAGGGAGGGGGTTGGGTGTTCTATCAGGGGGAGTGTTAGAGGAGAGAGGAGTATGCAGGAATTTACCTTTTTTTGTTTTTTGTGACTGTGGTTATATAAAGGACATCAAAGAAAAAAAGGATGAAGATCTATTGATATTGCCAACTGATGCTGCTCTTTTTGAAGACCCATCCTTCAAGGTAATGCAGCTAGAGTTTTATTTAAAGGTTCTTACAATTCAATGCAAAAATTGTGACATACGAAAACAACAAAATATTTATGAAATATTCAGGTATATGCTGAGAAATATGCTGAAGACCAGGAAACATTCTTTAAAGATTATGCTGAAGCCCATGCCAAACTTAGCAACCTTGGAGCCAAATTTGATCCTCCAGAGGTCTGTTCAATTTGAATTACTGTTACTGTGTTTTACAAATTAAGATATCTTTGCTTGTAATGTAACCCTTGACCTGGATATTCCCGGTTCTTGTGGACTTAACTTTGTTACCTTTTCATGTCTGTGTATATTCAAGTTAATATAACGAGACAATCCTATTTACCAAGTAAGAAATTTCTTTGCTATCTCTTTGACAGGGCATTGTGATAGATGAATCTCCAAATGCAGGGGCAGAGAAGTTCGTAGCAGCCAAATACTCCACTGGAAAGGTTCTTATCTCTGCACATATCAAATCTTACGATTGATTTTGTTGATATTGTGAAAATATATTGGATAGCTTTCTATGGAAACTTGCATAGGATGTATATTTGCTTATTGTTCATTGTTTTACTTTTCCTGGTTTGGTGCAGGAATAAAAACAAGTGTCATGTTTTCTTGTGCAAGTATCTTTTAGTAATACAAGAAGAAGCTATTTTCAAATCATGTGATATCACATGTAAAATATGGAAGTTTTAAATGAAGAAGAAGAATAAAATTCAATAGTGTTCCTATTTGAATTGCAGAGAGAGCTGTCAGAAGCAATGAAGCAGAAGATACGGGCTGAATATGAGGCCGTTGGTGGAAGCCCAGATAAGCCTCTACAGTCAAACTATTTTCTAAATATCATGATTATTATTGCAGTTTTGGCACTTTTGACATCACTTCTTGGAAACTAGTTGGATTTTGTTGTACTGTACCCATTTTTTCTATAATGGCATTGCTATTTGCACACTTTTTCTAATTTTTAAAACTATGGTAGCAATTATTTTCTTCATTGACCAAAAGTACACACTTGAAAACAGTGTATGATTGCGGGAATAAATCATGTACATGACTTGGTTTGGGATTTGGGTAGTTATAGCAAAATTTGTCCGCAAAGAGTGGGTAAATATGAGGTGGTAGAGTCTAGATAGAAGATCGGTATTCAGGTATCTTATGACTTGATCATTTGTTCATAAATTATCCCTTTCTGCTAGGACATGAATTATCCTTTTTTTTTTTATCTCTTCCCGACTTTATTTTGTTGACAGAACATTAGAGGTGGGTTGGAATGGGAAAATTCTTTATTTCTAACAATTTTCTTCTTTGAATTCTTTTTTAGCTGAACATTATCTTTTTCAATTTCAGTATATTATTCAAAATTTGTCTAGAATTTTCGGAAAAACCATCCAAGAATATTTTCTGACCATGAAATCCTCTGCAACTCACTCGTCAATTTCATCATTAGATACTCTTACACTTTTTCACCATTATTATCAGGTGAAAATCATCTAATAATAGCAAAATAATTGAATTGGGACTAAGTCTGACATCAAGTGTAAAAGAAACTGACATTATTCTGTGAAATCTAAGTTTCACCTAATAATATTGTAAAAGGATATTACTAATTTGCTGTCACTTTTTTCTTTTCCCATTACCTGGACCTCTTTGTATTAGCTGTTATCTGTTGTAGGTAAGTATAGTTACTTGTTTGGACCCAAAGTAGCTTTTGCAAGTTGCGACAAGTAATGTTACATTGTCTTACAATATTTTTCTATTATTCCTCACTATGCTTTATAAAAAGGTATTGGATGAAAATGTAAACGCATTTAAATTCTTGAAATAAATAGTGTTCAATAATTTTTCATAGATTTGCTACGTGTTTGGATCTTAAATAGTGATCAATGTTTACGTTTTCTTGTCAAAGTTTGCAAAGAGCAACTAATGGTTGCTTCTGCGATCCACGTCTGAGGTGTGTGGATGAGAATCTAAAACACGGCTGTTGATCTATCCTACATGTATAGTTGAAACCAGTAAATTATTGATAAGTTACTGAAAATGTTAAATAATTGATAAAATTATTCATAGCTATAGCCAAATTTCTAATACGTTCAATTTAAAATGATATTCCTTAGTCTTTTACTAGTTTTATCTTTTAATTTATATTTGGAAGTGGAAAAAAGAGATGAAGGGTTACTTTTGAGGAGAGTTCTCTATGTCACTGGAAGTTACATAGGAAGTCTCTTTTCTCTTCCTCTGGTTCCCTTTTTTCATCAATTCAAATGTATCTGAAATCAATAATTTCTAGTTTTTTTTTTCGTTGCTTCAAATATTGAACCCTCCCACGGCAAAAACGCTCACAGGAACCAGTTTTCCAATTTTGGTTCGCGTTTCCTGGTTGCTTAAGTATGTTGTGTGTAACTTCATCCTGGTGTAGTTAGGTGTTATCTTAAAGCACTAGTCACTTTCATTAGCCATAAGGAAGTTGAAAAGAATGGAAAAAGAAATAACTTTTACTTTAAAGCTTGAATTCAATTTCTTCTAAATATGGCAAAACAAACACGCAGGAAAAGAAAGGGTGCGGAAGGATTTCGGCAACCATGTACTAACATTGACAATTTGTTTTTTTCTTAGTAATATCTTAATTCCTACATTCATTTTGGTTGAACTGACTTTGGTTCCTTTCCTCATCCTTCCTTTTTTAATAAAATTTATTCATATTCTGCAACTTATGAGTAGTAGGTAGTTACGTTTCACCATGCTTTTAGTTATTTTCTTGTTCTGTGTAGTCTCATTTTGAATGAATGAGTTTGCTTGGGAAAATATTGATAATTTAGAGATGGTGGTGGAAGTAGTCAGTCGTAACTAAAATTTTTGCTATTCATTGATTAATCAAAAAAATCAAAGTTATGCGAGTTATAAACTTTGGCATGTTGGTTAATGACTCGTAGGTAGCCCATTTTTATAACGAGGGTCCAACTAGATTAGTTGTAAAGTATGAATAATTGTATTGCTATATGTTTTTTTGTAAACGTGTGTGTGTGTATATATATATATATATATATGTATATATATGTATATGTATATATATATATATACATATATATACATGTGTATATATATATATATATGTATATATATATACATGTATATATATGTATATATATATATATATATATATATATATATGTGTATATATATATATAGAGAGAGAG
>Ga0214545_1009466_pt1 | contig 14827 bp, 11 predicted proteins | sample CNSS4metaG_FD_160064 | JGI IMG/M metagenome (GOLD analysis project Ga0214545, IMG submission 160064) | Root nodule microbial communities from cowpea collected in UCLA plant growth center, Los Angeles, California, USA - CNSS4 | ecosystem: Host-associated > Plants > Roots > Nodule | place: USA... | reverse complement strand
ATGAATGAAAATAAATTTATTTTGTTACCTTTGAGTATTAGAACATCAATTAGTCTGTTGTAGAAGTCAATACCAGCATGGTTGGCTTCTCCGAATATTCCCTCTGTTTAAAGTCATGCATACCATGAATCTATGATACATTCTTAGTTGGAATATTAATTTATTTCAATTTTATAATGCATAGGAGCATACTTGGTAGAATTCTTGCCCATGATATGGATAGTCGGTAGCTGTTTACTCCCAAAGCTTCCATTAGATCTATATCTTCCTGTGTTTTAAACCACAATGAACTAAAATTATAAAAGTTATAATAGGTTTTATCATGAATTGAAATGTAAAACATTTTGTTAATGTTTAAAACTATATAATTGTTATTTTTAAGATATACTTTAGATATTCAAAAAATATTCTTTTTGTTATAAGTTCAGTCATAATCTAATTTATATACTAAAAGCATTTATCATAAAATTTTTCTACAGTGTAATACTATTTATCATATATATATATATATATATATATATATATATATATATTACTTGCTCAATTTGATTATTAATACAACTATTTCTTATGTTTCAGTTTTGAAAATTGTTGATTGTTTTCGGCATTTGATGTCTTTTTGATCCACATTTGACAGGAAAAAAGAATGAATACTTGAAATCCCAAATAAATTAATAAATCACAATTAGATTCCTTTGAAAATAAAAACATATGGTTGTAAAGTTAACAATAACAAAGTGTGTATAACTACAACATATATGATAACTGTGGTTTGCTAGCAGTTTTTTGTGATACTATCTAGCTGTGAGGTTTTTAATTTGAGACTTTTATAGTAACAAGTAGGAGTAAAGTTTTATCCTTAAGGATTTATAATTCTTTATCCTCTGCATTTTTCTTTATAATGTTGCAATTTATCTTTCATTGTAAGGGGACCCTTATATTGGTCTATTGGATTATAATGTTCATTAATTTGTAATAATTGTGATTGTTATTATGCATATATATTTAATTATCTTGATTGACTTGTTTATCTAATGTTAGTTATGGAGAAAAAGTTGAGCGATAGAGTGTGGAGGAGTTTGAACGGGGCAAGCTCTGGTTATGCGATACTTTTTCTCTCATAAGGTAAGTCCATTACAAGGATCTCAGCTGGTAGTTGTAACTTATGGCATGCCACATTCAAATATTTGTACAATCATTCTCACATTTTTAGACCGCTGTTATGTTTTATACATTTGTTTAGTTGATTTAGTTTACCAGTTTCCTTTACAATTGTCTGTAATTGAAACGTGATGATGCATGCTATGATTAGTGGTGTAGTTGATTCTTTATTTATTTAAAATAGGAAGGGTTAAATCTTTCTAAATTGATAGCGCATTAAAACTATAGAAGGGGAGTGTATTTATTTTTTTAATCATAATAAAAAACATTCTCCTTTTTAATCATGAAGCCATATTGCCAGGAATTTCTAGCTTCCAACACTGAGACAGGTTCTTTTTGTTTGTTACAGTAAGTCATATGACTTCTTTTCTCAAAATTATCAAGGTCAATTGTCTTCTGAGTTGATTATGTTCAATCCTGCACCGGTAATGTTTAAGACTGCATAACTTCTTTTATTTTTCAGAGTTTACATTTGTAATTATGATTCACATTTATATTGTAGGTTTCTGATCAAGGAAGTGTGCCAACTAATACAACAAGTTCTGGACATGAGGAAAATCATATGTGATAGTTGAAGAATATAATATAATGTGGAAGTTAATTGAATCATTTTATGTTTTGAGAACCATTGCAGTACTTCATGATAGTTTTTGCTGACTTATATGGTACTTGAATTTGAATTTGAATTCGTATATTTGTTATACTTTGATATACATTTAGTCATCTATAAATAATTTGTCAATTTGATGAGTTTATATCTATTTATGTATAATTTCATTAAATATAGATGAAAAAAATAGAATAAATGTAAATAATTGTGATTGAAAAAATATATATGAATACATAAATGATAAATGAGTAAAAATATAATAATAATAATTTAAAAATCTATGGTACTTTACAAAGGTTTTGAAACCTATAGTATTTTACGGAGGTTTTGAAGCCCAGGGTATTTTAGGGGGTTTTGAAACCCATGGTATTTTATGGGGCTTCTGAAACCTATGTTATTTTACGGAGGTTCTAAAACCCATAGTATTTTATGGAGGTTTCAAAATCCACGATATTTTACGGAGGTTTCAAAATTCATGGTAATTAACCGAGGGTTTTAAAACCTATGTTAAATACAAGAGGATAAAAAACTTCCATTATTGATTGGTGCTTCTTGGGGTTCGTAAAAATCCCGGCTAACACATTCTTCAGGGATGATTTAACGGGGGAAATCGAAATCCCGGGTAAAGAACTTAATAGAGGTTTTAACCCTGGGTAATGTAAAAATAAACCTCCGTTAAAATTATTTTTTCTTGTAGTGAAATAGAATAAATGGAACCAAAAACATGAAACAACATCAAACACTTTACATTCAAAATCAGAATAGTTGGTTAGGTTTTGTTCTCATTTTTGGAGATTTCTCTTCTTTGTTCTTGTGTGCTGTGCAAATTCATCTTCTTTACTCTAAGTTATTATATAGGTAAATTAAGTTATTAATTACTATTCCATGCTTAATATATACTTATAATGTATTATATGTTTAAATTGTGTTGTTATAGAGGACAGTTGAGTGGGCACTAGAGCATGAAGTTGAAATTAAGAGAAATTTCAACAGCAGAGCTTCTCATCGTTTATCTAAGCTGTTTAGAGACTCTAGAATGGCTAGAGAAAGGCCAAAATGGATTCCTAATTATGTGTGGACAAGGCTGCTAGAACATTGGAATTCTCCAAATTATCAAAGCAAATTTATTGCAGCAAAAGAGAATAGGGCTTCTGAAATGGGTGGGGCCCTACACACAAGTGGATCCATTACCACTCACGAGCATGCCCTTCGTATGGTATACACATTAACTATTTGTATTTGTCACATTTGAACTATATTTTTAGAGTTTGAAATCAGATTAAATCTAACATTATAACATATTTTGTTGAAGGTACGTGAGTTGGGACGACATGTGTTTCTTGATGAAGTCTTTCAGCAGACACATATACGAAAGGGTACTGGCGAGTATGTGGATGAGAGGTCTAGGAAGACAAATGTAAGTCTCTTTTATTGTTCAATATTATTTACTCTTAAACTTATATATGTATCCAACCACATAATAATAATTGTTCATTTTTTACTTACAAGAAGAATTTTAGACTAGGCTTTCTCAAGTTAGATCTGAGGTTTCCTCATGTGCTGATGGAACACAAGATCCGTCCTCTACTAATCCTACACAGGATGAGAATATCAGGACTAGGTGTTGGATTGAGACAGTAGGAGGAAAAAAGAAAGGAAGACTTTATGGGGCTAGTAAACTTGTTTCAAAATATACGGGTTCAAATGAAAGCAACCAACTACCAGCTTCTTCCTCTTCTAATACTAAGGACCTCAATAATATTAGGCAGCAACTTTCACGCAACCTGGAGGAAAATGTGCAATTGAGGTTCGAGTTTCGATCCTTTCAATAACTAGTCCTGCAATATCTCTCCCCTGATGCTCAGGCTCGTCTTTAACAGCCACAACCACCACAGCCAAACCCTACTCAACAGAACTCTAAAATCCCTCAACCTCATTCTCAACAACCAATTAATAAAGAGGACGATAATGTAAATGAAGGATCTTCTCTTTATTATGAAGATTATTAGCTCTTCATGTCCTTAAGAAATACTTTCTTCAGCATGTACTTAATAAACTTGTGTACAATTATGCTTACTTGGTATTGATCGTGCTTATGTAATATTTGGCAAACATATTCCTACGCTACATATTATTTTCTATGTTTTATAAAAGTGTTTCATGTGATATATATTGTGATGGAGTTTGATAATGATACAATATTTGATATAATGGAATGCTGGAATGTTGGAATGCTGGATTGTCTGTGTTGGAAATTTCTATATGCAACTATTTTGGAATGTTAAACTAACAAATAAACCCAAACAAAATTTAAGCACTTACCGACGGATTACCGACGGAGTGATGTATTACCAACGGAGTAACGGTCGATGGTTTGGTCGACGGATGCATCCGTTGGAAATTACCAGCGGACTTTAAGATTCCGTCGGTAATGTATTATCGATGATGTGTTTAACGATAATTTTTTTTTTCGAAAATTCGTCGGTAAAACATCATTATCGACGAATATGTTGCGTTACCGACGCATTTTGACCGTCGATAATAAGCGTTTTTCTTGTAGTGTTACTTCATCCATAAAAGTTGGGCGCAACAATTTCCTACAACAATATATTTAGCCTCAACGGTTTACAAAGACCTACAAACATGTTTCGTGAAATGCCAGCGCAAAACATATATATATATATATATATATATAGGAGGTGACTTGGACTACTTTCAGGAACCTGTAAAAATATTTCCATGACAACGCAAAACATGAGAAAAAAGCTAAGTTCCTCACATTGCAACAAGGGAACATGACTATGCAGGCCTACATTGACATGTTTGACTATCTAGCAAGGTTCTACTCTTAGGTTGTCACTGAAGAATGATGTTGTAGGAAGTATGAAGGCGGGCTAAAGCATGAGGATAAGGGAATTTCCAGTTTTGGTCGAGCAGGCCAAGGCAGTTGAACAGTTGGAGATGGGACCCAGTAGAGTGGTTCGATTGCAGAAGAACACTCCAAACACTAGGCAGCACAATAAGCCCTTTAGTCTTCTGCAGTCTTCATCCCGAATACTGTAATGTTATAATTATGGCGGGGCTCATCTTATGGTAGACTGCCCAAAATCCTCTGGCAGTTCTGGGGGAGGCACGAGCACTGACAAGTGATATATATAAGGTGGTATAAAGGTGGTATTTGCCCTTAAAATCTGGAGGCACTATTTGTATTGCTTTTAGTTCCAAGTCTTCAGCGATCATAAGAGCTTGAAGTACTTATTTGATCAAAAGGAGTTGAATATGAGGTAACAAAGGTGGATGGAAAACCTTAAGCGCTATAACTTTGAGCTTTTATACCATCCTGGTAAAGCCAATGTCGTTGTAGATGCCCTAAGTAGAAAGAGAGTTCATATGTCTACACTAATGGTGAAGGAGCTGGAAGTGATAGAGAAGCTCTGTGATATGAATTTGGGATTACAGATGGGTACTGATCACTTATGGTGCAACATGTTGAAGGTCACTAGTGAGTCCCTAGAAGAAATCCAAGTGGAATAAGGTAATGATGCGGAGTTGCAGCAGATCCTCGGATGGTTAGGCACCAACAAAGGAAAAGAGTTTAAGATGGGAACGAACGATATCCTACGCTTTAGAAACCTAGTATGTGTTCCAAGGAAGCAAGAACTAAGGAAGATGATCTAAGAGGAGGGGCATAAGAGTCATCCTAGCATACATCCAGGTGTGACTAAGATGTATAAGGACATGAAAGCAACCTTTTGGTGGACTGGTATGAAGACATATATGGCAGATTATGTGACAGCTTGTTTGGTGTGCCAAAAAGTGAAGATTTAACACTAGAGACTAAGAGGTAGACTACAACCACTTGATATTCCTCAGTGGAAATGGGATAGTATTTCCATGGATTTCGTGACTCACCTGCCTAGGTCAGCAAAAGGTCTGGACTCGATCTGGGTGATCGTGGATAGATTGACAAAGTGCGCGCACTTTTTGTCAATCAACCAAAAGATGTCTATGGACAAATTGGTTGAGTTATATGTTAGAGAGGTGGTTAGATTGCATGGAGTACCAAAGCGTATTGTGTAAGACTGTGATCCAAGGTTCACCTCGAGGTTCAGACAGTCACTACAGGTGGCGTTGGGCACACAGCTAAGAATGAGCTCAACATAGCATCCTTAAATAGATGGCCAGTTTGAGAAAACTATTCAGTCACTAGAGGATATGCTAAGGACATGTGTGTTGGATCACCTAGGTACATGGAATGAGATGCTACCACTAGTGGAGTTCACGTACAACCACAACTATCACTCCAGCATTGGGATAGCACCATACGAGGCTTTGTATGGGAGGATGCGTCATATGTTGGCAGTAGGATAGTCTTATCTACATCTATTTCTAGGTAAGTCCAATTTTCGAGGACAAATATTTTATAAGTTGGAGGGAATGTAAGACCCAAAAAATTTAAATAATTAAATAAATAATTATTTAATAAATGCATGTAATGGGGACCTTTATGACAATTAATGCTGGAATTGATGATAAGTAATAGTACTAGCTTAATTGGTTGAGAGTGCTTGGCTAGTACAAAGGACTTGGGTTCCAATCCTGTGTATGCCAATTGTGTGTTATTTAAATCGTGTATTATTTTTAATGATAATATGCTTGATCATGATGAGTGATAATACAATCCTAGATTTTTACAAATTATTACGAAACATGAATTGGCTGAATTGGTGGTGCACTTGTTTTGAGATTGGATGGTTGTGTGTTCCTTTTTGGCATGCTTTGAGAGGGATTAGAAAACCCTAGCCATCTTGAGGAGGAGATGGAAGGATTGGAAAATGATCTCATAATGGTTTTAGAATGACAATCAATCCCAATTTCATTGCATTTTTTGTTTTCTTGCCATAAACCATAATTAAGGCATAATTAAGAGGTCAATTAAGGGTGATAAAGTGTGTTTTAGAGGCTGCCATTGTTAAGTATTGTGAGGAGAGGAATTTCAAAGCTACATTGTGTTTTAGTGAGTGAGAGGGAGAACTTAATTGTGGAAGAGCAAATGAGGTCATTGTTGATCACGGAGGGACTCTAAGATTATAAAGCTTGAGCAAGGAATCCAGGTTAGAGGAGTTGAGTTTGTATGCTTTAATCTGTCGTTAAATAATTGGATGTTGTATGTATTACATGTGAATCTCTGGTCTCTATTGTTTTTTGGATTTTCTCGTGTTTTTGAAAATTTTCCAAAAACCGCCTGGCGACGTTGAAGGCCCACCAAACGACTCAACCAATTATGCTTAATTTGTTGGGTTTCTGCCATAATCTGCCTGGTGGCACGAACTGGTCGCTTGGCAACACCACTTGGATAACCAAATTTCTTGGTTTTTGTATGATTCGCCTGGCGACGATGAACACCCGCCAAGCGACGCAAGCAAGATTGGCTTGATTTTGGTGTTTTGGGGTGTTCTGGTTATTTTAATTGGGGAAAATGAATCTTTACATGATAATGTAATTGTGGAATATTATTAATGGTCGAATTACGTTGTGAATTGAATTAATTGGATGAAAGTTGTTATGAAGAAATCTTAAGGTTGGAAAATTGGGGAAATTTGGAATATAGGAACCATTGATGCGAGAATTACATTAAGACTTGGTATGTTTACGTTTAAGATGATATTAAGTAACCTCTGGATTATGATTGCTTGTGAAACTGTGGAGATAAAGTGGGAAAAATGTTTTTGGGTTTTGGAGCCTTTGTACGTGCAGGAATCTCTAGGTTGTACCTAGAATCTATGAACCACCTAATAGCATCTTTCTTGCCGCTAGGCACTAACATAGAGAGAGTAGCTTTGCGTGGCTGTGAGGTGCAGTTTTGTATCTGGGTCTTTTGAGGTCAAGTTGTTGTGAAAATGGATTTTTAGGGCTGTAGGACTGAGGTTGAGTGTAATAAAAAATCCATGAATTAAGAAGAGGATATGACTTTAAAGGGAATCGGTGAATTGGAGATCTGTGAGGTGAAAAATAGTGTATTACAGGTTGTAACAAAAGAATTGTGCATAAGTTGAATACAGGTTGAGACTTAGAATTTGGACATCCTCTTTTAAGTTACTTTCTTTAAATATATTATGGAATTGTATGGTTAAGATTTGATTGGTGATGTTGAGTCTGCAGGAGGTTGGTGTGAAAGGGATTAATATGGTTATTATAGCAATAAGACATGAACTGTGATAAAGACACATGTTATGGGCAGTTGGGATGTTTCTATGAACAAGGGCTAACTTGTGAAGGGGTACAAGTGTGGATATTGTGCTAAATGGTAATGATATAAGTATATTTGTTCATAATTAGGCATTGGTGTTGTGAAGGTAAAATATGGATCATGGTACATGGAAGAATTACTTCACTTAGAGAGTTAAGACGAGTCTGCAATCATTGGGAAGTGTGAGCAATTGTTTTGTAGGATCTTTAAACTGGTAAAAATCATTTATTGGTGTAGTGCCTGGCAGTAGGGTTTTAGCCACCACGCGATAGCTTCAAAATTAGAGAGGGTCTAAGCGATTAGCGCCTGGCGGAAGGATTGTGTTCGCCAGGCGATGTCTGCAGGGCAGGGACTTCCGAGGTGCTTGGTGTAACATCCCGCCAGGATATTAAGGATTTTTAATAAAATAAAGAAAATAATAAACTCGCTACATTTAATAATTCCTCATTTCCCAAAAACGCGGGAAATTTAAACTTTATTAATGAAAGCCAACATCCATTATTTATATAAAATTATGAAAAATAGTCTAAAACATCTCATAAGAGTTTACATCATCATAAAATACATAAAAGCATAAATTCCCGAGCTATCCTCTCTCCGTAGCTAAGCTTCACCAGAACCACTTGCATCAACATCATCTACTCACGTATACCGCATATATGATCATCGCCAAACACAAGCAGATAGGGTGAGATTAACAGATAAAACATATATATATATATATATATATATATATATATATATATATATATACCACACATAACTATGAATAACACAATCATCCCAAATGAATTCCATCCTTTTAATTCATACCACCTGGCCACAACCAGGTTATTCGTGTTCTACAACTTTTAATTCCATCCTTTTGCTGCCATACCTATCGGCCACAATCGATAAAGCACGTGCGGGAAACCATGTTACAGATCATACACCGTAATGTCAGGTGGAGTTCCCAAAATACGAACATAGTTGGCAAGGTTAATCTTATAGCTTTGGGTTTATTTTATCAAATACCACATGCATGGACTCTTCAACAATCATTAGCCTTTTGTTATATACTCTATATGCATAACTATGTGTAGCATAATCAAGAAATATACCTTCATCCGCTTTAGCTTCAAACTTGCCAAGTTGTTCTTTACCGTTATTTAAGATGAAACATTTACAACAAAATTCTTTTAGGCGACTCAAAGCAGACCTTATATTTTTGAAAAGGTCATAAGGGGTTTTCTTTAAAATAGGCCCAATCAACACACAATTTAAAACATAACAAGTTGTGTTTACTACATCGGTCCAAAAGTACTTTAGTAGTGAATTTTCATTTAACATGGTCTTAGCAAGTTCTTGAAGTGGTCTATTCTTTGTTTCAACCACTCCATTTTGTCAAGGAGTTCTAGGAGCTGAAAAATGTGTTTAATACCACGTTTTTCACAAAAATGTTCAAACTTTTCATTTTGAAACTCTCCACCATGATCACTTCAAATAGACACAATCTTAGAACTCTTTTCATTTTCTAAAACCTTGGCAAGCCCTTTGAAATCATGAAATGTATCATTCTTGGTTGCTAAAAATAATGTCCATGTAAACCTAGAGAAATCATCTACTACGACTAATGCATAAAGGTTTCCACAAGGACTCATGTTTCTTGAAGGTCTAAATAGATCCATGTGAAGCAACTCCAAAGGTCTTTCAGTTGAAACATAATTTTTGGGTTTAAAAGAGACCTTGATTTTTTTCCCTTTTGCAAGCTTCACAAGCTTTATCCTTCTCAAACTTAAGTTTTGGTAAACCTTCAACCAACTATTTTCTATTCAGTCAATTAAAATGTTGCATGTCTATGTGACAAAGCCTTCTATGCCATAACCAAGTATCATCTTCTTTTGTAAGCAAGCAATGTATGTTATATGATGCATGATGCAGATCAAGCAAGTATATATTGTTGACTCTTTTTCCTATCAACACAATGCTAGCACATGAATCAAAGATGAGACAGTGACTAGGTTGAAAAACAACTTTAAATCCCTTATCACAAACCTGGCTTATACTTATCAAGTTATGCTTTAATCCTTCAACTAAAAGCACATTTTTTATGTTGAATGAGGATTTTGGTCTCCATAAGTCACAAATCCTTCATCCTTTAACTCCAACTTTGCAAATTTGGTTTTTTCACTTGTCATGTCCCTTAGTTAAATCATATTTTCTAGCTTTGCAACTTTTAAAAACATGCCCTTTTCTCATACAATAATTGCAAGTTGTCAAAGAAATATCACTTAATGCATTCTTGGAAAATAAATTATCAAACTCTTGACTTTCTTCTCGTTAAAAGAGTTGTAGCCAATTCTACCCCTTCCAAAAACACAATTTTGAGAGCAAAGAACAACCTCTAAGTTTACTTTTCCTCTTGTGAACCTTGCACATGTCTTTATAAGGTATTTCACTTTGTTTTCCAAAAGAGTGCAGTTTTCCCAAGGTTTTGCAACCAACTAATTTTCATTGCAACAAGTTGAATTATTGTAAATCATATACAAATTTTTGAAATCAACTTTTAAATCAGCTATTTCTAATTATAGTTGATTAACCCTATTTTCCAGCTAGCTGTGTAATCGTTTGAGTCGATTGTTTATGGCAAAAATTTTATTAGCTTCATTATGGAACTCTTCAAAGTCATGTAACAATTGATTATATCATTCTTGTCCAAAGAACTTACTTAGCTTGATGATGATAACTCATATCCTACCATAAGACACAAACTGCCTTCCTCACTTTCATCTTGTGATGAGCTACTTGTTGAATCATCATCATCTTCCTAAACTATGTAGCAATAGTCAATGTAGATAGTTCTCTTTATTCTGAAATAACCGTGACCATTGGTTGCCAAGTTCTATCAAGACACTTCGACACCTTGATGTTTAGCTCCTATTTATCAAACTCTTTACCCAAACCTATGTGATTGTTGACAATATGAGTGAATCTCTTGTATCAAGGCATGCTTCCTTGCTCTCTTCACATCATTAGTCGCTGCATGTGTCACTTCAAGCACATCCCACATATCTTTGGCACATTTACATTGGAAAATTTTAAATCACTTATCCATGTTCAAAGATGATGTGAGGATGTTCTTTGCAGTGCAATCATATCGAGTTCTCCTTCTTTCCCTCCCTTTCCACTTAGTCCAAGGCTTATCAACCTGTTTATTATCAGCCACATGTTTAGGTGTGTAAAGTCCATTCAAAATTGCATCTCAAATACCTTGGTCAATGATACCACTAAACTAGTAGTTGACAATGTGAGTGAATCTCTTTTTTACTTCAACTATGGACTCTCCTTGTTACATCTTAAATAGCTCATACTCTTGTATCAAGGCATGCTTCCTTGCTCTCTTCACATCATTAGTCGCTGCATGTGTCATTTCAAGCACATACCACATATCTTTTGCACTTTTGCATTGGAAAATTCTAAATCACTTATCCATGTTCAAAGATGATGTGAGGATGTTCTTTGCAGTGCAATCATATTGAGTTCTCTTTCTTTCCTCCTCTTTCCACTCAGTCCACGGCTTATCAACCTGTTTATCATCAACCACATGATTAGGTGTGTAAAGTCCTTTCAAAATTGCATCTCAAATACCTTGGTCAATTGATTCAATGAAGATTTCATCCTAATATTTGAAAACTGGTAGTTGATACCACTAAACATAGGTGGTCTGTGAATAGAAGCACCTTTTGCAAAAGGAAGCTTGTTTTCATCCATTTTAAATAGTCAAAAATAATTTTGGATCAAACATGAATAAATTTCAAGAACCTTGCTCTACATACCAGTTGTGAGTATTGAAATGGGTGAAATGCCAAGAAGGGGTGGAGTTGAATTGACTAATTAAAAAGTTAGGTAACTTTTCAAAGCTTAAAACATTTTTAACTTGAATCAAATAACCACGAAATGAGGATGGAAAAGCTACTAGGTTGCACACTTTTAATCGATCAAAAATAGGAACAATTGGCTTATTTCATTAAACAAGTATAGTACTGTGTAAATCAATAGATTAAAACATAAAATCATTCGACTAAAAACTGGGAAATCTATAGAAATTCGAATTTGCAGTTTAAACCAATAACAACATGAAAAACTTATCTAGATTGATTCAAATAAGTAATAAAAATATTAGCAAAGCTTGAGATCATGCTAGAACACACAAGAACAACTAAAAGATGGTTCAATTCAAATTTCTTGAAACTTTAAAGTGCAAAACGAAAGAGGAGAGGCAAGCACAATAACACAAGATTTTTTTACTGGTTCACTCAAATCCGAGCTACATCCAGTTTGTCAAGGCAACCTGAGCCTGATTTGTACTATTTCAAAAGGTTTACAAAATCCACAAGATCACACTTTCAAAATATGCAAAAAAATACAACCAAAGATCCTTGAATTACACAAGAATCAATACAAGCACAACAAGACCACCCTTGTAGACCTGGAAAATCACCAGGAATGACCTAGAAACTTGAGAAAGATCAAACCTGAATGAAGGCACAACCTTGCTTACCAAACGTCTTCCTCCATGTTTTAAAAACCAAGCAAAAAGCTCTAAAAATGATCCCAGATCAATCATCAACAATTGCGCTTTTGTATGATCATGAGAGAGAGAGTTTTCCACAGAATATCCAATGATTTCGCGCTCAAAATGGTAAGTCTTTCTTCTCCCTCGAGAAAAACAAAACTTATAGTCAAACTGTTAAGAAGTTGAACATGTTGATTTTTCAATCAATCGATTGATTTCACTTAACTTAGTGAAATCAATTGAATAAAAAATAAAAATAAATCAATTGATTGAATACTTAATAATTAAAACTAATACAACAAACCTTTTAACCTGTTCAAAAGACATTCAACAAATTAAAAGAAACCATTTAACCTGCTGAAAAAAATTCAACAGATTAAATGACACAAATAAGACCTTATACATCTATACAATGCTAAATGGTCTACACAATGAACTACAATCTTTAAGCTTGTTTTCTTCATCAATAATCCAGATATAGCGCATGCACACACACACACACATGAGGCTTCATCAACACATGAAACACCAAATATTCACATTTTCATCAATTTAATCATGGTTCTACCATGTTCCAATGCAATGGCTTCATGTCTCTTCATCAAATCTTTAAGCACCAAATCATCAAGGCCATTTGTGCTAACACTTCATCATCTTTATTATTGATTTTTTTTACTATAGACATGTGTATCTTCTGTATAAAAAATTTCAAGTAGTGAATGGCTTGGAAGTTTGGATAAATGAAGTAGAAATACAATTAGATAGAAAGGTGAGTGCAAGACTGATAAAGGTGGTGAGTATTATGGAAGATATGATAAAAGTGGACAACACCCCAGTCTGTTTGTTGAGTTCCTTAAGAAACGTGGTATTTGTGCTCAATACACAATGTCAAGCACACCACAAAAAATGGTGTATGGAAAGGCATAATCGAATCTGAATGGATATGGTTAGGAGTATGTTAAGGAATTCAAGTTTACTTGTATCGCTATAGATGTATGTTTTAGAAACTACCATGCATTTATTGAACAGAGTTCCTAGCAAAACTTTTTAGAAGACTCATTTTGAGTTATGTACAAGCAGGTGACCTAGTTTAAGACACTTGCATGTTGTTAGTTGAAAGTAAGAATTTATAATTTGTAAGAGTAGAAAAGAAACTGGATAAGAGAACAATCAGTGGATATTTCATTGGTTATCTAGAAAAGTTAAAAAAATAGTATATCTTTTACTATGCCACTCATACTACGAGAATCATTGAGACTAAAAATGCTCAGTTCATTGAGAATGGTAAAACTAGTAGGAGTGCAAATTCACGAAATGTGGAGATTAAAGAAGTTAAAATACAAGTTCTTGTTGCTAGTACCACTTTTTCAAGAGTTGTTGTTCCCCATGAAGAACAACAAATTAATGATCCCTAGGTTACTAATAAACTAGTAGTAGAACAACGACAAGAAATAGAATTAAGAAGATCTCACAGAGAAAGAAGGTTTGCTATTTTGAATGGTTACGTAGTTTATCTACAAAAGTCAGAAAATGACTTAAGTATTGATAATGACCAAGTTTCATTTTCAGAAGCCATTAATGGAGATAATTTTGGTAAGTGGTTAAATGCTATGAAAGATGAACTTAAATCAATGGCACAAAATGATGTATGAGACTTGTGGAATTGCTAGAAGGATGCAAGAGAGTTGGATGTAAATGGGTCTTTAAGACTAAGAGTGACTCTCATGGCAATATTTAACTTTACAAGGCTTGACTATTTGCCAAAGGTTTACTTAGAAAGATGACATTGACTATAAGGAAACAATTTTGTCTATTTCTAAGAAAGATTCCTTTAGAATTATCATGGCATTACTAACTCATTATGATCTTAAATTGCATCAAATGGATATTAAAACTGCCTTTCTGAATGGGAATTTAGAAGATAATGTCTATATGGAAAAACCAGTGGGGTTCACTAAAGAAACAAAGGAACACATGGTGTGTAAACTTAAGAAACCAATATATGGACTTAAGCAAACTTATTGACAATAGTATCTTAATTTCAATGATGTTATATTGTCCTTTGGATTTAAATAAAACACTGTTGATCGATATATATATATATATATATATATATATGTATATGTATATGTATATGTATATGTATATGTATATGTATATGTATATGTATATGTATATGTATATATACATATACATATACATATACATATACATATACATATATATATACATATAAATATATATATAGATA